>Ga0209058_1000197_pt1 | contig 48336 bp, 41 predicted proteins | sample GraSoiAngelo_147_FD_185904 | JGI IMG/M metagenome (GOLD analysis project Ga0209058, IMG submission 185904) | Grasslands soil microbial communities from the Angelo Coastal Reserve, California, USA - 14_1009_05_40cm (SPAdes) (version 2) | ecosystem: Environmental > Terrestrial > Soil > Grasslands ... | reverse complement strand
CAATTTCTGGTCGATGATACGAAACGGCAGCAGTTTGAGTGCGATAACCGTGACGGTGGCGGAATCTTGCGATGCCCCGCAACAGTATTGGGCGAGTCGCCTCGCCGCTTATAAAACCTTACCGTAAAGGACGGCTTGGACCAAAAACAGCCGACGATGCCTCTAGGGATATATGGGGCCTTCGTTCAAAGTACATCCAATCCACACTTTCGTCGTTTCGGATCGCGCCGCCGGCCATAACTGCGCCTGTTCTCCTGTTGATAATCGCTCTCATCCCCTATTGACCCTAATACCAGCGTTCATGCCTGGGTAGTCCCTTCTCCTGAACTGAGATTGTCCTCTCGTCCCTCCTGGGCAGTCACTCCCCCTGCCCCGAAATTGTACTTGCGGCCAGTGGAAGCAAGTACGAGCGCCCCCTAGCCTCGTAGGAGCGGGGGACAGCTCTGCTTGCCCGCCATAGATTGGCATATCGCAGCCACTGAAAACGCGGTTGGTCTTGGGAAATCGAGGAGAATCATGAGGGGTTTTCGCTGCACTCTAGGGATTTCGGGCCATCCATTCACAATAAAGATTCTTATTTTGTGCACCCTTGGTGGCGCGCTTTTCAACAGCGGCTGCGTGGGCCTGGTGAGCGGATCGAATGGCGGGGGAAATCCGACCACTCTGACGATTTCAAACGCTGTGACGGCGAATGCGACTCCGACAAGCATCGGAATCGATTGGCAAACAAGTGCGCCAGCTAACTCGCAGGTGGAGTACGGGACGACGACGAACTATGGTTCGACCACACCGATCGACTCGACAATGGTCACGAGCCATCAACTGACAGTCTCAGGCCTGAATCCCGGAGCCACCTATCACTGCCGTGTACATTCCACAGATGCGCGGAACAACTCCGCAGTGAGTGGTGACTTGCCCTGCCCTACACCCAAAGACACGACACCCCCGACAGTCTCAATCACATCGCCAGCAGCTAATGCCACGCTGTCCGGCACCGCGAACTTGACGGCAAGCGCAAGCGACAGTGTGGCCGTCGCGAGTGTGCAATTCAAGGTGGACAGTGCCAATACCGGAGCGGCAGTCACTGCCGCGCCTTACACATATGCCCTGAACACGGCCGCGCTGCCTAATGGTAACCACACGTTAGCGGCTGTGGCGACGGATACTTCCGGGAACACGGCCACAAGCGCGGGAGTTCCTGTGAGCGTGAACAACGCGACACCGGCGCCGAGCATTGCGAGTCTGAATCCGACATCAGGATTGGTGGGCGCGTCAGTGACGATCACTGGCGCCAACTTTGGAGGGACGCAGGGAACGAGTACAGTGACGTTTAATGGGACGGCGGCCACCCCAACGAGTTGGAGCGGGACGACCATCGTTGTGCCTGTACCGAGCGGGGCGACGACGGGGAATGTGGTTGTCACCGTTGGAGGGGTAGCGAGCAACGGCGTGAGTTTCACAGTTACTGTGCCACCGCCGAGCATCACAGGCCTCAATCCAACATCTGGAGTTCTGGGGACATCGGTGACGATCACCGGTGCTAACTTCGGGGCGAGCCAGGGCACAAGCACTGTAACGTTTAACGGAATCGGGGCGACGCCGACGAGTTGGAGCGCGACGAGTATCGTTGTGCCTGTACCGAGCGGGGCGACGACGGGGAATGTGGTTGTCACCGTTGGAGGGGTAGCGAGCAATGGTGTGAGCTTCACGGTGACAAGTCCTGGGCCGAGCGTCACAGGCCTGAATCCGACGTCAGGGATCATCGGTACATCCGTAACAATTGCAGGTACAAACTTTGGAGCTACTCAGGGAACAAGCACGATTAGGTTTAACGGCATCGCAGCAACACCGACGAGTTGGGCCGCAACGAGCATCGTAGCGCCGGTACCGAGCGGTGCGACGACGGGGAATGTGGTTGTCACCGTTGGGGGAGTAGCGAGCAACGGTGCGAGCTTCACGGTTACCGTGCCGTCGCCGAACATTACGAGCCTGAACCCGACATCAGGATTCGCGGGGACGTCGGTGACGATTAGCGGCGCGAACTTTGGGGCGACACAAGGGACGAGCACGGTGAAGTTCAATGGCACCGCGGCGACGCCGACGAGTTGGAGCGCGACGAGCATCGTTGTTCCGGTGCCAGCGGGTGCGACGACGGGCAACGTTGTAGTGACAGTTGGAGGAGTGGCGAGCAACGGCGTCAGCTTCACGGTGACAGCTCCTGGGCCGAGCATCACGAACCTGAATCCGACATCAGGAGTTGCCGGGGCTTCAGTAACAATTGCGGGAGCAAACTTCGGAGGGACGCAGGGAACGAGCACGGTGACGTTTAGCGGGACGGCAGCGGTGCCGACGAGCTGGAGTGCAACGAGCATCGTTGTGCCGGTGCCGAGCGGGGCTGCAACGGGCAATGTTGTGGTGACGGTCGCCGGAGTAGCGAGCAACGGCGTGAGCTTCACAGTGACGGTTCCGGCACCGAGCATTACGAGCGTGAATCCGACGTCGGGGTTGGTAGGGACGTCGGTGACGATCACGGGCGCGAACTTTGGGGCGACACAAGGAACGAGCACCGTGAAATTCAATGGAACTGCAGCGACACCGACGAGCTGGAGCGCGACGAGCATTGTTGTGCCGGTGCCGACGGGAGCTACGACCGGAAACGTAGTGGTGACGGTTGGTGGCGTGGCCAGCAACGGGGTCAGCTTCACGGTCACGGTTCCGGCGCCCAGCATTACGAGCCTGAATCCGACGTCAGGGTTGGTGGGGACATCGGTGACGATCACCGGTGCTAACTTCGGGGCGAGCCAGGGCACAAGCACAGTGACCTTTAATGGAATCGGGGCAACACCAACGAGTTGGAGCGCGACGAGCATCGTTGTGCCAGTGCCGACGGGAGCAACGACGGGCAACGTTGTGGTGACGGTTGGCGGAGTGGCGAGCAACGGCGTGAGCTTCACCGTCCAATCAGACACAACGCCGCCAGTGGTGACCGTTACAGCGCCGGCGAATGGTGCGACGGTCTCTGGGACGATTACGCTGACAGCGACAGCGACGGATCCGGACAGTCCGGTTTCCTTTGTGCAATTTCTGGTGGACGGAGCGAGTGCGGGCCCGCAAGTTACGAGTGTCCCGTATTCCACGTCGTTGGATACGACCACGCTGACAAACGGAAGCCACACGGTGGCGGCTGCTGCCCAAGACCCCAGCGGAAACCGAGGAACAAGTACTGGCGTAACGATCACGGTTTCCAACACTACGGGTTCGGGGACCCCGGCGCTGGTGCATAACGCGGCGTGTGCCAATTCCGCGGCTTTGGCTGGACAACCGTGGGGAGGAACACCGCCTTATGAGTATCGGTGTCCGACGCCGGAACTAACGACGGCCGGGAATACGCTGATCGTGGCGTTCGGGTTCGATGCCACGGGGGGGAATCAAACGTTCGTGGTCGGCGACCAGCAAGGAGACGTCTTCACGCTGGATGTGAGTTCACCGCTGAGCAACAACCGGGAGTTGCGGATTTATCGAGCGACGAACATTGCGGCCAACAGCGCCTGGGTGAACGTAAAGCTGACCAGCGGGACGTTGAATGGCTACTGGCAGCCGATGGTGTTTGAGGTGGATAACGCGGCGGCGCTGGATGCTTCGTCGTGCAACTCGGGGACTTCGAGTTCGATCACGGCGGGGCAAATAACGCCAACGGCGGTGGGGGATCTGCTCTTGCAGGTGAGCTACGCGCCGACATATGCGAGCAATGCGTCGTTCAGTGCGGGGTCGCAATCGAATATCAGCTGGGCACTGGCGCACACCTTGCTGGGAGACGGGTCGGCGTCGCAATGGGGGGTATACAATTCGACCTCGGCGATAACACCGACATTCACGGCGGGGACCGCGAATCCCTTTTTGAGTTGCGCGGTGGCATTAAGGGCGACCACGACGGGAGGAGCGCCGAGTGCTTTTAATGTGTACCACCAGGAACATGACGCGATGCCGCACAACGCGCCGAATCCCTGGCAGGTGGGGGTGGTGGTGGATGTGCCCGGGGCGGTGTATCTGGCGTACGTGGGAAATGATTCGATCACGAGCGTAACATCATCGCCGGCACCGAACGTGGGGTGGACGGCGAGTGGAGCGGACTTCAACGGGCTGAACGGGCACAATCACGTGAATTTCTACTGTGCGAGCTGGACGAGCGCACCGGGATACGTGACGGTAGACATCAACCGCTCGGGGACGACGAACGATTCGATCAACATGATGTACGTGGTGGCGAAGGGGACGTGCAACCTGGATGCGGATTCCGGGGGGCAAGCGGGGAACCAAACGAGCGCGCTATCGCAGATGACCATCTGCAACGGATGTCTGACGCCGACGACGGCGAACGACATTATTTTGCAGGATGGTGGGCAATATGCGTGCACCGGGACGAGCCTGGTGGCGCCCGCCAGTGGGGGGTTGTTTGAAGCGGGATGGTTCACGGGAAATACGGTTGATGGACCTTCGCAGACCGATGAGAACAATTTCTGGTCGATGATACGAAACGGCAGCAGTTTGAGTGCGATAACCGTGACGGTGGCGGAATCTTGCGATGCCCCGCAACAGTATTGGGCGAGTCGCCTCGCCGCTTATAAAACCTTACCGTAACTGAGATAAGTCACAATTGTGGTCGGCCCGAGCTGTAATCGCTTGGTTGACAGCTGCGGCGTTGCTTCGTTTAACCGCCTCCGAGCGCTGCTTTCCTCACTTGCTGTATTTACAGTGGCTGAGCTGCGGCCCTCGTCTTGACTTACGCCGCACGATGATAGCGCCGCTGAGCGTCACGATTGCACTCGGTCGCGAGATGATTTTTAGCTTCCCCTGAGAGATAATAGGCCGCGATTGAGGCCGCACGTGAACAGGAGAAGAATCCTGTTAATAACCGCTGTCGGACTTCCGCTGATAGCAATCCTGCTCCCCTACAGCGGCGCCTTGGCTGCTCGAGTAACCGTAAGTTGGTCCTACGATTACACGCGCCAGCCAGCCTGCAACTCCAGCCAGGAGAACGACTGCATCGATCATTTCGAGATTTTTGATTACACCGACGTACAACATCCGAAACTCCCGCGCCGCGTCCCAAATCCCACAAATGCCACGGCTAAAGTGGAGAACATCTCCGACGAGTTTTCCTATGGACCCCCTTTCGGACTGAGGACAATCGTGGTGGTGGCCGTGGCGCGGGATAAGAACAGGACGATTAGCAAATCCAATCTATTCGCGGCACGCAAGGACGTAGAAATCACGCCTAAGGTTGGACACGCCAATCAGTGAAATTTCAATCGAAGCTGAAGGTGCTAAGCAGAAATTTGCCAAAGCGCCCAGGGCAATCGTGGTGCGCGGGAATGAATTGCTTCTGGCGTGGCGCATCGAGTGGCGGATCGAGCAGGTGCACAAGCACAGCCGTTACTCAAGCTCGGAGGACTTTCTATTGGCCTCCTACGGCGAGCTAGTAAGCAGGTCAGTATTCGTGGGCCGACCGTACAGTGTTAACACCTGTACCTAATCTAGACTTCCAATCAGGTTCTTTCGAAATCTCAACCAGTAACATTGTGTCCAGGGCAAGAATCTGAGGGGCCTTGGACGATGAGACTTGAACGAAATGAAAATCGGTTTGGACACATTCGCTCACAGAACGTCGGTTCTCGAGCGCGGCATGCCTTCCTGGCAGCGTTGCTATTCGCGCCGACGGCCCTCCTCTGGGGCTGCTCTGGTATCGTGAGCGGACAAAGTACCCAACCATCACCGCCCCCCCAAACCTACAACATCTCGGGAACAATCAGTCCGGTAGCGGGAGGCAGTGGTGCGACGGTGACATTAAGCGGAGCCGCGAGCGCCACGACGACCGCCAACAGCTCAGGGAATTACACGTTTGGTGGACTAGCCAACGGAACGTATACAGTTACTCCCCGCCATTCGGGTTACACTTTCAGCCCCAGCAGCGTGAACGTTACGGTGAGCGGCGCCAATGTCACGACTGGACTGAATTTCACTGCGACTGCCACGACCAACCCGACTTACACCATCTCCGGGACGATTAGTCCAACGGCGAGCGGGAGCGGCGCGACATTGACGTTGAGTGGGGCAGCGACTGCCACGGCGACTGCGGATGCCGCGGGAAACTACATGTTTAGTGGGTTAGCGAATGGAGGGTACGCGGTTACCCCCAGCCACGCGGGTTACACATTTAGCCCTACCAGTCAGAATGCATCGGTCAATGGGGCCAATGTCACGGGAATCAATTTCACAGCGACGGCCAACCCGACATTCAGCATCTCAGGGACTGTCAGTCCGGTAGCAGGGGGGAGTGGTGCGACCGTGACGTTAAGCGGAGCTGCAGCCGCCACGACGATCGCCAACAGTTCAGGCATTTACACGTTTAGTGGCCTAGGCAACGGCACGTATACGGTCACTCCGAGCAACGCGGGGTACACCTTCAGCCCCGTGAATCAGAACGTGCCGATAAATGGAGCCAACGCCAGCGCCGTGAACTTTACAGCTGCACCGCAGCTGGTCCATTCCGCAGCTCTGAGCTGGACGGCCAGCACGTCAACAGTCTCCGGTTACAACGTTTATAGAGGGACAGTGGACGGCGGCCCGTACACTCTGATGAATGCCTCTTTGGTTACGGGACAAAGCTACACGGATACGGCGGTGCAAAGCGCTGTTACTTACTACTACGTGACAACAGCAGTGGACTCCAACAACGTTGAGAGCCTCAACTCAAACCAAGTGACAGCAGTCATACCATAAAACAGCTCAGAGAGTACGGAAACGAACTGTTCACTCTTTTCTATCGCTACCAGCACAAAATGCGAAAGACATCGGGCCCTGCTCATTGCGTTCGGCGGAGAGCTGCGACCTCTTGAAAGCCTAGAACCGTCAATCGGGAAGCAGGCTCGGCTACGCCACCGTCAAAAGGCCCGGAGAGCAAGCAAGCGAACAGTTTTGATCCGGATGGCCTCTACCCACGCTACGCCTGTAAAAATCGGAAGGGATTAGACTACGAATTTGAAGTGCAGATTTGTTCGGGTGGTGGCTGCTGCTTCGGTGAGAAGGAAGTACGATATTGAACGATCGCCGAGCGAACTCCACGAATGGCGAACCCTCCCAGCAAGAACACCGAGCCAAGAAAGAACAACTGAGCAGAGTCTGAAAACGTTTCAAGAAAAATCACGGTTTCTCCTATGATTGCCACCAATGGAAGCATGTACGCCTCCAATGACGTCCGCTCAGTAGACTTTTGTTTTCAGTGGTTTAGCGCAATGTAATTCTGTGGCTCTGCAGATATCCGGAAGTGTTTCGCTGCATAAGAGCAAGTCTTTTCCCAGCCCGTTCATTTGGCAACGCAACTTGAGTGGCTCAAAGTGCCTTGCAACCGAGCGAGAATGTTTCTCGCGGGCTATTCTCGGGAAGGCGCAATTGGGAAATTTCTTTCCCACGCGCTGAGCTTAGGCTATTGAAAACGAAACAACAGGCATTAGAGGCCAGCTCCAAAGTACTGAAAAAAAAGAACTTAAAGTTGAGCTATTTTTACATGCTTTAGACCGACTGGAACATGATGTGCTGGATTGGGTGTGTCGGAAACTTCTTGACATCCGTGCATCTGGTCGGGAATAGAACTTGATCCAATTGGAGCAAAGCTCATTAGAAGGATAAGGAAAGGAAGCGCTGTAGAAGAGGCCGACTCTGGTGACTTCCGAGAGTTTTAGCTGCACACCGACAGGCTCCACCTGACATGTACACAACTTTCTACAATTTGCGCGAAGAGCCCTTTCGGTTGACTTCGGACCCAAGATTCTTTCATCTTTCCGAGCCTCACGCCGCGGCGCTGGCCTCACTCATTGAAGCAGTCATGCGCCGTAAAGGGTTTGTCTTGATGACCGGCCCGATCGGGACCGGGAAAACGACAGTTGTGCATACAGCCCTGCAAATTCTTTCGGAGCGAGCGACAACCTCCCATCCGATTTCCTCGGCATTTATTCTCAATCCCACTCTGAGCCGTGAGGAATTTTTGGAGACTATTCTCACGGAATTCGAAATTCCGTGCACGGGGACCAGTAAGCCGGCGCGCCTTTCGGCGCTTCAGCAGATGCTCCTGGATACGCAAAGGAGAGGCGGTACTTCGCTTTTATTAGTAGACGAGGCGCACTTGCTCTCACCAGAGCTTCTGGAAGAGATTCGTCTCCTGAGCAATGCGGACACGTACCAGGAGAAGCTGTTGCAGATTGTTCTTTGCGGGCAACCGGAACTCCTGGGCGTACTACGCAAGCCCGAGATGCGCGCGCTCCGGCAACGGGTTGCGAGCAGTTGCTTGCTCCGACCTTTGAATCTTGCGGAGGCGCGCGCATATGTCGCAGAGAGGCTTCGTTCCGCGGGATTTCGTGGTGCCGCGTCTCTGTTTCCGACGCAAGTCCTCCAAGAGATTGTCCGTCTGACGGAAGGAGTTCCACGGCTCATCAACTTGCTCTGCGATGCTTGCTTGACGAACGGATACAAAGCGCGTCGGCCGGTTATCGATCTGTTGACGGTCGAGGAAGCAGCTTCTGAGCTGGGACTGCATGAGGCGCAAATCGAACAAGCAAATGAGGGGAATGGTGTCGGTTCCGCGGGCATCACCGGTGGCACCGAAGTCGTGAGAGATGATGAGATCGGGTCGGCGCTCGACCGCTTAGTTCAGGCAATGAAAAAACGAAGCGCCTTCGTGCGTGTGGCCGATGCGATTCGCCCCGACATGAGCATCAAGAAACAGGTGGCGGTCGCGGTCAACGCAATGCAGGAAAAGGATCCTGTCGGCAACAAGATCATTGAGTCAGCCGTCGATGTTCTCGTACAAGCTATGAAGCTGCACCGCACCTCGTCCATGGAGCTATAGATGAGCAAGTTTTTCAATGAGACGCAGAAGGCGAACCAGTGGGCGCAGAGTAAGCTTCCGGAGCCCGATAGGGATGTGCGGGAGATGCTGGAGTCAATCAAACAGGGCTCTATTTTGGAAACGGCAACGGCTAACGCGCAACTCCCGCAGTGTCAGCAAGTCCAGGTGGGAAATGGGAACGCGACGCACCTGGTCCTCCGGCAGGATCAATCCTCCAAGGTAGCCCTTGAAGCCTATCGAGCACTGAGGACGAGACTCATGCGAGCCCAGTCGAGAGCAGGGGTGAAAACGATCGCAATCACCAGCTCACTTCCGGGAGAAGGCAAAACGCTGACGACCATGAACCTTGGCCTGTGCTATGCACAGCTCCCGCAGCAGCGTGTGCTGGTTATCGATGCTGACTTGCGTACGTGTGGGTTGACGGCATTACTAGATCATCCGTGCACACTAGGCCTTGCGGAAGTGCTGGCTGGCAAAGCGACTCTAGAGGAAGCGATGGTTGCAACGAATCAAAAGAATTTCTTCGTGCTCCCTGCCGGCACGATTTCCTCCCCTCCGCCGGAGCTTTTCACGGGATCGCACTGGCAGGAGCTTCTCGGGCGCTGCAGCGAACTATTCGAGGTCGTTCTAGTCGATACACCCCCGATTATCCCGCTGGCAGACTTTGAGCTGATCAGCGTCGCTTGTCAGGGGGTGGTGATGGTAGTGCGGGCCCGTCATGGGCAACGGGAGACTTTGCAGAAATCGGCAAGCTCAGTGGATCGTAAGAAGCTTTTGGGTTTAGTTTTCAATGGCACCGATGCAAACGAGAAGCACTACTACGGATACAAATATGCTGAAGCCAAGGCCTGAAAAAGCCATTCGTCCCGAGGTGTCGCTGGCAAGCGGCCAACTCGCAGGAGAAAGAAGACCAGATCGCACTGACCAAAGTGCAACATCGGGGGTTCCATGTATCTAAACATCAAGCTGCAAGTTTTTCGATTGGGCTTCCACCAAATCGATATCGCCAAAGCGCTCGGCATTGATGAGAGTGTGCTCAGCAAGATCATCCACGGCTATCGCGAGCCATCAAAAACACAACGCATGCAACTCGCGAACTACCTGAATGCGGAAGAGAGCTGGCTCTTTGAAAAATACGACCGTACGCTTCGATCCGCCGGAGCTGTGCCTAGTCCGCCTCCCAGAGAGGAGGAGGGCCTCTCATGAAAAAGTGTTTCGTGGTTCTCTGCCCGGCGACACACCTAAGACGGAAGCAGGCATAGGAGGATCGCCTTTAGAGGCTCTGCTCCGCCAACTTGAACCCTTACGCTTTCTGAAGGGAGGAGGCCATCAGTCGGATGCGTCACTGGATCTTTGCCAGCTATTTCGTCCGCTTCCTGTGCCTCTTCTAGCACGACTTTCGAGTTGCCTAATTCTCCGTTGCACGCAGTCAAAAGTATAGAGCCAGAACTCGGGGCTGTGACGTTCGTGGAGAGAAACAAGAAACAGTTTTCCCACGCTCTCGTTGCTTCTCCGGCAAGGTCTTCTAACCAACTGAAACAAAATGAGATATACAGCTCGTGTCTGGACTCGGACGTGCTTTCATCATCGTAGCCGGCGTTCAAAATAACTTCCAAGGCGAAAACCTCAGTTCCTGAGCTCTTATGCCCAAGATTGGTACTCATGAGGTTCCTGCCCGAACCCTACTCCTGGTAGGGGTTGACGGGGTATCGATCATACTAGCTCTATTGGCTGCCAGTGCTGCACGCATGGCCATACCTTTCCCGGAAATGATTCTGCAATCGAGCCTGTGGACAAAAATTACTCTGATCACGACCATTTGCGGGCTGTCTCTTTACTTTAACGACCTCTACGATTTTCAGGTTGTGAGACGCAGAGACAACCTTTTTGTTCACACCATGCAGGCGCTTGGAGCGGCCTGTTTTTTGCTAGCACTGCTGTTCTATGTTTCCCCTGCAACCAGTTTGGGCCGCGGCGTGGCGTTCTTGGCGGCGCCCTTGATCCTTGCCCTCTTGCTAAGTTGGCGGCTGTCGGCAAACGCGACAAACCTCTTATCACGCGGTGATGAGCGTGTACTCATCATGGGAACGGGAGAATCAGGCATATTGCTGGTGCGACACATCCTCGCCCACCCGGAATATAACTTGAAGGTCGTTGGATTCCTCGACGAGAATGGCCAGAACATTGGGCGGTCTCTAGTCAATCCTAAAATCATCGGTGACTTCGCGAATGTGGAGCAGATCGTAACCCAGGAAAGAATCGATCGGATCATACTGTCATTGAAGGAACGAAGGGGCAGCACGCCGATCAAGCAGCTGCTCAATGTCAAATTCGGCGGTGTGCGAATAGAGGATGTGCACAGTTGCTTCGAGCGACTTCACGGCCGGATTCTGCTCGAACGGCTTTCTCCCAGTTGGCTCATCCTGTCTGATGGATTCAAGAAATCCCGACTTTTGCTGGCTGCAAAAAGATCCATGGATATCCTTGTTTCGTTGACCATCCTTATTATTGTCTCGCCACTGATGCCGTTAATCGCGCTGGCCATCTATTTGGATAGTGGCGGCCCCATCTTCTTTCGTCAAATGCGCGCTGGGCACAAAGGAAGTGAATTTGAACTGCTTAAATTCAGGTCTATGGTCCAAGACGCAGAGAAGGATGGGCCACGCTGGGCGGAACAGAGTGACAGCCGAATCACACGAATCGGTCGAATCCTACGGAAAACTCGCCTGGATGAAATCCCGCAGCTATTCAACGTGCTTCGCGGCGAGATGAGCCTCGTGGGACCGCGTCCAGAACGGCCTTACTTCTGTGACCAACTTGAGAAGGAGATCCCCTTCTACAACCTTCGGCACTCGATCCGGCCTGGTCTAACGGGATGGGCACAGGTGAGGTTTCGCTACGGCGCCAGCCTCGATGACGCCAAAGGGAAACTCGAATTTGACTTGTTTTATTTGAAAAACATGTCGCTGCTCGTTGATTGCGCAATTCTGTTTGAGACTGCCAAGGTCGTGATTCTTGGACGGGGCGCGCAGTAATATGTACTTCTGATTCGGTCGCGGAACCTCCCGCCGCCTGCCTGCTTTTGAGATGGGGAATATCCTAGCCTGCTCTGGGAAACAATTTTCTTCTTTGCACTGACCAAACCTGGAGTTCGCTTCCCGACTCATTGAAAACAAAGAACTTAATCAGTGCTACCATTCCTCACATGGCAGGCCACATGCTCAAATTACACCTGCAGAGCCTCTAACAAAAACCGACTGAAGGGACCGTAGAAGTATGATTGAGAGAGTTAAGAGTTGTGTGATCGGAACTCTTCTGGTAGCGGTCCTTGGATACGTCCAAGTCGGCTTCGGTCAAGATGCAGGGACGGGAGCCCAAGCGAATCAGAAGAAGCCGCCGGTTCAAGAGAAAAACGTCGATTCGAAGGGATCTCAAACGGCCCCTAGACAGATCGCGACCCCGAGCGACTTCGTCATCGGCGAATCCGATGTCCTGAACGTTAATGTTTGGAAAGAGCCCGAAATATCGCAGAGCGTCGTCGTGCGACCGGACGGGAAGATTTCGCTTCCACTAATTGGAGAGGTGCTGGTTAGCGGGCTGACTCCTGTGCAAGCCCAGACATTGCTGGCCAACAAGTTGCAATCTATTCTAACGAACCCCCAAGTTACAGTGACAGTGACGGAGATCCGGAGCAGAATGGTGTCCATTACCGGCGAGGTGGTCAAGCCAGGGGCATATCCGCTGCTAGTCCCAACCACCATACTGCAGTTGATCACGAACGCCGGTGGGCTCGGGCAATTTGCGAACAAGAAGGGCATCTTCGTATTGAGAACGGTGGATGGGAAACAACAGAGGATTCCGTTTAATTATTCGCGTGTCATCAAGGGCGAGAAACCGGAGCAGAACATACTGCTGCACCCTGGTGACACGGTCGTGGTGCCATGAGACAGAACAGTGATAGTAACCTTTTCGGTTCATGGATGCGGATGGCGGTTTGCCTCTTCGTTCTGAGCAGCTGCAGTACCGTCCTTGTTGCGCAGGAAAACCCTGACAAGCCAGCCCCTTCGACGGAGTCTCAAGATGTCAAGCCGGCTGCTTTGGTGATGCCTAACTATTCCCAAAATATCGCACTGCTTGGTACGGATCAGCGGTATGTGGATCTTGGGACGTTGCAAACGAGGCGGCGCACATTCTTCATGTATGGCATGGGAGTTTCGGAATCCTATGTCAACAATTTTGCGGAGAATTCTCCAGCTCAAGACAACAGTCAATTTGTCTGGAGTCCGCATGTTGCCATCATTAATGCAAGTAATCACTCCTCGTTTAGCTTCCAATATGCGCCCTTCGTCGTGGAGAGTACGTCCGGTCCGTCGGGCCACCAAGTGTTTCATGCCGGAAACATTTCCCTTGGCCAGCCGATAGCGCCGAATTGGGCGCTGCAGTTGAGCAGCTCGAACACCTACGGATCGGATTCATCTCGATTGCTGAGTCCGCTGGCGTTTGACGTCAATAAGGGGGTTCCGGTCGTTGATCCTAATTCGGCCGTTTTTCAGTTCAATAGAGGCAACGTGTTTTCAACAACGAATAATGTTGGCCTCACCTGGCAGAGAAGCGCTTCCCAAGCGATGAGTTTCTCCGCCGGGGAGTCCTATTTTTCATCGCTTGAGGGTGGTCCAACTAGCAGCTCGACTTTCGCTCAGGTGTCCTATTCGGCAGCGGTATCGCCACGTACTTCGTTCAAAGTTGGGGGCAACTACTATCACCAGACATTCTCTTTGGGGAGTTGTGACAGCTACGGTTTCAGCGTGGGAATCTCGCGTCAAGTTGGCCGCCATATCAATCTAGCTGTAGAGGGTGGCCCGGAGTTTGAAACGGCTCCATGCAACAAGGCGCTCGGTGGAAATTACGGAATCGCCATATCTTATCCCTTGAGCCGAAGGTCACGAGTGGGACTTACGGCCAACCGCTCCTACCTGACGAACTATTTGGCCAATACGCAATGGAGCGACACCGGTGTGGTTTCGTACGACAGGCAAGTTACGGAATCTTTCCAGATTAACCTGAACTCGGGTTATGCGCGAAGCGTTCGCACCCTAGCTGGTCTGGGAACATATGTAGGTTATTTCGTCGGAGCTGATCTTTCTTGGAAGCTGTCGCGTACCATTGCCCTCGGAACAACATATAGGCGCTTCGAGCAGGTTTCCGGGGGGCCGATACAAGGGCAGAATGTTGCCCAGATCTCACTGGGATGGAACCCGCTTCCCATGCGAATCGTTAAGTGAGCGAATGGCTGAGACTGAAGCGTTGTCACAGATTGAGTTGCTATTGATTGCCTGATTTGGCCCGGTAAAGGAAGAAATAGATGGATTCTCCAACCACAGAAATGAATTCTCCGAGCATGGAATTGTCTCTGGCCCAAGTACAGGAGTACTTGCAGGTCATCCGACGCGATAAATGGTGGGTTTATTTAATGACGGTTGGTTTTACCCTTACCGCGTTCGTCGGGATCGCACTCTTGCCGAACAAATATAAGGCAACGACGACTGTCGAGGTGGATCCTCAAAGGGTACCGGAACAATTCGTCTCAGAACTCGTGCGGGTAAGCCCCTTGGATCGACTGCAAACCATCAGTCAAGAGGTGTTGAGCGAGACTCGCTTGCAGAAGGTCATTGACCAGTGGCACCTCTACCCTCAACTTCGAACGTCCACGCGTGAAGCAGTTATTGAGCAGATGAGGAACGACGTCGTGATCGACGTCAGGCAGTCTGGAGGCGGCTTGGCTCTTTTCTCGATTACCTATCAGGGAAAGGATCCTGAAATCGTTGCCAAGGTGACAAATCAGCTGGCTTCGGACTTTATCCAATGGAATCTCAGGAGCCGGGAGCAACATGCTGTCGGAACAACCGAATTTTTGAATTCGCAATTGCAAGAGGCAAAGAAGGCGCTCGAAGAGCAGGAAAACAATTTGCGTCAATACAAGATGTCGCATCTTGGGGAATTGCCGCAGCAACAAGAAGCTCTTCTCCATACTCTGTCGAGCTTGCAGGCAGAGTTGCAGGTGAATGCGGGGAATTTGAACCGACTCGATGAGGAACGGTTGACTTTCACGCGACTACCGGACTTTGTACCGATGTCAGGAGGCAATCCTCAACCAGTGTCCGAACGGGCACAGTTGGAGATGGAGAAGAACCAACTCGAAACGAGGCTTAGTGAACTTCGCCGGCGTTATACCGACAAGTTCCCTGAAGTGCAGGATTTGGTTCGGCGACTGAATCATGTCAATGAAAGTTTAATTGCGCTTCCGGCCGACAAACCTTCTGAGACTGCTGCTTCGCCTTCGACCAAGCCTACCGCAACGGCATTGCGGCTTGAAGTTATCAGCAGGGAAATGCAGCGTTTGAAAGAAGAGCAAAGACGAATCCAGGGGCAGATCACGACTTATCAGGCTAAAGTCGAGGCAATTCCACGGCGCGAGCAGGAGATGGTAGATCTTACGCGCAACTACGATATTTCGAAGGCCCGCTATGAGTCTTTGCTGGGCAAGAGCTATGCTGCGGACATGTCGAATGAACTGGATTCCCAGGAAAAAGGGGAAAGGTTTGTTATCTTGGATCCCGCTCGTGTCCCAGAGAAGCCCTTCAAACCGAACCGACGCAGGCTCATGGCATTTTCATTCTTTATATCGTTTTTTTGTTCTATCGGCGTGGTGATCGCAAAAACATACCTCGATCCCCGCGTCAAAACGGAGAGGGAGATTCGTGTTGCGTACCCTGAGCCCATTCCCTTGCTCGCGTCCATTCCTCTTATTCAATCTCCTCTAGAACGTCGAAGGCACCTGCAGTTCGTTGCTTTCGCCGTGAGTTTTTCGATTCTCGCGATCGCGGCTGTAGCGGGACTCCTTTGGAGGATTCACACAATTTTTTGATACTTGAGTCGAATTTGGTCCAGTCCAAGCAAGTAACTCAAGGCCGTTCCGCAACATTGTTTTTGTTGCCGCGTCTCGGAGAATCGGCACTTGAGCGATTCTGGTTTTACTCCTGGATATAGTTTATGAGAATTTTGATGCTCACGGACTCTTTCCTGCCTCACGCCGGCGGCTCTCGCGAGTATTACTACAACGTTTACCGTTGCCTCGCGGAATTCGAGGGCACGCGTGTGACAATCGCGACGAAAAAAGTTCCGGGCTGGGAAGAGTTTGATCGAAGAGCGTCATCTGATTCCTTCAGAGTCGTTCGATGGCTTAAGCCCCTTTCCACTTGGCGACTGCACGAGTTGCCCAAGGGACTTGGCCCGTTCCTGCATGCCGCATGGCACGTGTACGAAGAAACCCCGACGATTCTCCACGCGGGTGACTTGTATCCGCAGGGAATGAGCGCCCTGATTTTGAAGACGATCACGGGCCTTCCTTATCTTGCCTATTGTCATGGTGAGGACATCGCTCTTACCGACCGGTACAAATACCAGCCACACATGCGCAACAAGATCTACCGAGGCGCCGATGCGGTGGTAGCGAACGCCGAGTTCGCAAGAGAAAGTCTCCTCCGAATAGGTGTGCCGGAATCACGCATAGTCAAGATTACTCCGGGAGTGGATCTCGATCGTTTTTCTCCAAGACCCACCCGCGAAGAATTGATCGACAAGTGGAATCTGAGAGGCAAGAAAGTCGTGCTTACCGTGGCGCGCTTGATTTCGCGAAAAGGACACGATCTCGTATTGCGTGCAATCGCCCGCCTTACTCGGGAATTGCCTGACGTCGTGTATCTAATCGTTGGACGCGGGCCAGAGGAGCAAAGGCTCCAGAAACTCGCTGCGGAATTGGGAATCACGGATTCCGTCCGCTTTGCCGGGCACGTTCCGGAAGAATTACTCCCGGACTGCTACAACGTATGCGATGTTTTTGCCATGCTGAATCGTGAGGAAGCAAACGGGGACCTGGAGGGTTTCGGGATGGTGTTCCTGGAAGCAAGTGCAATGGGGAAACCAGTGATTGGCGGGCGCTCGGGGGGAACGGCAGACGCCATTCTGGAGGGCAAAACAGGATTTCGTGTTGACGCCAGCCAACCAGACGAATTAACTACAAGTCTTGGAATGCTACTCAAGGATACCAACTTACGGCATCAACTTGGAAACGCTGGAAGAGACCGTGTGCAGCGCGAGTTTCAATGGCGAGACCGGGCCCGGAAGCTTCACGATGTAAGTGTGGAAATTTGCAAGGCCTGGAGTATGGAAAAACAACCACAGTCTTGGCGAGCCGCGAGTAAATCCCATGCGGACTGAATTGCGAGAGGACGTGGCCCGATACCGGACGAAAGGCGGCAAATGGATCGATATCTGGGGGAATCCTGCGTTCTGGGCCATCTTCTGGTATCGTTTCGGACATTTCGTCTATCGGGAAAATTCCCCTCGTATCCTGCGTGTTCCCCTAAAGGCGGTTCACTTTTTGGGAGCCGTTTTTTGTGAAGCGGTATTGCAAATGAGATTGCCTTCATCTGCGGAGATTGGGGGAGGGCTCTGCATTAGTCACGTCGGGGGCGTTATTTTACATCATCGTACCGTGATTGGCAAAAACTGCGACCTCTCACACCAAGTTACGGTCGGTACCGCAGGACTTGGCAGGACGGGGGTTCCTCGGATTGGTCACGATGTATCGATAGGTGCAGGAGCTGTGCTGATCGGAGATATTCAGGTTGGCGACGGCGCTCGCGTTGCGGCGAACAGTCTAGTCAACCGCGATGTGCCCCCGGGAGCCACGGTAATGGGTGTGCCGGCCAAGATTGTGAAGTACGCAGACACAAGCCAGCAACTGGCTGAAGTTAGCAATCCGGGCCTCTGAGAGACGATAAGATGTTTCAAGTACTACACGGCTCCGCGCCCTTCATCATGTACATCGGAGGTATCATCGCCTTCGTGCTCTCAGTTGCTTGGAAGCCGCAAGTTGGCCTCTATTACCTGGTTCCGCTCCTTCCTATGCAGACGGCTCGAGACTGGCTTCACGCACCCGACCTACCACTTGGCGAGAAACTTGTTGACATTTTGCTGCTGGGAGTCTTGATCGGCCTATTCCTACATCGTGCAGAGCGGCGGATATTTGTTTCCTCACCGCTTAATAAAGTCTTATTGGCTATATTCGTTTTGACGTATCTGTCTCTCTGGCAGGGCGCCTTCTATCTGGGCGGACCGCTGCCCATTTCCTTCGACGACCCCAGGTTCTCTGCCTGGAAGAATTACGTCGAGATGTTTTTTTTCTTTTTTGTTGCCGCAGCTGCGATCCGCACGAGAAAGCAAATGGCGATTGTGATTGGATTGATGTGCGTCTCAGTTCTGATCGTAAACCGAAATTACCTGGGCACGGTTGGTGACCGAAATTTTTCCCACTTTTCATACGCTCTTCGCGATGCTGGCACGTTGGGCTGGGCAGGGGAAAATGGCATGGGTGCGTTCCAGGCCGAATTCGCTATTTTCCTAATTGGTCTTTCGCTCTTCGCCAAAAAGCCGGCGCTCAAATTGGGGCTCTTAGCGATCGCACTATTCAGCGTGTATTGTCTTGAGTTAACTCTATCTCGTGGAGCGTACGCGGGATTCCTAATGGGCCTCCTTGTTCTGGGGCTGATCAAGGATCGCAAGATTCTCATCCTGCTGGCCATCATCCTTGTGAGCTGGCAGAGCTTTGTTCCCTATGCGGTCACACAGCGTGTGATGATGACCTACCAGGAAGGTGAGGGATTGGATCCCTCTGCCGGAGATCGCGTTGCCATTTGGGAGGATGGTCTGCGCGTCTTCAATGAAGATCCAGTTTTTGGCACGGGATTCAACACGTACGCGTTTATGCGCCGCGTCGGTCAGTACACGGATACTCACAACTATTACGTAAAGATTCTGATTGAGACGGGCCTTGTTGGATTCCTAATCCTTCTATGGTTATTAGGAGTGGCGTGCAAAATGTCGTGGTGCCTTTTTCGCGCGGCTAAAGACCCGGTCATGAGTGCCCTCGGGTGTGCTTTGTTTGCGATGTTGATTTGTGTTCTTGTTGTGAACTTCTTCGGCGACCGCTGGACGTATTTGCAAGTTAACGGATTCTTATGGGTTCTTCTCGGACTTGTAGCTCGGGGACTGTACGTGGTGAGTCAAGAGAGGAAGAGTCAAGCAGGGGCGGCGTCAGCAATAGAGTCTGAAAAATTCCAGGCCGCCCCCTTCGCGGCACATGAGGTCTATCACGCATGAACGTTCCGTGGCTGCGGCTGAAGTATTCATTTGGAGGATGGAGTTGTGTAAGAGTGTGCTGTCCGGCAAGGTATCAATAGTTCAAGATCGTCAAAATGTGCGGAATATACGGACAGATTTCGAAAAACCCAGCCCTAAATGAATGTGGGCTTTCCATACGTCATCGCGGGCCGGATGATGCCGGGGCAAAAGTGTTCCCCGTCCCTGGAACCGGCCTCTCCGTAACATTGGTTCACCGCCGACTCTCAATTATTGATCTTTCCCCGGCCGGCCATCAGCCCATGTCGAACGAAGATGGCTCCGTTTGGATCACCTTTAACGGCGAGATCTATAACTTCCAGGAGCTGCGCACGAAACTGCTAACGGCAGGCCACAAATTCGCGTCCCAGACGGATACCGAAACTATCATTCATGGTTATGAAGAATGGGGCGAAGAGGTTATTCCTCGATTGCACGGGATGTTCGCACTCGCCATTTGGGACGCCCGAAAGAGGCGCCTGCTGCTGGCCAGGGACCGCGTCGGAAAAAAACCTGTCTTCTATTTTGTCAGAGATGACAAATTCCTCTTCGGCTCTGAAATCAAATCATTACTGGCTTCTGGCGAGGTGCCTGCCAAGCCTAACGCTGAGGCTCTGCACGACTATCTGACGTATCTTTACTTTCCCTCTCCTAGCACCGCCTTCGATGGAATTCGCAAGCTTCCATCGGCGACAACGCTTGCCCTAGAAGTGACGCCGGATGGCCGAATCGCACATCATCTGAAGACATACTGGGACCCAGTGGAAGCCGCCGGAGCAGCGCGACCCCTTTCGCACCGAGACGCCGTCGACAAAACGCGGGAATTGATAGATGAAGCTGTTCGCGTCCGACTGATGAGCGATGTTCCTCTGGGGGTGTTCCTCAGTGGTGGTCTCGATTCCGGAACCATCACTGCGTTTACAGCAAAACACAGCACACTTCCAGTGAAAACTTTCAGCATCGGCTTTCGCAATAGCAAGCTCTTCGATGAGATCGATCAAGCGAATCTGGTTGCCCGGAAATTTGGGACGCATCACACAATCTTACAAGTGGATGCACGATGCGCCGAACACATCGGCACTGTCGTGCGTCATTTTGACGAGCCCTTTGGGAATCCCACAGCAATTCTTGAGTACATTCTAACCAAGCACATGCGCGAACATGTAACCGTCGCCCTTTCGGGTGACGGGGGTGACGAGGCTTTCGGCGGTTACGTTCGCTATGCAGGTGCGTGGCTGGCAGAGAAGTATCGTGCGCTTCCATCATTCCTGACTCGCGGGTTCTTCGCACGTTTTTCTCACTTACTAGATGATAATACTAGAGGTCGGCACACGAACCGCAGGGTAAGAGAATTTCTTGAGTCGGCGTGGATGGCCGAAGAGGAAATGTATCTTCGATGGGTCGGCTATTTTTCTGAAGAAGAAAAACGTGAGCTTTATACACCTGAATTCAGATCTCAAGTTGGATCACGTGACTCGGGAGACTTTTTGCGTTCACTCTTTCGCCGTGGGGCCGCGCTAGAGCCATTGAACAGGTTCGGATACGTGGATCTGGCTTCATTCCTCACCGGTAATTGCCTCGAATACGCAGATCGCATGTCCATGGCAAACTCGCTTGAGGTAAGGTGTCCATTCACGGACCATCACATTCTTGAATTTGGTCTCTCCATCCCATTCGAGTGGAAGTATCGCCTGGGCAAGACCAAGAAAATCCTTCGTGAGGCAATGCAGCGGATCCTTCCCGACAGCGTGCTGCGCAAGAAGAAAATGGGTTTCAATCCACCGCTGCCGGAATGGATTAACCGCGAATTGAAACCCATGATTGGGGAATTGCTCTCGCCCGCTGCCGTTGCGCGCCGGGGCATGTTCCGCCCGGAAGCTGTTGAACGGTTACTGAAAGAGCACTATCAGGGTGGCCGAGATAACGCCATCAAGATCTGGGGGCTGCTTATGCTGGAGGTTTGGCACCAGATGTATATCGACAGGGTGCCGGACGCGTCCGCTCAGTTCCTGCTCGCGGCATCAGGAACCAAGAGAGCTTTATGAAAGACACCGCGGAGGCAGCTCAGACGCTTGAGCAAGGAGAGAAAATCGGCCACACGGAAATCTTGTGGACCGACCAAGAACCTTCATCAAACAGGGTAGTTTCCGGGAAAGTGCCTCATATACTTTACGTCATCGACCAAATCTGTCAGGTTGGGGGAGCTGAGCGCGTCTTGCTCGAAATGATCCGGAGGCTGCCACGAGATCATTTTCGGTGCAGTGTTATCACCTTTCGAACAGAGCCTGGCTTGAAGGCATTAGAAAATGTCTATTCGCCACTTCGGGTTCTGCCTTTGCGCCGAACTTATGACATTAGTGCAATTAGAACAGCTCTTCTGATCCGAGATCTCATTCGGCGCGAGAACGTATCCATCGTGCACACATTTTTTGAAACCTCAGACCTTTGGGCGGCGCCAATCGCACGACTGAGCGGCTGTCCGGTGCTCGTTTCTAGCCGGCGAGACACGGGAATCCTGCGCACACGGAAGCACCATCTCGCCTATCCGATTGTCAACCGCTTGTTCGACCGCGTTCTTACTGTTTCAGAGAAGGTGCGCTCTTACGCCTTGAATCATGACCACCTGCCTCCCGAACGCGTCGAAACACTGTATAACGGGGTTGATTTGGAAGCGCTCGACGCGAAGGCGGCAGAAGTCGATGCGCGCTTAAGCCTGGGATTAAAGACGACATCGCTTGTTATTTCGACATTGGCAAACATTCGCTATGTGAAGGGAATAGATGTCTTAGCGCGGGCCGCGGCGCGTGTCTGCTTTGCCTGTCCCGATGCTGTTTTTCTGGTAGTAGGCGGTGTTCTCGAACCCGGGGCGTTCCGCAAACTGCAGTCGCTCGTTGACTCGCTCGGAATAAAGGACAACTTTCGCTTTCTTGGAGCGATGCCGAATCCGTATCCTGTCCTTGCTGCCAGCGATATCTTTTGTCTACCTTCGCGGACTGAAGGTTTTTCGAACGCGCTCATCGAAGCCATGGGTTCCCGGTTGGCGTGTGTCGCAACGCGTGTCGGCGGAAATGCCGAAGCCCTTACCGAGGGTGTAAACGGCTTTCTCGTAGAAAGCGAAGATGCAGATGCGATGGGGAATCGACTCCTCCGTCTTCTTCGCGATCCGAACCTACGGCGAGGAATGGGGCAGGCGGCTCGGCAGACGGTCGAATCACACTTTAGCATGAGTGCGATGATGGCCCGCTTGACCGGCATCTACCAGGAACTCTTGGCAGCAAAGAATGTTTAACCTGTTACAAACAGCCGCCGTGGTTCTGCTTTGGTTCAGCCTAGGCACTCTTGTATATGTTTATGTAGGGTATCCCCTCTTGCTTGCCGTGATTGGATTCTTCTCGGTGCGGCCTAAGGCTGCACCGGGCTATTTGCCAAATATCTCCATGCTGATCGCGGCCTACAATGAAGATGCCGGCATTCGCAAGAAAATTGAAGACACACTTTCTCTCGATTATCCTGCGGACAAGATGGAAATCTTAGTTTTATCGGACTATTCTACGGACCGCACGGACGAGATTGTGAAAGGGGTCGCTGATTCCCGCGTACGGTTGTTGCGTGCGCCCATCAGAAAAGGAAAAACCAACGTCCAGAATCTCGGTGCTGAAATCGCGCAGGGGGAGGTACTAATCTTTTCAGATGCTACGACGGTTTACCATCCCTTGGCGCTCCAATACCTCGCTTGTAATTACGCTGATCCAAAAGTCGGTGCGGTGAGCGGCCGGTATCAGTATTTCGACACGGAAGGAAAGTCGCCCACAGGGCTTGGCATGATCGCTTTTTGGAACTATGAGAATTTCATTAAAATGATGCAGTCGCGCATTCGCACCATCAGTGGTTGTTGCGGCTGCATCTATTCCGTTCGTCGCGCGGCATATACTCCACTTCATCCTGATGTCATCAGCGACCTGGTTCAACCCTTGTGGGCCATTCAGAAGGGGTATCGGGTGGTTTTCGAAGACCGCGCGCTTGCTTACGAGGAAACAACAAAGTCATCGAGAGAAGAGTTTTCGATGCGGGTCCGCGTCGTGACCCGGGGGGTTCGCGGCATTCTGAGTGTGCCCGATTTGCTCAATCCAACAAAATACGGCTGGGTCAGTTTTCAGTTGATTTCACACAAAGTTCTGCGATGGCTGGTGCCTTTTTTTCTGCTCTTACTATTCGCCAGCAACGCTGTTCTCGGGAATCACCAGTGGTACCGTACCCTCTTCGCCCTCCAGGCCGCGTTTTATGGATTTGCTCTTTTGACGCTGCTCATCCCCCTGCACCGCATATGGAAACCTCTGGGTATCCCTTTGTATTTTTGTACTCTCAATGCCGCTGCGTTGCGCAGCATTCTGGAAGTTATGCGCGGCCGAAAGTATGTCGTCTGGGAAACCGTTAGGAGCTAGTGCCTGATGCGAATTGAGTTTCTAACGCAGGACGATCCTTTGTATCTCTTGCCATTTTTCGATGAGTTTCTCCGAAATCACAGTTCAGAGTTCGAGATTTTACAAATCTCATGCGGTCCGACCATGGGGAAAAGGTCGAGACTACAGCTTTTGAGGGAATTGGTGGCGCTTTACCGTGTCGGAGGTTTCATCCGGCTGCTCGGCACGATTGCAAAATCTAGGCTTCTGGGCAAGCTGCCCAGGAGCCGCAGTGCTGATAAGTTCTATAGCCTGGAGCAGTTAGCGCGGGCGTTTGAGATACCATTCAAGAAGATCGGCAACCCAAACGCTGATGCGTTCGTCGAGTCAGTTCGGCAGCGTGCTGCCGAAGTGATTGTTTCGGTTGCGTGCCCTTATATCCTCAAGGAGAAACTGCTGTCACTTCCGCCTCGGGGCTGCGTTAATATCCACCATGCTCCGCTTCCGAAATATAAAGGGATGATGCCGACCTTTTGGCAGATGCTTCATGGAGAGAAGAGCGTGGGTGTTACTGTTCACTTCATGTCGGCTAAAGTTGATGAAGGAGCAGCGTTGCTTCAGGAACAGCTTGCAATCGAGCCAGGTGAAGCTTTGGATCATCTCATTCGGCGATCCAAGCGTCACGGCGCCCATTGCATGGCGCGGGTATTGCGTCAGATCGCTGCCGGAACCCAGCGAGTTTATGAATTCGGCCGGGCCGGCGGAAGTTATTTTACATTTCCTACTCTCGCAGAGATTCACCAATTTCACCGAAAGGGATTGCGGGCGATCTAGGACCGAGATTTCTCATAGTAGAGCTCCTAGCGCGATAGTGCCTGAAGCGGGCACCTCTAATCCGCAATCTCGCAGCGCGGCACTTTGCGCATTAGAGATCTTTAGAGCAGGATTTGTGTTTGTTTGATTCGTCTAATCGCCGTTTTTTCGGGAGAGTGATGTTTTCTCGCAAGAGCTTGCTCAATCTATATTGGAAGATGCAGCGCGTACTTGTGCCTGAGCTAAGATATTGTCAGTATATTTACGAAGAAGTATTAAATAAAGTAGTAAAGGAAGATATCAAGTGGTTAGATTTAGGGTGTGGCCACCAAGTGCTGCCGGCATGGCGGTTCGAACAGGAAAAAAGGTTGATCGAGAAAGCTGGGATGGTCGTGGGTATTGATGCCGATTTGCCCTCGGTGGGAAAACATAGGAGTGTGCACGTAAAGCTTGTTGGAGACATTTCGGCACTTCCTTTTCAAGATAGTTCGTTCGATCTCATCACTGCGAATATGGTTGTTGAGCACCTCGATAATCCAATGCTGCAGTTCCAGGAGGTGAGTAGAGTGCTCAAGCCCGGAGGAGTATTCGTCTTTCACACCCCTAATGCTTCCGGATATTCAACCATGTTAGCCCGTCTTCTTCCAGAAGGCTTGAAGCCAGCTTTGATTCGGATGTTGCAAGGACGGCCCAGCGAGGATGTTTTTAAGACTTTCTATCGTGCCAACAGCGAGACAGACATCTGCCGCCTGACGCAGGCCACCGGTCTTAACTCTCTGGAGATCCGATTGGTCGCGTCTTCTGCCGAGCTTGCCGTCATACCTCCACTCGCCTTTTTGGAGCTTCTGTGGATAAAGTTGTCGCTAACCAAAACGTTTCGTCGCCTTAGGACAAACCTAATCGTCACTCTTGCGAAACATAGTTAACATAATGATCGCCCAATGGACTGCTGGTGATCGCTCGGACCCTCGGCTCCCGCCAATTTGGGATAAGATACGCTATTTCTTGCGCGACTGTACTGGAGTACACCGTCACACCTGTACTCTTTCAGTCCCCCCAGCCAGTGGCGGAGGTTTTCAGCCACCGCTAGACTCTCAAAGTGAAGGGCTTAAGGGGTCGGGCCGTTCATGCGGTTGTGGTAAGGGAATTGTCCCGGTTCGTTGAGTGGCCGAGGGGTTGCATCACTCCAAGAAAGATAGAGTTTATGAATTGTCAGAATCATGAGAGTTCAGCCAGGGGGGCGTCAGTCATGCCGATTCGCAGATGGTCCATATTGCTCCTCTCTGTGTTGGTTTTCGGAGGAGCTTCGGCCCTACGGGCCCAGACCCAGCCACCAGTGCTCTTTTTCTCGGATCTAGATAGCGCTCCTAACAGCGGCGGAGAGAGCGTCAGTGGCGTTTCGGGAGCGTACGTAACGCTCTACGGAAATTTCTTGGGGTCAACTCAAGGTACTTCGACTGTCACATGGAACGGACTGAATTGCCTGCGTGTTGTGCCGCCGACAGGAGCATACACAGGATGGGGAATGGCTTATCTTTGGTACCAGAGAATTGTGGTGCAGCTCAGTTCGGCTTGCACGCCGGGTACTGGAAATTTTGTCGTCACCACCGCGAACGGGACTTCGAATGGCATTCCGTTCACTGTTAGAAGCTCTGGCGCGATCTACTGCATTTCGAACACTGGGAACGACAGCAACAGCGGCAAATTCCCGAGCTCCTGTTGGGCGACGCCGAAGAACGCTTTCAGTCACATGAGCGCTGGCGACACCGCCTATTGGGAAGGCGGAGTAATCGTGACCACTGGGGGTGGATTCGGAGGATTAGATTGGGGGCTAGGGGGCACGGCCGGAAATCCCGTGGCAATGGTTTCTTATCCCGGAGCGACGCCGCAACCGGGAGTTCAATGCAGCAGCAGCTCATGCTCCAACGGAATCGCTATCCGATGCTCAGTCGGATTCCCATCCACCTGTAGTTACTACACATTAGCTGGAATGTTTATTCAAGGATACGGACAGGCTTTGATGACGCAATATCCTTCGGCCAACCATCAAAGGTACGTTGGTAACTCTTGGACTTGCGCCGGTCCTCCAGGCGCAGTTGGATGCGTTTCGATGAGCGAAAATACGTTCGTGAAGTTCTACGGAAACGAGATTGCCAACATAGTCAGTCTTGGCACCACTGGCAAGCAATACCATGCTTTCTACCTCACAACCGACTCGAACCATCAGGAAGTCGGCTGGAACTCGATTCACAATAACCATAGTTGCCGGGCAATGCAGGTTCACTCATCGCCGAACAATCTGACCAGCGGGTATAACCAGTACGACATCTCTATCCATGACAATCTGATTCATGATGACCCGTGCGACGGAATGAACCTTGCAACTGTCGACCCTTCGCAGGGAAAGGTAGAGGTTTACAACAACCTCATTTACCACGTAGGGTTGGGGCCTGACCCACTGGACGGCGAAGCAAGTTACTCCTGTATTAGAGTCGCGCAGTATACGAATAATGGAGCACCCGGAACTGGAACAGTTGAGGTCTACAACAACACGCTAGCCGATTGTGGCTCGCACATCGGCACGTTCGGGTTGGCCGGAGCGTTCGATTTCTCCCCGGGCACCGTTGGGGTAAACATTCGCAACAATATCATCTACCAGAACAGCGGCGAGTTTTTTAATGATAGTGGTAGTCTCCCTTCGGGCTTTCCGTTGACGGGTTCGAATAACATCTGGTTTGGCGGCAGCCAAGTAATTCCAACTTGGTCAACCAACAACATCACAGCCGACCCCCTGTTCGCAAATCGTTCCATAAATGATTTCCACCTCCAGAGCGGCAGCCCGGCGATCGGTGCTGCACCTATCGTCAACAGCTCGAATGCTTATAAGAATTATCCGCCATGGCAAGGGGGGATTGCTGTTGACCGCGATGGCCTAATCCGGCCAAGTCCCTCGTCTATAGGCGCGTATGAGTTCACCGGCGGAACTCCGCCACAAAGGCCAAACCCGCCTACAAACCTCAAAGTGACTGTGCAGTAGATTCTTGACAATTATGTGCGGGGAATCCTTTGGGTTCCTCGCATCTTCGTTAACGAAGCCAACCCAATCGGGAACAAGGTTGTGTTCCTTTTATCGTTAAGTCTTCGAGCCCGCGTGTGCGTTCATTCTCCCAGAATGTCTAGACCAATGTCGCCAGTCGACAATTGAGGAAGCGCGAGCCAGCCCATAAGCAAGGTAAAGCGCGGCAACTGGCACAATTGCTCCCAAACGGCGGACAGAGGCTGCGGACCGGATGCCTAGGGCTAGGGGAGGAACTAAGAGCGCGAGAACGAACGCGTCGAGGTATCGCAGGCTGCCTCCCTGTAGAGCAATTCCAATAGAAATAAGAAGACCTAGCATGCAGCAGAGCGTGTAGAGTGCCAGGGCAATGGGCTTAAAGTTATGCAGTGCCGGCAGATTTCTGAGAAAAACACGAAACACATGCATACCATGCCATCTATGCTTTCGATAGAAAGCAACTAAGGACTGCGGAGTCCCCCAGTGAATAACGCCGAGTTCTGGGATGCAAGTGATCGGATGACCTATTGAACGTACGCGCTGGCAGAATTCATAGTCCTCATTGGTTTGGATGGTTTCATCAAATCCCCGAACTTTTTGAAATAACTCGCGGCTGACAAACAGGTCACCAGCGGGAAGGTAAGGGACTTCACCTGCCCCTCTCTTGTCACGTTCTTCGTGCCAGTAGCGCGCAATCCATGAGGAATTCTCGGGAATAAGATAGTACGAACCAAATACGCCAGTGATACCGCGCGAAATCGCCAACTGTGCCTGCGTCAACCAATCAGGCAAGACTTCACAATCAGAATCGAGAAATGCAAAGTATTTGCCCTGTGCCGCTGCTGCCCCTGCATTACGTACCGCTGCGATGTAGGCATTTGGCCAATCTAAGACTCGAAGCGCAGAAGTAGAAACAAATCCAGCAGCTACTTCTCGCGTCCGGTCTGTCGATCCGTTATCCACAACAATGATTTCAAAGACATGAGGAGCGATTTGCGAGTTGGACAATGCAGAGAGACATCTTGCGATATTGTGCTCTTCATTGCGAACCGGAATAATTATGGAGAACAGCGGCTCTTGCTCGGAGGAACTCTGAAAGTTCTCGAATATCTTGGGCATGAGCGATTCAGGTTGTCAGATCCGAAACGGAGATTGGTTTTCGGATTTGCGCCTTCTCATTTAACAGCTCTTCGTAAAGACGCAGATATCTTTGGGACATAACGGCGGATGAGTATTCATTCCGAACAAGAGACCGGCCATTTTGCCCCAGCCTGACTCGAAGTTCAGGATCTCTGATGAGAGAAATGAGAGCCCCAGCCAAGTCCTTGGCCTCCCTCGGCTGGACTAAAATTCCAGTCCGGTTCGGGAACACGAGTTTCGTGATTGCACCCACTTTTGTTGCAATCACAGGTAGCCCAGAAGCCAGAGCTTCTAGGACTGCCATTGGCATCCCTTCCTCCAATGAGGGAAGGACGAAGACATCAAGCGAGGCGTAAACATTTGGCATGTCCGCACGCGGCCCTGTAAAAACGACGCTCCTCTTGATCCCTAGATCTTTGATCAATCTCTCCAGAGTCGAGCGGTGAGGGCCTTCGCCAACGATACCAAAGAGCAAGGAGGGGAATTCCTTCAGCACTTCACTAGCCGCCATCAAGAAGTATTCGATGCCCTTCTGTGGGATTAGTCTTCCGGCCGTTCCTATCAAGAGCCTCTGCCCCTTGTTTAGTTCCTCCGAGAGTGTCGGTGAGGCGCCAGCAAAGCGGGACAAATCTATTCCGTTGCCAATTACAGCCACCTTCTGCGGGGCGATGCCAGCCCTGAGTAGTTCTTCTGCGATCAGGTCTGAAACCGCTGCGACTGCGTTGAAATGACGAAGAAACAGAATGTCGAAAAATTCGTAGAGGCGAATGGCAAGTGTATGTCGAAGCCCTCTCTGATTATGACGCGTCGCTATGATTGGTATGCCCAATCGCCGGGTTGCAAAGTATCCATAAATATCGGCTTTGTAACCGTGCGAATGCAGAATATCAACTTGTTCTGTTCGAATGAGTTTACGAATGACTCCCACTGTTTGGCGGTCTGCGCGGCCACGGCAGGGGATCCGAATAACTTTTACTCCTGCCTTTTCAATCCGATCGGACGCATCGTTTCTGGGGCGATGCGCGTTGTCGAAAACACCGACAATTGTATCTTCGCCCAGATTTTGCAAATTACTTGCCAGGGTTGCAACGACAGCCTCAGCACCGTACATTCCGCCGCTGCTGATAAGATGAAGAACCTTCATGAGTGCCGCGACTCTCGCTTGTCATTTGCGAGTGTGTCTACTTCTAACTCTAGCCCTTCTCCCGGGCTCCAATTCGCCAGCCAGCACCAGAACTTGTGATAAAGCCGGTCGCCAAGCATTGCTCGTACTCGCTCTTTTGCTCCATGCCTGAATCGAGAGTAGAGTTCCCGCCCTTCACCGGGCTGTAGGAGTCTTTGAAGCTCTTTCGGGCCCATTTGGCGCGTAACCATGTGCCTTCCTTGCAGTTGGATACCTCTCCGGGAGCTGACAGGTACCCACGGATTCGAATGGTAGAGATACTTGTAGCCTGCGCGGGCACATGCGTCCACTACGCGGTCATTCCACCGTCCGCCAGGTGCAGAGATCGCGACAACTTCGACACCTAGGCGCTCCTCGAGTTCGTGCTTCGACCGCGTCAGTTCCTGCTCCAAATCATTCGGGCTGCACTGAGTCAAAAGCCGATGTGACCACCCATGCGACTGCACGCGATGTCCAGCGGCAACCATCTGGCGCGCCTGGCTCCATAAAAGGTATTTGTCAATCCTGCCGACGCATCCTGCCAAAACAAAAAAGACCGCTTTCAAGCCTGATTGCTCGAGCAGTGGGAATGCTTGCTCAAAATTGGACCGATGGCCATCATCGAAAGTAATTAGGGCCGATTGTCCCCCAGAGCTTGGCCGCGGGGCTGGCGAAGCCAGCAGAGAGAGATGCTTTTCGAACTGGGCTTGCGTAACCCCATAAAGGTATGGCGATCCCGAGGGCCGGATTTCATGATAGGTCAATACTGATTGTTTCCCAATTGGATGATCGAATGGAGAGGCCGAAACGGCCATCGAATGGCTTGGCCAATCGAGCTGCCCCATACTCTCGGGGTCGTTCGTGAGCGTTACACGGTTATTCAATGGCAGCCCTCGCAGTCTCCCCCGTAGTTTGCAAGGAAGAGTCCCTTTTTACGCCAACGAGTTCGCGGAAGGGTTGAAAAGAGTAGGTCTGCAATAAGATCTCCAGCCGATCTGTCATCTTGTCTAAATTAGTGTAGTGGCGGAGACGCGACTTCAGCTCTTCTCGGATGCGGGGCTGCTCGGTATCAAGTTCCCAAGGATGAAAGTAGACAACCACACGTTTGCCATAATCCTCCTGAAACTTGCGGAAAGCCCAGTGAGTATACGCCAGTGGGAATATCCGCAAGTAGCCCCCACCCGCACAGGGCAAGTTCTGACCCAGAACCTGTACGGTAGCCGGAGGGAACTCAAGCAAAGAATGGCCGTCCTTCAGCCGATGCGTGTACGGGAAGCGCCGCGCGCCCGGCACCCCATATAGGTCATGGTGGATCGGATAGATGCTGGAGTCGTATGTAAACCCCTCTTCAGCGAGGACGTCCAAGGCCCAAAGACAATCTTTGGTGATGGACCAACTCGGCGCGCGGTAGCCAAAGACTTTGACACCCGCTGCATCCTCAATGGCTCGAACCGCCGCTTGAGTATCCTCACGAAATTCGTCGGGCGTTTGGGAATAAACGGTCCGATGCCAGTAGCTATGGCAGGCGAGTTCGTGGCCGCGCGCGTGTACCTCTCGCACTAACTCTGGAAACTTATGTGCCACCCATCCAACAAAGAAGAACGTTCCCTTAACATTATACCTATCAAATAGACTGAGAATGCGCCGTGTGCTCATCACAACCCGCGACGGTCGACTCTCCCAACTATCGCGCGAGACTGAACCTGCAAATGCCTCCACCATGAAGTAGTCTTCGACGTCGACAGTCATTATGTGCTTCGGCGGGGAGACTGTCCTGTTGCTTCTGACCTTCTCTTTATCTTTGCTCAACATGGAATGCGTCAGGTCCCAGACTGCTCCGGTCAGGTGTGGAGAACCAATCTTGTGCTGAACGGAGGACGACGTACCTCACTCTTTTGTACGCAAGCGGCCTGCCTTTACTGTCTTCCTAACCTACGTACTTACAATAAGATACAGGTTCCATGCACACTCACGCGGGCGGACCGGAAAATCTTTTCGCACTACTCGGCATTCTTTTGCCACCCGACTGCCCGTTTGCATGATTCGGGTTCTTGCCCATACCTGTGCTATATCCTTCGAGCGCTGCTCTTGGGAGAATCCAGATCTCGATTAACACGTTTGAATACAGGAGGTTAGAGCCGTTGGCTTAAGCCTTGGGAGAGTGCAGATCGTATGGACTTGATCCTTGGTATCCTCAGAAAATCGCAGCCAACTGCCGGGGAAGCAACCTCTACGTCGTAGAATAAAGGTCTTAGGAATGCTGTATACCTATTGTCCGAATAGCGCTCGGGCAACGCCACAAGTTCGGTTACGAGGAGAGTCCTGATTAGGACAGGGTGTCACGGATGAACGTCGCTGAACACCATTACCCTCAAGTATCGGTTGTCATACCAAGCTATAACTCGGCCGAATTCTTGCCGGATGCCATTGAGTCCGCGTTGAGGCAGGACATTGCGCTTGAAGTGATAGTAGTGGACGACGGCTCGAAGGATAATACGGCCCAGGTAATGGAACGGTATGTTGCTAGAAAAGAAGTTAGTTATATTCGTCAGCAGAACCGGGGCCCGGCCGCCGCACGGAACACTGGCGTGCGAGCTGCGAAGGCAGACTATGTGGCTGTCGTGGACTCAGACGATGCGCTCGCTCCCAACGCTCTAAGTAAACTCGTTTCTGCATTCGAGCGAAGCGGAGCCGAGTGGTCCATGGTTGATATCGTGAAATTCTGGGGTGACCACCAGGAAATCCAGCGGTGCGGCACGCCGACCGAAGATCCCAAGTTCGCCATCCTCGCGGATGACTTTATTCGTCGGATGATGTTCTTTCGGAAGACAACCATAGAGCGCATCGGCATGTGGGATGAAAACATATTTGGACGAGAGGATTGGGACATCAATATCCGTTTGCTCGCCAGCGGGGAACCCTATGTGTATGTCCAGGAACCGCTCTATCTTTATCGCAAGCGTTCAGGCAGCATTACAACCGGCCAGCTACACCGATTCCTCGAAAATACCGAGCGGCTTATGCGCAAGCACCACAAAGCGGCCGCGGATGCTGGAGACCATAGGATCGCTCGCATTTACGCACGCAACCTGTGGAACCTTGCAAGACGCTATTTTTATGAGCAGCGGGACCTAGGAGCAAGTTTGCGCTGTGCGCGCGAAAGTTTGCGGTACGATTTCAGCGCCGAGCGCGTTCTGCATCCGATAGTTCACAACATTCGACGGCTGCGGTTGGGCAACCGAGCCGGAAGGTCATCGCACGGAATCAGTTGAGCGTAGAATCATCCACGGTTTTTGATCCAGTCCAGGAGTCGCGGATAGCGCCCTAGCTTCATCCCGTCCAATACTTCAAATTCTTCCGTGCGATTGTAGGTGTGCGTGCAAATGCTTCCGTGGCACCAATCGGGTTCTATACGGTTGTAAGGTTTCTCCTCGTAGTCGCTCTCCGAAAGAGTCTCAATTTCGCTAAAATTCAGTGCATATCCATATCGAAGGCTGCAGTCCTGCCCTGGACGAATGAGTTTCCCCCCCTCGAAAAATAGAGCGCCGGCTGGTCGCGCACGGCGCACATCCGAGACGATTGGGTTTTTCGGGTGAGGTGTCCATTCACCTTCTAGAGAATCCGAATAGAACAAGTGAAGTTCGTCGAAGGTGGATCCGCCGGAGACAGCAATGTTTGTGAAAAGCCAGAACTTTCCTGACTGTTCGAAGACGGTCGTGTCCACAGCAAGGACATCATGGGCCATGATTCTTACGAGCTCCCAGTTTCGTGGGAATTCAGTTGCCCGATAAAGTTCGATCGTCTTTCTGGCCCTAGTCTCAGGGATCATGTATATAATTCCATGGCTCTCGAAAAGATACGGGTAAGACATGTGATAACCATTGTCCAGAACTCTTTGTGGAACGCTAAGCCGTCCTTGGTCGCCAATTTCGAAGTACGAGATCGCCGCCCTGTTTTTTTTAAAATCGAAGTCCTCGAAGAAAACGTAAGTCTTACCGTCGTGTTTTAGCAAGAACGGGTCGGCGTAAAATCGCCCCCGAGGCCAAGGAACCAGGCGGAACCCCGTTCGGTCTGTGAGTGCGCTCGGCTTATCAGTTCTTGCCCGATAAGCAATAAACCACTGCGTGCGTTCGCCGACTAGCAGCGAACGGCACCGCCGATAGATCTTCCGCAGGGCAAGCCGCGTCAGAAAACGCAACATAACTGGTGTCGGCGGAGTGCGATAAATCCCTTTCTTGTAGCTATCCGCCTCGTTGAATACTTCAAGGGACTGGATATAGCCCCAGCCGTACGTGTAAAGGTCGCACAATCGGCGAATTGCGAATTCAGAGGTTTTCCAATACAAGGGGTTGAGCGTCAAATGGAGCGATTCGAAATCCGTCGCAGAAAGAGAACGATAGATTACGCGCCCGCCATCGAGTGACTCAGTGAGTACTTGCAGAATGCTCCCCGTGACAGGGTTGCCCTCGTACATTTCCCAAAAGCCTGGAGGCGCTCCACGATATTCCCTATTGTCCGCATGGTGAAAGGACCAAACTCCATGTTTTGCGCATGACAGAATTTCTCCGCGAATAATGCGGAAGCCGAAGCGAAACAAGACGTCGAGGTTTGCCTCACGAATTCGCGCAATGTCTTCCTTAGCAAAGCGGTCCACGAACCCTTTTGAGATTGGCTGGACTAAGAGTATGGACGCGTTTTTCAAAATTCCAGTTAGATCGGTCTCTTCAAACGCATCCAACTCTTTCCGATGGCGCTGACGGTCCCAACGCCGATAGCGCTCAAATAAACTATGCGTCCAGTAGGTTTTGAGCAGCTGGCGCCAGGGTTTCTTCGGGGCAGCATGGGGCGAGGAATTTCGGACAACAAGCACGACTTCCGCGAACGAGGATTCCTGGATATCCGCTACGATCTTGGCGACCCAACGCGTGGCCGTCAGCGAATTCAGCATGATTCCGATTCGCAACTTGGGAGCGCCTATATGGTCTCGGTCTGGCACGTTGACTCTTCCGCTTTTTCCGCGCTGATTACTCTACTGAACAGCACCTGCCAAATCAGCGGTCCAACCCTCCCCTACGATTGTCGAGAACAGTCGCGGCACCAGTGAGATTTGCCTCCTTTTTTGACTGTAAGCCTCAGATCGGTTTTCAGGGCAGTCCCCATGCATCGTCGCGAAACATCAATTGCGCAAGATTCTCTGAGCGCCTTTTGCTGATCGGGCCGCCAAAACCTTCTGCTCGAGGAAGTCCCGAAGCTCTAACCACCCTTGATGAGATTACCTCAGGAATTGAAGTAAAAGCGAGTCCCCGGAACGAATCAATTACACCACCACACACTCTCGGCCTGAGAGATCCAAGGCGCATTTAGTTTTCTCAATCTTGGCGAAAGCTCCGGGGTAGGTGAAAGCTCTCCCCGCCTAGTAACGAGCTCAGGCACTTCCGCGTTCTAACTGCCGTCTGGGTCCGGTTGAACGTGAAAAACAATGCCCTGGAAGGGAAATCATCGGGACAATTCGCCGGCAATTCCTGCGCGCTCATAGTAAGTACTGTGTTTTATATAACTTAGATTATGCACCCTGCCATAGACCCCCTTTCGAGTGGCCCCCCGTTTGCTTCTCTCAAGGTCAGAAACGTACGGCCAAGTTTGTCATTTCGTATGTCGGAGAGTGCAGACCATGCGTGTGTTGCTGACAGGTCACCTAGGGTATATCGGGACCGTTATGGCTCCGCTCTTGGCCGAGGCAGGGCATGAAGTCGTCGGTTTAGACAGCGGCTTGTTCGAGCAATGCACATTTGGCGAGCCCCCTCGGCAGTTCCCCTACATTCGCAAAGACATCCGGGACATTACGCCTGCCGACCTTGAGGGTTTCCATGCGGTATTTCACCTTGCCGGACTCTCCAACGATCCCCTCGGAAATCTCAACCCGCAGCTGACCTACGAGATTAATCACCTGGCTTCGGTTCATCTGGCTCAAAGCGCAAAGCAAGCGGGAGTAGAGCGCTTTGTGTTCTCCTCCTCGTGCAGCACTTATGGCTCCGCTGGCGACAAGATCCTTGATGAATCGGCCGAATTCAATCCTGTTACTCCGTATGGTACATCAAAGGTCTTGGTCGAACGGGATGTTGCCAAGCTCGCGGACTCTGGATTCAGCCCCACTTTTCTCCGAAACGCCACTGCGTACGGTGTATCCCCTCGCCTGCGATTTGATCTCGTTCTTAATAACTTGGTCGCTTGGGCCTTCACGACCGGGCGCGTTTACATCAAGAGTGATGGCACGCCGTGGCGCCCGATCGTTCATATCGAGGATATCTCTCGGGCATTCCTTGCTGTCTTAGAAGCGCCTCGTGAAGTTATCCATAACGAAGCATTTAACGTCGGCCGCAGTGAAGAAAACTATCAGGTTCGCGATCTGGCAGAAATTGTCAAGGAAACAGTACCAGGCTGCAAGATCGAGTACGCTGCGGATGCTGGTCCCGACAAGCGATGCTACCGCGTTGACTTCAGCCGGATATCTCGTGCCCTTCCCGGCTTCCAACCTCAATGGGATGCCCGCAAAGGCGCCCGCGAACTTTACGAGGCTTACCAGAAAGTGGATTTGCGCCATGAAGATTTTGAGGGCGCACGCTTCAAGCGAATCGATCACCTTCAGGGTTTGGTGGCTTGCCGGCGCCTGGACTCGACGCTACGTTGGCAGCCGGCGGATGTCGCAAGCGAACTCCAGGCGGCAGCTAGTTGATTCACTTACAAGGATCCAGGTGCCTTCGTGATTTTTCGGGAGACCAGATTGGCCGGTGCTTTCTTGATTGAGCCGGAAAAGCGTGAAGACGAACGTGGCTTTTTCGCCCGAACTTTTTGCCGTGAGAAATTCGTGGCCCGCGGCCTGAATCCTGAAATCGCGCAGTGCAATGTCTCGTTCAACAAACGAAAGGGAACGCTGCGAGGGATGCACTACCAAGTATCGCCGTTCGCCGAGGCCAAGCTCATCCGCTGCACTGCCGGAGCGATTTTTGATGTCATCATCGATCTGCGCGAGTCTTCCTCGACTTTTCAGCAGCACTTCGCGGTCGAGCTTTGCGCCGCAAAAGGAAGGATGTTGTACATACCGGAAGGATTCGCTCACGGTTTTCAAACGCTTCTGGATGACACGGAAGTCTTCTACCAAATGTCCCAGCCTTACGCCCCGGAATGTGCTCGCGGAGTACGCTGGGATGACCCTTCCTTTGGTATCGAATGGCCGTCGGCGGAGCGGACGATCCTGGAGCGTGACCGCAATTACCCAGACTTCTTGACGAAACAAAGTGGTCTAAATCAATGAATTCTTCGGCCAGCCAATCCGCGCCAGTTACCACGGGAATAGGTCATGAGATGCACCGTTTCATCGCGGATCTCTATCCCATGTGCCGTAGTATCACCGGTAATGGCCTGCGCGAAACCCTAAGCGCGGTCGCTAAATTTGCTCCCTTAACACTTCGTGAGGTGCCGACTGGCACGCAAGTGTTTGATTGGACTGTCCCTCAAGAATGGAATATCCGGGACGCCTACGTGATGAATTCCCGCGGCGAACGCGTCATCGATTTTCAAACCTCGAATCTGCATGTTGTCAACTACAGCGTTCCGGTACACCGCAAGATGCGGCTTGCGGAATTGAAAAGTCATCTGTTCACCTTGCCGGATCGTCCTAATTGGATTCCCTACCGCACCTCCTATTACAAAGAAAGCTGGGGCTTTTGTCTAAGCCACCATCAGCTTGGGCGTCTGCCTGATGATGAGTACGAAGTCATCATCGATTCGACGCTGCAGCCAGGTTATTTAACCTATGGCGAATGCTTCCTCCCAGGTGAACTGCCCGATGAAATCATTGTTTCCACACATTGTTGCCATCCTTCAATGTGCAACGACAATCTTTCTGGTATCGCTGTCGCCGCATTCCTGGCGAAGCATTTGTCCTCACGTCCGCATAGATACTCCTACAGGTTCTTGTTCATTCCCGGAACCATCGGCGCCATCACTTGGCTGGCGTTGAACGAAGAGAAGATTTCTCGCATCCGCCACGGGTTGGTCCTTACCGGACTCGGTGATAGCGGCAAACTACACTACAAAAGGAGCCGGCGCGGCAATGCCGAAATCGACCGGGCTGCCGCTCACGTGCTTCGCCACGCTTCCTACGACCATCATCTTCTGGATTTCTCGCCTTACGGTTACGACGAAAGGCAATTCTGCTCCCCCGGAATCAATCTGCCCGCGGGGCGCCTTTCGCGCAGTCCTCACGGCACTTTTCCGGAGTATCACACTTCAGCCGACAATCTTGGCTTCGTCCATCCAGAGAAGCTCGAGGAGTCATTCGAAGCTTGCCTTCAGATCATGAGTCTGCTTGAGAGAAATGGGACTTTCTTGAATTTGAACTCTAAATGTGAACCGCAGCTCGGAAGGCGCGGTCTGTACGGAATGGTTGGCGGTGGTTCTGATGCAGGCGTTAGAGAATTGGCCATGCTTTGGGTTCTGAACCTCTCCGACGGCAATCACTCGCTATTGGATATTACTGAGCGCTCGAACATGGCGTTCGATTCCATTTGTGCAGCTACTGAAGGCTTGCAGCAGAAAGGTCTGTTGCGCGAGTGCTGCGAGTTTGAGACGCCCGAGCCTGCGGAGTCATTCGAAAGGACAAAATCATGAATGCAATTTATATCGACACAACAAATAGCGACGAACAACGCCGAGATTTGTTGTATGGCGGCCAAGTGATTGTTCACTCGCCAACTCCAAGCTCCCTCGCCCTCGTAGAATTTGCGCGCCAAATGCTTACCGATGCATTTTCCGGCGCTGATCCCGAAACGGCCCAGTTTCATCTGCCCGTCGACCGCTATGCAGCGATACTCGCCGAACTCAAACCCAAGTTCATACATCATCCTAAGTCCAAGGAATTCATCCAGGGCATCCTGAGGGAAACGGGATGTGACCTCAGCAAAACCTATTTCGATGTGCCGCGCATGCGTACTTCAACCAGCGATCAGTACCTCACTACCGGGATCGCCTACGCTTTTCATCCTCATCGGGACACTTGGTATTCGGCTCCTATGTGCCAAGTCAACTGGTGGATGCCCATCTATCCGATCGTCTCCGAAAATGCCATGGCCTTTCACCCGCGCTACTGGAACCAGCCGGTGCGCAACGGCTCCGCCACTTACAACTATGACGAGTGGAACCGCACCAGCCGCCACAACGCCGCACAATTTCTGAAAGAGGACACCCGCAAGCAACCTCGTCCCGAGGAACCTATGGAGCTCGATCCTCAGGTCCGTGTCGTTACGCCCCCAGGAGGCCTGCTGCTTTTTTCCGGTGCGCAAATGCACTCGAGCGTGCCCAACACCTCCGGCCGCACTCGACTTAGCATCGATTTCCGCACTGTGCATATTGATGACGTTGTTGCGCGACGCGGCGCAGCCAACGTGGATTCTGAGTGCACTGGCACGTGCATGCACGACTATCTGCGCGGTACAGATTTCGCGCACGTGCCGGAAGAGCTTTATGCGTTATACGAGACGCAGCCGCCTCTGGTGCGTCCTGGCGAATTGCGGGCAGCCGCTGCCGTTTGAAAGGTCTGACGACCATATGCCCACACTAGATCAACTTGTGAACGACTCGGAATCCCTCGCCAAAATGCCTCCGGATTCTGTGCAGCCACTGTGCCGGTTCTGCAAAACTAAGCTCCAGCACACCTTTGTGGACCTTGGTATGTCACCGTTGTGCGAGAGCTATCTTAGTTCCACCCAGCTGAATCAGATGGAGCCTTTTTATCCGCTTCATGTGTACGTGTGCTCGAACTGTTTTCTGGTGCAACTCGAAGCCTACGTGAGCCCGGAGCACATTTTCAGCGACTACGCCTATTTCTCCTCTTACTCGGATTCTTGGCTTGCTCATGCAAAAGCATACACAAGTCAGATGACGGACCACCTTTCTCTCGATAACGCCAGCCTAGTTGTCGAAGTAGCCAGCAACGACGGCTACCTGCTTCAGTATTTCGTCCAGAAAGGCATCCCGGTTTTGGGCATTGAGCCTGCGGGGAATGTTGCCCCCGAGGCCGAGAAGAAGGGCGTCGCGACGTTGGTGAGGTTCTTTGGAACCGAAACGGCCCGGGAACTAGTGGCCGCCGGCAAGCAGGCAGATCTGCTCCTTGGCAACAACGTGCTCGCGCAGGTGCCCGATTTGAACGATTTTGTTGCGGGAATGAAGATCTTGCTGAAGCCTCACGGCGTAATCACCATGGAGTTTCCCCATCTTCAGCGGCTGATGGAAGAAAATCAGTTCGACACAATTTACCATGAACACTTCTCCTATTTCTCCTTTCTCGCTGCCGGAAAGATCTTTGCTGCGCATGGCCTGACGCTCTTTGATGTCGAGGAATTGACCACCCACGGTGGCTCGCTGCGCATTTTTGCCCGGCATGCCGAGGACTCCTCGCACGCCGTAACCTCACGAGTCCGAGATCTTCGCGAACGAGAGGAAAAATTGGGGTACGCGCAAGTAGAGACGTACTCGCGCTTTGCCGATCAGGTAAAGGAAACCAAGCGCAAACTGCTCGAATTCCTTTTCGAGGCCAAGCGCAGTGGAAAGAAAATTGCCGGATATGGTGCGCCGGGCAAGGGCAACACCCTGCTGAACTATTGCTCCATTCGCACCGACTTCATCGACTATACCGTCGACCGCAATCCCCATAAGCACGGCAAGTTCTTGCCCGGAACGCACATCCCCATTTATCCGCCGGATCAGATCCAGCGTACAAGACCGGATTATCTGCTGATTTTGCCATGGAATCTCAAGCAAGAAATCATGCAGCAGAATGCATTCATTCGGGATTGGGGGGGCAAGTTCGTTGTGCCTATCCCGGAAGTGAAGGTTTACTCGTGATCTCGCGGTTCGAGACTGGTTCGTCCTGTGGACGGACCACAAGGAGAACGCTTCCATGAAAGTGGTCATCTTCTGTGGCGGACTCGGGATGCGCCTGCGCGAATATGCGGACAATGTCCCCAAGCCTATGGTCCCGATTGGCTACCGGCCTGTCCTCTGGCACGTCATGAAGTATTACGCGCACTACGGCCACAAAGACTTCATCTTGTGTCTCGGATACCGCGCGGACGCCATTAAACAATATTTTTTGCACTATGATGAATGTGTCTCCAACGACTTTTCGCTCTCCAACGGCGGCAAAGACCTCCAGCTGTTTAACAGTGATATCCACGACTGGAACATCACTTTCGCCGAGACGGGGACACATTCAAATATCGGTCAGCGCCTGAAGGCTGTTGAGCGCTACCTCGCGGCCGAGGAGATGTTTCTCGCAAATTACGCTGACGGCCTGACGGATATGCCCCTTCCGAGCCTTATTGAGTTCTCCAGGCATCACGGTAGAGTGGCGACCTTCGTTTCGGCCAAGCCGAATCTTACCTACCACGCCGTTTCGGCCGACACCGATGGCTACGTCAGTGAGGTCAAGTCCATACGCGATACCGAGCTTCGCATCAATTGCGGTTATTTTGTTTTCAAGAGAGAAATCTTCCAGTACATGCGTAATGGCGAGGAGCTCGTCCTTGAGCCTTTTGAACGCCTTATGAGACAAAAGCAGTTGATGGCATATCGCCATGATGGCTTTTATGCATCCATGGACACTTTTAAGGACAAGCAGCAACTGGACGACATGTACGCTCATGGCGACGCGCCGTGGGAAGTCTGGAGGAATGCGCGTCCACGCGAGGAGGCGGCCGTTTCGATCCTGGATGCTGCTGCCGATGCGACGTAGGATCGCTCGTTCGCCATGATGAACCTTCGGCTGACAGATTTTGGCAAGCGGCCACTTCAAATCCTTTGCCTTGGCGCACACTCCGACGACATCGAGATCGGCTGTGGAGGAACTATTCTGCACCTCATTGAATCGCAGCCCTCGACGCGCGTCGACTGGGTCGTTTTTAGCTCCAGCACGCCACGTCGCCGCGAGGCGCTCCGGAGCGCCGGTCTTTTTTTGAAGGGTACGAAGTCAAGAAACATTACCGTTCGTTCCTATCGCGACGGTTTTTTCCCTTATGTGGGCATGAAAATCAAGGAGGAATTCGAACGCTTGAAGAGGCGCATCAATCCTGGCTTGGTCTTCACCCACTATCGTCATGATTTGCACCAGGATCATCGCCTGCTCAACGAACTGACGTGGAACACTTTCCGCGATCACCTCATCCTGGAATATGAAATTCCCAAATACGACGGAGATTTGGGATCGCCCAATGTGTTCTCTCCTTTGAAGGCATCCACGTGCCAAAAGAAGGCCGCCTTTCTTCAGGAGGCTTTCCGCACGCAGGCCTCAAAGCAATGGTTTTCCAATGAAACTTTTTTGGCTCTCATGCGGCTGCGTGGAGTAGAGGGGAACTCTCCAACAGGTTTTGCGGAGGCTTTTTACGGAAGAAAGGTCACTCTGCAACTACAATGAAATGGACTTTGGGATTACCTGAGGTTGAAGAATGAATTCGGAGTGGTTTACAGACTTTTGGCGTTATCGCGAGTTGCTTTATTTTCTGGCTTGGCGTGACGTTAAGGTCCGTTACAAACAGGCCGCGCTTGGCGCCTCCTGGGCTGTGATTCAGCCCTTGCTTACTATGGTCATTTTCACCCTCTTTTTTGGCCGGTTAGCTCGTGTTCCGAGCGATGGTATTCCCTATCCTCTTTTTTCATTTTGTGCATTGGTTCCCTGGACCTATTTCTCCACCACTCTGAGCCAAGCGGGCAACAGCCTCGTCAGCAATTCTTCACTCATCACAAAGGTTTATTTCCCGCGCGCCTTGTTGCCTGCCGCGACTGTGCTCAGCGGCCTCGTGGATTTTGCAATGGGCTCGACATTTCTCGCTCTTATGATGATTTATTACCGTGTGAAGCCTGGATGGTCGTTTTTCTTGGTGCCATTTTTCCTTGGCGGCATGATCCTGCTGGCGTTTAGCGTTAGCATGATACTGGCCGCCATGAACGTGCGGTATCGCGACGTCAAGTATGCTTTGCCGTTTCTGGTTCAGATCTGGCTGTTCGTGACACCTATCATTTACCCGATAGCGTTTCTGACCCCCAAAATGAAGCGCTTTCTCGCCTTCAATCCCATGGCAGGGTTTCTCGAAGGATTCCGCTCTTCTCTATTTAATACAGGTCATATGGACTGGAGCTTAGTGGGCACCGCCGTTATCATTACGACGATTCTTCTGGTTATTGGTGCCACGTACTTCCGCAGGACGGAGCGATCTTTTGCGGACATCGTCTAAGTTCAGAGGGGAGCATTGTCGTCTCGTTTCGATGAGAATATGAGCCAAGCCATCGCGGTTGAAAAAGTCTCCAAAAAGTTTGTCCTGGGCGCGCTTCAGCGCGACACGATGTTGCGTGAACGGCTCATCAGCATGCTGAGTGCGCCTTTTCGTCGGCGCTCGGCCCTCAATGTCCTTTGGGCCCTGCGCGATGTCTCGTTTCGTGTCGATGCCGGTGAGGTCGTGGGCATCATCGGGCGCAATGGGGCCGGAAAAAGCACGCTCCTCAAAGTGCTGTCCAAGATCACCTATCCCACTTCCGGTGAAGTCCACGTGTCGGGCCGCATCGCTTCTCTTCTCGAAGTGGGCACCGGTTTTCACGAGGAACTCACCGGCCGGGAGAACATCTACTTGAACGGCTCCATATTGGGCATGAAACACGGCGAGGTCGCCGCCAAGCTGGACTCCATGGTGGAATTTGCCGGCGTGGCACAGTTCCTGGATACACCGATCAAGCGCTACTCGACCGGCATGCGCCTGCGCCTGGGCTTTGCCGTGGCCGCGCATCTCGATCCCGACGTGCTCATCGTCGATGAGGTCCTGGCCGTCGGCGACGCGGGCTTTCAGCGCAAATGCCTGAACGCCATGGATGGGCTCCGTAGCGGCGGTCGGACAGTCCTCTTTGTTTCTCACAACATGGCCGCCGTTGAGAATCTGTGCTCTCGTTGCATCTGGATCGACGCCGGAAAGGTGGTCATGGATGGCGCTCCTCGCGAAGTAATCGAGGCCTACATGAATACCTTCGCGAACGCTCGTGAGGCAATGGCCGACTTGCGTTCCGTCAAAGACCGCCGCGGATCGGGCGAGATCCGCTACACTGGCGTCGAGTATCTGAATACCGCGGGGGAGCCGCTGCAAGTTGTCCGCAGCGGCGACAGCCTGATCATCCGGTTTCACTATCACGCCAGCAAGCCGATCCCCTTTCCCAGCTTCGGCTTTCGCCTCTACACGGAATTCGGCACTCTTGTCACCGACACCAGTACCTGGCATCACGCCATTGACATTCCGCTCGTTCCGCCTGGCGATGGCTACGTCGATCTGCATATCGATTTTCTCAACCTTCTTCCAGCCCGTTACTACTTTTCATTGTGGATCACTGGCACGGCTTCTCCTGTCCACGACAACATTGAGTATTGCGCGCAGCTCGAAGTCGAGTTGTCCAACGTTTATTCGTCAGGACGAATGCTCGACAGCCGCTCCGGTATCGTCTTCTTCCCCCAGCGTTGGAAAGTGAATGAAGCCGTTCTGGCCGATGCGTCCGGCAAGACAGAGGAAACATGAGCGACGCGCCACTGGTCAGCGTTGTCACCCCCGTCTATAACGGTGCGGAGTTTTTGCCGCAGTGCATCGAAAGTGTCTTGGCCCAGACCTATCGAAATTGGGATTTCACGATTGTAAATAACTGCAGCACTGACGACACGTTAAGCGTCTGCCTGAAGTATGCTGCAATCGATCCTCGAATCCGCGTGGTCACTAACCGGAGTTTTTTGAAAATCATAGAAAATCACAACCGGACTTTGAGCTGCGTTTCTCCGCATGCAAAGTATTGCAAAGTGGTATTCGCCGATGATTGGTTGTTCCCTGCGTGCATCGAAGAGCTGGTCGCCGACGCGGAGCGGCATCCCTCCGTAGGTATCGTGTCTTCGTACGCGCTTGCGGGCGACCGAGTCCTATGGGCCGGCCTGCCCTTCCCTAGCTATGTAATTGATGGTCGTGAGATTTGCCGGCGGAAGCTGGCCGGCGGCGTGGACGTGTTCGGAACACCGACCGCACAACTATACCGCGCAGACTTGGTTCGAAGGCGCAGCAAGTTTTTCAACGAGCAGAATCTACATGCCGACACCGAAGCATGCCTTGATGTCCTGCAAGACAGTGACTTCGGGTTTGTACACCAGATATTGAGTTATTCCAGGCCTCGGCCCCAGTCCAATGATGCATTCGCGAATCGCTTCGAAACACGCGCACTGGGAGGGCTCATAATCTTCCTGAAATACGGCCCGATTTACTTGAGCCGGGATGAGTACGCGTGCCACCTCCAGCATCGAGTGAAAGAGTATCACCGCATCTTAGCTAAGAATGTGCTGCGGTGTCGATCGACGGCATTCTGGCGGTTTCATAAGGAAACCTTGAGTGCTTTGGGCTGGAAACTCGATCGGCCTCTCTTGGCAATGTCCGTCGGCCGAGAACTGCTTAGGATGTTGTTACGGCCGGCGACCAGCGCAACAGAAATGACGGGATGGTGGCGAGAGGCTGTCTCGCGGTTCGTCAACCCTCGATCGTCTGAAGTGCGACTTCCTTAAGGGTTCTGCGAGCTTGGAACAAATTGCGTGTACAACCACAGGTGAAATCAGAAATGACACATAGGAATTCCACGGAGAGCCTAGACCTTGTTGCCGGCGAATTGGTTGAAGTCGCTAGTCGCGAGGAGATTCTTTCCACTCTCGACCAGAACGGTAAGCTTGACTCCATGCCCTTCATGCCCGAAATGCTGCAGTATTGCGGCAAGCGTTTTCGCGTGTTCATGCGCGCCGACAAAACTTGCGACAACATCAAGCAATGGAGCCTGCGCCGCGTCAAAAATGCGGTGCACCTGACGGGGGTCAGATGCGATGGGACTTCCCACGGCAATTGCGATGCTGGTTGTCTGCTCTTCTGGAATGAGGCATGGCTCAAAAAGGTGATCCCTGACTTTGTGAGCGCCCGGCGGGTAGCTCAGCCGGTTCTAGCCTCTTCTCCCGATCGGCGCCCTGACTTGATTTGTACTGATCAGCGCCTCCGGGACTCCGTCCTTCGTCCCGACGCCTCCGCCCCAGGAAACACTCTTTATGTGTGCCAAGCCACGGAGCTCCGCGAATTCACTTCTCATCTCTATTGGTGGGACCTTCGTCAGTATTTCCGGGATATCCGGTCCGGAAATTTGCGACGCGGTGTCGGCGGCGATTCAAAATCAGAAAAGTTTCTGGAAGTTGTTCTCAGCTTCCTGGAAGTTGTCCGCTCGCTAGTCATAACCGCGTTCAACAAATTGCAAGAGCTTCGAGGCGGCGTCCGCTATCCCCACATCGAAGGTGCACTCGACACTACACCGACCCTCGGTTTGAATCTGCAGCCTGGAGAATTTGTGGTGGTGCGAACCAAAGACGAGATTCTCGCCACTTTGGATCGCAATAACAAAAACCGCGGGCTCTTGTTCGATTCAGAGATGCTCCGCTATTGCGGCAGTACCTTTCGCGTTCTTAAGCGCGTGAACCAGATAGTGGATGAGCGCACGGGAAAGACGATGAAAATGAAATCACCGTGCATTATTCTCGAAGGAGTCGCTTGTGTTTCCGAATACCACCGGTGGTGCCCTCGTGCCATTTATCATTATTGGCGTGAAGCTTGGCTCCGCAGAGCCGAATAAACGGGCTCCTGGCCATTCGTTTGGAGGATAACTTACGGCTACGGAAACCTTGCTTCCTTGCCGGGACTAGTTCAGGGGCCGGCGAGGGAGTGCTGAACTGTTCCCAAAGGTCTTGTTTGGCCCGTGGAACCACATTACCCAAATGCGCCAGGACAGTGCACATGCACTCTGGTTGCTCGGCATCTAGCCTGCCTAAGTCTATAGTAATCAGCGAATTATATAGAAAACCCTTTGGAACGCGCAGTGCTACCAAATTCACGGGGTAGCCTGTTCGTCGCAAGCGAAAGATTGAATCTGGAAGACAACAGCTCCTAGTGGAGGTTTCATGCCCTCGTGCCTGCGTCTCTTCAAACTCCTGCGCTCTCCAATTCTATTTGGTCGAACTCTAGGAGCTTGTTTTCTCGTCTTGATGGGATTCGCAGGGCAAGCTCGAGCCTCCATTGCTTTCGTACAAAGCAACTCGACGACTCCGCAGAGTCCGCAAACGGCAGCGGCAGTCGTGTACACGCTGGCGCAGACGGCGGGGAACTTAAACGTCGTGGTGGTGGGGTGGAACGACTCGACGGCGACAGTCATTTCGGTGATGGACACGAAGGGGAACGCGTACGCAGTTGCAGCTGCTCCGGTGGTGCAGAGTGGCACGGCGACGCAGGCCATCTACTACGCGAAGAACATCGCCTCGGCGGCAGCGGGGGCGAACACGGTGACGGTGACGTTCAGTGTGGCAGCCGTATTTCCAGACATTCGGATAGCGGAATACAGCGGTTTGGACACGGCGAATCCGCTTGACGTGGCGGTCGGTGCTCAGGGCACAACGACGGCGACGAGCAACAGCGGTTCGGTGGCCACGACCAACGGCAACGATCTTCTGGTGGGCGCAAACGTGGTGCAGTCCATCACCACGGGCGCAGGAGCTGGCTTTACCAATCGGATAATTACCCCAGATGGTGACATATTGGAAGATCGCGTGGTGACGGTAACGGGGAGTTACAGCGCCACCGCAGCACTGGACAGAGTACAGCCCTGGGTGATGCAGATGGTGGCCTTCCGAGCCGCGGGAAGTGGTGGCACGGGGCCAAGCATCACGAGCCTGAATCCGACGTCGGGGCAGGTCAATACTACGGTAACGATCACTGGCACGAATTTCGGAAGTGCGCAAGGGGCGAACACGGTGACGTTCAACGGGACGTCAGCGGGTACGGCGAGCACTTGGAATGCGACGACCATCGTCGTTACGGTCCCGACAGGTGCGACGACAGGGAACGTCGTGGTGACGGTAGGCGGGCTGGCGAGCAACGGCGTGAACTTCACGGTGACGGGGCCCCCGGCTAGTATCACGCCCACGGCCGGAACGCCACAGAGTGCGACGGTCAACACGGCGTTTGCGATTCCACTGCAAGCCACTGTGCGGGATGCCGCGAACAACCTGGTGAGCGGAGTGGTTGTGACGTTTACGGCTCCAGGGAGCGGAGCTAGCGGGACCTTCGCGGGCGGAGTGAACACGGCGACGACGAATACCAGTGGTGTAGCGACTTCGGCGGTGTTCACGGCGAACGCGACCGCAGGCGGCCCGTACAACGTAGTAGCCAGCGCAACGGGACCCACCTCGGCAAACTTCTCGTTGACGAACACGGTAGGGCCGGCGGCAAAGGTAGTGGTGACGAGCGGCTCGGGGCAGAGCGCGTCGATCAACACGGCGTTCGGAGCGCCATTAGTCGCGACAGTGACGGATGCTGGGAACAACCCGGTGGGCAACGTCACGGTGACGTTTACGGCTCCGGGGAGCGGAGCCAGCGGGACCTTCGCTGGCGGGGTGAACACGGCGACGACGAATACCAGCGGTGTAGCGACGGCGGCGGTGTTCACGGCGAACGCGACCGCAGGCGGCCCGTACAACGTA
>Ga0209058_1000192_pt1 | contig 48634 bp, 44 predicted proteins | sample GraSoiAngelo_147_FD_185904 | JGI IMG/M metagenome (GOLD analysis project Ga0209058, IMG submission 185904) | Grasslands soil microbial communities from the Angelo Coastal Reserve, California, USA - 14_1009_05_40cm (SPAdes) (version 2) | ecosystem: Environmental > Terrestrial > Soil > Grasslands ... | reverse complement strand
GCCCCGAGCCATTTTCATGCACTGCCTGCCCGCGCATCGGGGCGAGGAGGTCACTGACGAGGTCATCGACGGGCCGCGGTCGGTCGTCTTCCAGCAGGCGGGCAATCGCCTTTACGCGCAGATGGCGCTGATGGCAGGCTTGTTCGCGACATGATCCAGCAGTTCTGGGTGCAGCTCGGTGAGGTCATTCGGCACGTCAGCCCGATCGAGCTTGTCGACGTGGCCGTGGTGGCCTTTGTGCTCTATCAGCTGCTGCGCCTGTTGCGGGGGACGCAAGGCACCCAGATCCTTGTCGGCCTCATCTTGCTCGCGGTCGTGGGCGTGATCTCGACGACGTTCAACCTGATCCTTCTGTCTTGGCTCTTCCGCAACGCGACGTTCTTCATCGTCATCGCGGTGATCGTGATCTTCCAGGCGGAGCTCCGCCGAGCGTTCGACCAGCTCGGTCGCATCGGCCACATCGGACGCCCGCTGTCTCGCTTTAACACCCGCCAGTACAACGAGGCGATCTCCGAGTCGATCCGCGCCGCCGAGCGGCTGAGCGCGAAGCGGACGGGGGCGCTGATCGCGTTCGAGCGCGAGGTCGGGCTCGAGGACTACGCGGCGACCGGAGTGCGCATCAACGGAGAGATCTCGGCCGAGATGCTGCAGTCGATCTTCTACCCCAACTCGCCGCTGCACGACGGCGCTGTGATCGTGCGCGGCAACCGGGTCGTCGCCGCCGGTTGCCTGCTCCCGCTGCCGGAGGAAGGCACCGTCCGTGAGCGCCTGGGCACCCGGCATCGCGCGGCGCTTGGCCTTTCGCTCGCGTCGGACGCCCTCGTCCTCGTAGTCTCGGAAGAGACGGGGAACATCTCGGTGATCGAAGAAGGCAAGATCAGCCGCAACCTCGACCCTGACAGCCTGCGCCGGAGGGTCGCTTTGAAGGTCGCCTCGCCTAACGGAAACGGCATCTTCAGGTTCCGTCGATGATGGCCGTCGTCCAGTGGCTGCTCATCGACTGGAAGCTGAAGGCCCTCTCTCTCGGCCTGACCGTGTTGCTCTTGGGCGCCGTCAGCTTCTCCGACTCCCCAGTCCAGGCGGCCACTGTCAACGCCCACATCAGCTACGACAACACGCCGCGAACGGGGTTGGTCTTGAACGATCCCCCTGCGACCACCAAGGCCACGATCATCGGGACCGCCGCGCAGATACGAACCGCCGTGATCACAGCCGACATCGACCTGTCCAAGCTCCCGAAGGGAACCGCGATTGCGGTCACGCCGGTTCCCAACAACGCGGGATCGGGGGCGAGGGTAACGTCGATCTCCCCGGTCACCCTGGATATGGAGGACTACGTGACGAAGGCCCTGGACATCGACGTGCGAGCTTCGGCCGCGCAGGGCTGGCAGATCACCTCGGCGCAGTCCGTTTGCGGGAGCCCTCCGGGCGTGTGCCAGGTGACCGTGATCGGGCCGGCCGCAGTGCTCAAGGACATCGCGGCGTACGCGATCGTCGACTCTCCGGTCAACGCCAACTCGCGCGAGCAGCTGGCTACGCTCATTAAATTCGAGAGGGGTGGCAGCGTCTTCGACCTGGGGTCGACGACGACGATTCCCGCCATCACATGGTCGCCTCAGACTGTGACCGCGATCGTGCAGGCGAAGCAAGGAACCCTGACGATTCAGGTCGCCCTGGTCGACGCCTTGCCGGCAGCCCCGCCGCCTGCCGGATACCACGTCACCGCGGTTGTCATCACGCCGCAGCTGATCACCCTGAGCGGCGCGCCGGATGTCGTCGGCGGCATCCAGTCAATCACGTTGTCGGCGGTGTCGCTGGCCTCGTTCACCTCCGATCACACCTTCAGCGTCCGGATCCCGCAGGCCGACAACCGGATCCGCATGTCCACGACCACCGCTCAGATCACCTACAAGATCGCCCGCAACCCGGCCGTCAATCCATCCCCGTAGGGCGCCGACAGGTGTAACCTGACCGCCTCCGCAGCCGTTTCAACGTTCCACCTACGGTCGAAATAAGGAACCCGGGTGTTCTAGTAGAGGTATAGACATGTGCGGGATCATCGGCTATCTCGGCGGCCGTGAAGCGACGCCGATCCTCATGGAGAGCCTCAAACGGCTCGAATACCGTGGCTACGACTCGGCGGGCGTAGCCGTCCTCGAGCTGCCCAAGAATGGCGCCGCGACCCGGACCAGCGTCACCAAGTCCGAGGCCAAGGTCGACACCCTGATCGAGAAGCTCAACGCGAACATGCCCACAGGCAAGCTCGGCATTGGCCACACGCGCTGGGCCACGCACGGCAAACCGACCTACATCAACGCCCACCCGCACACGGACTGCCACGGCAAGATCTTCGTGGTTCACAACGGCATCATCGAGAACTTTGCCGAGCTCAAGGCGGAGCTCAAGGCGGAGGGTCACGAGTTCCCCTCCGAGACCGACACCGAGGTCGTGCCGCACCTCATCGAGAAGTACTACAAAGGCGACTTCCTGGCGGCGGTGCGCGCCGCTTTGAACCGGATCCAGGGTGCCTACGCGCTCGCGATGTTCTCCAGCGACGATCCCGAGCTGCTGGTCGGCGCGCGGCTCAACGCGCCGCTCGTCGTCGGTCTTGGCGATGACGAGTACTACGTCGCATCCGACATCACGGCGATCATCCCGTACACGAAGCGGGTCCTGGTGTTGGGCGAAGGCGAGGTGGCCGCGGTCACACCCCTGGGCGCCGAAGTCTCGACGCTGGACGGCGTCACGGTCAAGCCGAAGATCGTCCACGTCGACTGGGACGTGACCCAGGCGCAGAAGGGCGGCTTCGCGCATTTCATGCTGAAGGAAATCCACGAGACCGATGAGGCGATCGCGAACGCGATGCGCGGCCGGCTGACCGACGACGGGCTCGTCGCCTTTCGTGAGTTCGAGGCATCCGAGGAGGAGTTGAAGAAGCTGCAAGAGGTCGTCCTGCTCGGCATGGGCACGTCGTTGCACGCGGCGATGATCGGCGAACACGTGCTCGAGGACTGGGTTGGTATCCCAGCTCGCGCGATGGACGCTTCTGAGTTTCGCTACCGGAGGCCAACCTTTGGCGAGCACACGCTGAGCGTCGTGATCACGCAGTCGGGCGAGACCGCCGACACGCTGGTCGCGCTGCATCAGGCGCGGGAGCGGGGAGCGTTGACGGTTGCGGTCACCAACGTGATCGCCAGCTCCGCCGCGCGTGACTCGGACGGTGCGATCTACCTCCACGCGGGGCCGGAGATCGGCGTTGCGTCGACAAAGACATTCAACTCGCACCTGATCAGCCTTTACCTGCTCGCGATGCGGCTGGCGCAGGCGAACGGCCGGATCTCGCTCGAGCGGCGGCGCGAGCTGGTGGAAGCCTTGCGGGCTCTGCCGGACCAGGTGCGCACGCTCCTGGGGCGCGACAAAGAGATATTGGCGCTGGCCCTCAAGTACAGCCAGTACCGGAACTTCATGTACGCGGGTCGCGGCCTCGGCTATCCCGTCGCGCTCGAAGGAGCGCTCAAGCTGAAGGAGATCTCATACGTCCACGCCGAGGGGACCTCCGGCGGCGAGCTGAAGCACGGTCCGATCGCTTTGCTCGACGAACAGTTCCCGGTCGTGGCGATCTGCACCGCCAGCTCGACCAAGGAGAAGATGGTCAGCAACGTGCACGAGATCGTGGCGCGCCAGGCACCTGTGCTCGCGTTGGTCTCGGAAGGCGACCGCTCGCTGAACGGCGTGGCCACCGACATCTTCGAGATGCCGGCCGTGGAGGAAGCGTCCTCCGCGATCCTCAACACGGTGATGCTGCAGCTGTTCGCGTACCACGTGGCGACCAAGCTGGGCCAGGACGTCGACCAGCCAAGGAACCTCGCCAAGTCAGTCACGGTCGAATAGATCGACGAGAGTTCACCTCCCCACTTGCTGGGGAGGTCGGCGGCGAAGCCGCCGGGTGGGGGCTTTGCTAAGCCGATAACCGCAAAATGAGCTCATGCAACGGATCGGCGTCGACGCCGTCTCGGTTGATCGAATCGCCATTGCCGTGAAGCGCTCCGGTCCACGCTTCCTAAACAAGGTTTACACCCCAGCGGAGCTTGCTTACTGCGCGGGCAACGAGGAGCGGCTGGCCGGTCGGTGGGCGGCCAAGGAAGCAGTCATCAAGTGCTTCGACGGCACGGGCATCTGCTTCCCCCGACGGCGCATCGAAGTCCTGCCGGGTGCGAACGGCGCACCGAGGGCGCGGCTGCTGGGCGACGACCGCGGCGCGCAGGTCGAGGTGAGCATCACGCACCACAGCCGGCTTGCAGTGGCGACCGCACATCTCGAGATCTCCGACGTCGCGACCATGCTCCCGGCCCCCAACGCGGTCATGATCCCGGACCGGCCGAAAGACGCCCACAAGGGCACGTTCGGGACCGCGGTCGTGCTAGCGGGAAGCCTCGGCTTGACGGGAGCGGCGTACCTGTCGTCGACGGCCGCCGCCCGGACCGGGGCCGGCCTGGTCCGGCTCCTGGTCGCGGACAGCATCTATCCGATCCTGGCCGCCAAATGCACGGAAGTCATGGCCACTCCGGTGCCGGAGGTCGCGCCAGGCGCGGTCGGGCACGCCGCGTACGACTCGATCCTGCGGCAGCTCGCTTCGGCCGAGGTCGGCATCGTGGGTCCGGGGCTCGGTCGGGACAGCTCGACGTGGCGGCTGGTCGTCGACCTCACGCTGCACGCGAAGTGTCCCCTCGTCATCGACGCCGACGGTCTCAATGCTCTGGCCGATTCGCCTCGCTCCAAGGGCAAGCTCGGCAAGAACCGAGTCCTGACACCCCATCCAGGCGAGCTCTCGCGGCTGACAGGCAAGACCGCTGAAGCGATCAATGCCGACCGCGCCGGCGCCGCCCGCAAGGCAGCCAAAGAGTGGGGGACGATCGTCGTCCTGAAGGGCGCGCGCACGGTGGTCGCGCATCCGGACGGGCGTGTGAGCGAGGACCCGCACGAGGTGCCGGCGCTGGCCAGCGGCGGCACAGGAGACGTGCTGTCGGGGATCATCGGCGGCCTGATCGCGCAGGGGTCTGATCCTTTCTCGGCCGCGGTGACCGGCGTCTACGTGCACGCCGCGGCCGGCGCCCGGATCGCGCAGCGCCTGGGCGACTCAGGACTGCTCGCGGGTGACCTGCTGCCGGAGATCCCGCTTGTCATGAACGTGCTGCGCCAGGGCGGGCTCTGAGTACATCCCTGCGCTGGGCGGACATCGACCTGGGCGCGATCCGCGCCAACTGCGACCGCATCCTGGGTCACCTGCCGAAGGGAACGCAGCTGTTCGCGGTCGTCAAGGCAGGCGGCTATGGGCACGGCGCCGTCCCGGTCGCCCACGCGGCGCTCGAAGGCGGAGCGCACCGGCTGGCCGTGGCGACCCTGGAAGAGGCGGCTCAGCTGCGAGGGTTGGTCGACCCCGAGCAGATCCTTGTCATGGGCGCGCTTCTTGCGGCCCACGCGGGAATCGCGGCTGCCTCGGGCTGCGCCATCGCGGTGTCGAGCCGCGACCTCGCCGAAGCCCTGGGAAGATCCGAAGCCAGCGTGCCCGTTCATTTGAAGATCGACACAGGCATGGGGCGTTTCGGATGCGCGCCGGAGGAGGCGCCTGCGCTTGCGCAGTTCATCGACGAATCGCCGGGCACCAAGCTGGCCGGCACGTGGACGCATTTCGCGAAGGCGGAGTCAGATGACGCGATGACGCGGAGGCAGTTCGAGGTTTTCCTGGACACGATCGCGCGATTCGAGGTCGGCCCGGGGATGCGCCATGCGTGTAACTCCGCAGGCGCGCGGCTGCATCCCGACTTTGCGCTGGACGGGGTGCGGTGTGGCATCTCGATCTACGGGTGCGAATGGCCCGGCACGAGGCCGGCGCTGTCGCTTCGCGCGATGGTGACGCACCTGAAGACCGTGGCAAAAGGTGCGACCGTCGGCTATGGCTCGTTGTGGCGAGCCGAGGGGACGGCCCGCGTCGCGACCGTGGCGATCGGATATGCCGACGGTGTCAGTCGCGCGCGCGCGGGCAAAGGCGATGTTCTGGTGCGGGGACGCCGCGCGCCTCTCATCGGGATGGTCTCGATGGACGCGATCACGCTCGATGTGACCGACGTGTCCGGCGTCGAGGTGGGGGACACCGCGACCTTGATCGGGCGCGACGGCGACGAGGCGATCACGGTCGAAGAGTCGGCCGAGTGGTCGTCGACGATCAGCTATGAGGTGCTGACTTCGCTTGGGCCCCGGGTGGAGCGCCGTTACCAGGAATAGCGATGCTCCCTAGACCTGCCTTGACCTGCGGCATCTCCATCCACGCCTGACGCTGGGACGATTCGACCGCCGCCAGCGTGAACGCGAGGGTGGCGAGGTTGTCGCGGCCTGATGTCTCCGGCTCACGGGCTTCGAGCAACGCCGCCGCGAACTCACCCAGCGTGCCCGCCCGGTCGATCCGCGACATCGCGGGCAGCTCGACGACCCTCCGCCTGCCGCGCCTTGGCGTGACCACCACCTTGTCGTGGAGGACACCGTTGTCGCCACGGCTGGTCCAGTACACGTGCCCATTCTCGAACTCCATGGTCCACTCGCCCGCCCAGGGCGTCTTCGCGCGGGCGCTGATCCAGCTGGCGCGATAGCTCACCAGGATGTCGCCGAAGAAGATCGAAGCGGTGGCGGAAGGCGGACCGTCGAAGCCGCCTTTGCCGGCGTTCGCCGTGGCACAAAATGCGCGATCCGGCTCGCGGCCCAGCACCAGGCGCAGCAAGTCGAAGTGGTGGATCGACATGTCGACGAGGAGCGGCTGGGGATCCGAGTGCAGCCGAAAGCGCGGTTTCGGCGGAGACGAGTAGTCGCGGCGGAAGTCGATGCCGATGCCATGCAGTTCGCCGAGGTTGCCCTCGCGCACCAGCTGCGCGGCGATCCTTGACGCCGGGAAGAACCGGTAGTTCTGACTCACCATCAGGACCAGACCTTTGGCGGCGGCGAGCGAGACCAGCTCGGCGGCGGTCTCGAGCGTGTCGGTGAACGGCTTTTCCACGAGCACGTGCAACCCCGCCTCGAGTCCCGCGCGCACGAGCGGCGCATGGCCGGCAAGGGTGGTCGTGACCAGCAGGGCGTCTGGCTGCGTGGCCTGGATCCCGTCAACCAGGGAACCAAAGCACCGTTCGCGCGACACGGGCAGTCGTTTCGCCAGCAAGGCGAGCGCCGGCGGGTCTGAATCGACGTAACCGACGACCTCGGCCTCGTCGACGGTGGGATTGACGCGCCATGCCCAGTCTCGACCCCAGTCGCCCAAGCCCACCTGCAAGATCCGAATGCGACGCGTCATTGGGAATACAGATGACCCGACTGCACTTCAAATGGCTGCAAGGCAGGTGATCCTACACTGGCATTACTGATGGCGGAACCCGCCGCACAAACTGCCTTTGCGGAAGAGGCATTGACACATCTCGACACTTTGTACAGGGGCGCGCTCCGGCTCACTCACGATCCGGATGCGGCTCAAGACCTGGTCCAGGAGGCGTACTTGCGTGCGCTGCGTTACCAGCACAGCTACCAGGCCGGCACGAACATGAAAGCCTGGCTGTTCGCGATCATGCGCAACCTTTTCTGGGACCGCTTCAAGGGATCGCGAAAGGACGACGTCAGCCTGGACGACGTCGGCGAGTTCGTGCTGTACGAGAAGCTGCGCGACGAGGGCGCCCGGCCAGAGGCGGACGTGCTCGACAAGATCGCAGCTTCTGAGGTGGTGTCCGCGGTCGACAAGCTGCCTCCGCTGCACCGAGAAGTCGTGCTGCTGGTCGACGTTGAAGGCTTCTCTTACAAGGACGCCGCCCAAACGCTCGGAGTCCCGATCGGGACGGTGATGTCGCGGCTCCACCGGGCGCGGCAGCAGCTTCAAAAATCCCTCTATGACTACGCCCGCGAATCGGGTATCGTGCGGCCCAACGGGCCCACCCAGGTGGCACAGACATGAAGTGTGAAGAGTGTTCTGACAAGCTCGATCGCTACGTCGACCGAGAGCTGACCAACACCGAGGCGCTGGAGATCCAGCTCCACCTCGAGGGCTGCCCGGACTGCATGGAGCACTACGAGTTCCAGTCGCACCTGAAGCGCCTGGTCAAGCACTCGTGCGAATGCGACACCGCGCCCAAGGCGTTCCGGGAGAAGCTGCGCCAGATCCTCTCCTGAGGGTGGCGTGACTTCACCTCCCCGCACGCCGGGGAGGTCGCCCGGCGAAGCCGGGCGCGTGGCGAGACTCGGGCTGGCAAAGCTTTACGTCGTGACCCCCGATCTACCACCCGACCGCGTAGTCGATCTTGCGACGGCCGCGGTCCGAGGCGGCGCCGACATCATCCAGCTCCGTCACAAGACGCTGCCCCGAGGCGAGCTGCTCACGCTCGCGCGGCGCCTGCGTGAGCTGATCAGGGCTGCCCTCTTTGTGGTCAACGATCACGTCGACATCGCGGTGCTGAGCGGCGCCGACGGTGTCCACCTGGGCCCCGACGATCTGTCGATCGGCGCCGCCCGACGTGTTGGCGGTGACCGGCTGTTGATCGGCGCGTCGGCGTCGACTGCCGAGACCGCCCGGGCGGCGGTCGCCGAGGGCGCCGACTACATCGGCTGCGGCGCGACGTTCACCACCCCGGTCAAAGGCGAGAAGAAGGTGATCGGTCCGCAAGGTGTCGCGCTGGTCGTCCGCGCCCTGGGGCCCGTGCCGGTCTTCGCGATCGGCGGCATCGACGAGTCGAATGTCCAACAGCTGACCGCCATTGGGCTCCACCGCGCATGCGTCATCCGCGCGGTGGCCGAAGCGCGCGACCCGGAGCAGGCCACCCGCCGGTTGCGTGCGATGCTGACCACATGAAGGTCGCGGGTCAGGGCGAGCTCAGGCTGCTCGAAGACATCAAAGAGTTCCTCGCCGCGGGGGCCGCCGCCGACGACGCGGCTGTCATCGCGGATGCCTCCGGCTTTGTGGTGGCGAGCTGCGATATGTTCGTCGAAGGGGTGCATTTCGACCTGGGCTGGATGGGTACGGAAGACGTCGGTTGGCGCTCGCTGGCCCTTGCCCTTGGCGACCTGGCGGCCAAGGGGGCCGAACCGGCCTGGGCGCTTGCCTCGCTGGCGATTCCCAGGCGGTGGAACGTCGAGCAGCTACGCAACCTCTACAAGGGCATGCGCGCGCTCGGGCAGCAGTTTCAGACGTCGATTGTTGGCGGCGACATGAGCTCGATCGAAGGCCCCGCCGTGCTTTCCCTCACGGTTGCCGGCCGCACGACGAGCATGCCTCTGGCGCGTTCCCAGGCGCAGCCCGGGTGGTCGGTCGCAGTCACCGGCCCGCTCGGAGCGGCGGCCCTCGCCCTGCGCGAGCACCGTGCATTTCGCCTGGTGCCGCTCATCGAAGAAGGCCGGCGCCTGAATTCTCTTGGGCTGTGCTGCGGTGATGTGTCGGACGGCCTGGTCCGCGAGATGGAGAAATTCGCTGCGATGGCAGGCGTTGGGTGTGTGCTGCAGGGCGCTGACGTGCCGTGTGCTCCTGGAGCCTCGCTCGAGGATGCGCTGACGAGTGGCGAAGAGGCTGAGCTGGTCTGCGTCGGACCGCAAGACGTGATCGAGGGGGCCGGCCTCGAGGAAATCGGCAAGCTGACGGACGCGGGTAACGTCAAGGTGATCGGCGCTGACCTCAAGACGACCGGCTACGACCACTTTGCGTGACCTCGTCACCAACGCGCCCGCCGAAACCGAGCACGCCGGAATGCTGCTAGGCGAGAGGTTGCGAGCCGGCGACGTGGTGCTCCTGACCGGCGAGCTCGGCGCCGGCAAGACGACGTTCGTGCGCGGCGTTGCGCAAGGTACGGGCTCGCCAGCGCCAGTCGCGAGCCCGACCTTTCAGCTGGTGCGCATCTACCCTGGCCGCGTACAGCTCGCGCACGTCGATCTCTATCGGGTCGAAAACAGCATGGAGCTGCGCGACCTGGGCCTGGAGGAGCTCGCCCAAGAGGGCGCGGTCGTCGTGGAGTGGGGCGACCGGCTCGAGGTCGACGGTGCGGCGTTGATCGAGATCGAGCCTCTCGGCGGCGACCGCCGCCTGATCAGGACAACACGTGATCTTGGTCATTGATACGTCGGCGGCCACCACCGCCGTGGCTTTGATCGACACAGAAGAGGGGGGGAGCGAGGACTTCACGCCCACGAGGGCGGACCTGCTTTCCTTGCTGCGCCGAATTGCCCGGTCCAACCAAATCACCAAAGTCGCTGTCGCCACCGGTCCCGGCTCGTTCACCGGCCTGCGCGCGGGGGTCTCCTTCGGACTTGGTCTCGCCAAGGGCCTGGGCGTTCCGATCGTTCCGCTCCCCACGCTCGCGCTGCAGGCGGCGCGGACCGACAATCCTGTGACCGCGGTCGTCGAAGCTGGGCGCGGACGTTTCTATTACCTGGCGCCCGGCGCTGAAATCGCAGTCGGCGGGCCAGCGGACATTCCGACGACCCATCCGCTGGTCGGCGGCGTCCCCCCGGGGCCCCTGCTCGCGGCAGGCCACTCATTCGTCCCCGAGCGCGAGCTTCGGCCCTTTGGCCAAGCCGCGGCAAGAATGCTCGAGACGGCACGCGAAGTTCCCTATGGTAGTCTCGAAATCGAGTACATGCAGACGTTGACGGTCCCTCGCTGATGGTTCAAATCCGGCAGCAGCTCGCGCTGGAGCTGATGCGTGAGGCCGACGTCAACACCGTCCAGGAGATCGAGCGCGAGATCTTTGCGACTCCCTGGCCTCGGAATGCGTACTACCGGGAGCTCGCTTCTCGCGCCAGCGCCCATTACGTCGTATTGCGCCAGGAAGGTCCGGTGGAACGGCCGGCCGGTTACCGGATCACCGACTTCGACCCGACGATCATCGGCTACGGCGGCATGTGGCGGATGTACGACGAGGCGCACGTGACGACGATCGGCGTGCGCCGCGACCTGCAGCATCGCGGTTACGGGCGGATCGTTTTCGCCGGGCTGGTGCAGGCGGCATACGACATGGGCGCCAAATGGGTCACGCTCGAGGTCCGCACGACGAATGAGAACGCGATGAAGATGTACGAGGGCTTCGGTTTCAAGGTGATCGGGCGCCGCAAGGGCTACTACACCGACAACGGCGAAGACGCGATCGTGATGTGGTCGGACTCGATCCACTCGCCGCGTTTCCGCAAGGCCTACGAATCCAATCTCGAGCGCATCGACTCCGAGGTTCGCGGCCTGCGCCACGACCTCCTGTCCAAAGGCGAGTAGGCACTTAACTCCCCCCATTCATGGGGAGGTGGCCCGAGGGGCCGGAGGGGCGGAAACGTTGGCGCTGACGCTAGGGATCGAGACGTCATGCGACGAGACGTCGGTCGCGGTGGTTGCTGATGGAAGACGCATCCTCGCCAACGTCATCCACTCCCAGGTCGACGTGCACGAAGCCTTCGGCGGCGTGGTCCCGGAGCTTGCGGCGCGCGATCACTTGGTCCGTCTGCCGCATCTGCTCGACATGGCCCTAGAACAGGCAAAGGTGGCTCCGCAAGACCTCGACCTGCTCGCGGTCACGCGTGGCCCTGGCCTGGTCGGCTGCCTGCTGGTCGGTGTCGGCGTGGGGGAGGGTCTCGCAGCCGCGTGGTCGAAACCCCTGACGGGCGTCAACCACCTGTGGGGCCACGTCTACGCCGCGATGCTGGCCCGCCCCGACCTCGATCCGCCGCTGCTCGGACTGGTGGTGAGCGGCGCGCATTCCGACCTGGTGCGCATGCCCGAGCACGGCCGGTTCGAGGTGATCGGGCGGACCAGGGACGATGCCGCCGGCGAGGCGTTCGACAAGGCGGCGCGGATGCTCGGCCTTGGATTTCCAGGTGGCCCCGCGCTGGATCGTCTGGCGCGCCAGGGCGACCCGAAGCGCCGGCCGCTCCCCAAGCCTTCACTCCCTGGCCTGGAGTACAGCTTCAGCGGTCTCAAGACCGCTCTGCTCTATCGGCTTCGCGAGCTGGGCGAGGCCGTGACTGAGCAGGACCGCGCCGACCTGGCCGCAGCCTTCGAGCAGTCGGTGGTGGAGTCGTTGCTCGAAAAGCTCGAGCGAGCGCTGAATGAGACCCCTGCGTCGGAGGTCGTCGTCGCGGGGGGCGTGGCCGCCAACTCCCTGCTCCGCCAGCGCGCGGCCGAGGTCGTCGCAGGACGCGCTCGGTTGACCATGCCGCCCCTCGAGCTCTGCACTGACAACGCGGCCATGATCGCGGCCGCCGGCCACTACGGAGGCAGGTTTGGGGCCGGCGTCGACCCGTCGCTAGGCTGGTAGGCGGTGGGCGTCAAGGGCTGGACCATCGTCTTCACGGGGCACCGGATGCAGGCTGACCTGCTGGCTGCCGTCCTGGAGGCCCAAGGCGTCCGGGTCGAAGTCTTTGGCGACACGGGCTACGGCGTTGGAATCGACTTCACCGACGCCCGGCTGATGGTTCCCGACGGCGAGGCGGCGGCAGCGCGGCGCCTGATCAAGGAAGCCGACGAGGCGCCGGTCGAGCCAGAACCCGAGGCGGACGTTTAGCAGGTTTGGCAGCCCCAAGCCACTAGGTACTATCATTTAGCAGTCGACCTGCGAGAGTGCTAAGCGCTCGGGCGTGGGGAGTGCTAAATCACCATCAGCTGAGGAGGGCTGCACATGAACCTGAGACCGTTGGGTGACCGCGTAGTGGTCAAGCCGGTCGAGCGTGAGGAGAAGACCAAGAGCGGGATCGTGCTTCCGGACACCGCCAAGGAGAAGCCGCAAGAAGGCATCGTCGAGGCCGTGGGCACCGGAAGGATCCTGGACAACGGGACGAAGATCCCGATGGAGCTCAAGGTCGGCGACAAGATCCTTTACGCGAAGTACGCCGGCAACGAGTTCAAGCTCGACGAGATCGAGTACCTGATCGTGTCGGAGAAAGACGTCCTGGCCGTTGTCAGCTCGAACGGCAAGAAGAAGTAACAAGGTAGAAGAGGGGAACGCATATGGCGAAAACAGTCACATTCGACGTTGAGGCGCGACAGCACCTCAAGAAGGGCATCGACACCGTTGCCCAGGCGGTACGCATCACGCTTGGCCCGAAGGGCCGCAATGTGGTGCTCGAGAAGAAGTTCGGGGCGCCCACCGTCACCAACGACGGCGTGACGATCGTTCGCGAGATCGAGCTCAAGGACGCGATGGAGAACACCGGCGCGCAGCTGCTGCGCGAGGTGGCGACCAAGACGAACGACGTGGCCGGTGACGGCACCACCACGGCGACGATCCTCGCCCAGACGATGATCAACGAAGGCTTCCGTAACGTCACCGCGGGCGCCAACCCGATGCAGCTGAAGATCGGGATCGAGAAGGCGGTTGAGGCCGTGGTCGGCGAGATCAAGAACCTCGCCGTTCCGGTCAAGGATGACGACGACGTCGCTCACGTGGCGTCCATCTCCAGCCAGTCCGACGAGATCGGCAAGCTCATCGCTGAGGCGATGCACAAGGTCGGCAAGGATGGAGTCATCACCGTCGAAGACAACCAGCAGATGGCGACCGAGCTCGAGTTTGTCGAAGGCATGCAGTTCGACCGCGGCTACATCGCCGCCTACATGGTCACCAACACCGACCGCATGGAAGCGGTGCTGGACGAGCCGTACGTGCTCGTCACGGACCGCAAGATCTCGGCCATCCAGGACCTGCTTCCCGTTTTGGAGCGCGTGGTCCAGCAGGGCAAGCCCCTGCTCATCGTGGCCGAGGACGTAGAGGGCGAAGCGCTCGCGACGCTGATCGTCAACAAGATCCGCGGCACGTTCACCGCCGTCGCGGTCAAGGCCCCTGGCTTCGGCGACCGCCGCAAGGCGATGCTCGAGGACATGGCGATCCTTACCGGCGCCACCGTGATCTCGGAGGACGCCGGGTACAAGCTCGACCAGACCAAGCTGGAGTCGCTCGGCAAGGCCCGGAAGGTCACCGTGAACAAGGACGACACAACGATCGTGGTCGACGTCGAGAACGACGCCAAGCGGCAGACTGAGATCCAGAACCGGATCAAGGCGATCAAGGCGCAGATCGAGGAGACGACCTCCGACTTCGACAAGGAGAAGCTGCAGGAGCGGCTGGCCAAGCTGGCCGGCGGCGTGGCGGTGATCAAGGTCGGAGCCGCGACCGAGGTCGAGCAGAAGGAGAAGAAGCACCGCATCGAGGACGCGCTGAGCGCGACCAAGGCCGCGGTGGAAGAGGGGATCGTCGCGGGCGGCGGCACGGTGCTGCTGAACGCGCAGAAGAAGCTCGACGGCGGGCTGGGTCTGAAGGACGACCAGGCGACTGGCGTGGCGATCGTCCGCAAGGCGCTCGAGGAGCCGGTGAAGCAGATCGCCTCCAACGCCGGCAAGGAAGGCTCGGTCATCGTGGAGCAGATCCGCAAGAGCAAGGCCGGTGAGGGATACGACGCTCTGAACGACAAGTTCGTCAATATGTTCGTGGCCGGAATCGTTGACCCGGCCAAGGTCACCCGGTCCGCGCTGCAGAACGCGGCGTCGATCGCCGCGATGGTGCTGACCACGGAGGCGATGGTCACCGAGGTCCCCGAGGAGAAGAGGGGCGGTGGCGGAATGCCGGGCGGCATGTCGCCCGACATGATGTAAGAAACCGCGGGGGGATCAGGATCCCCCCGCGGAACCCCCCACTCGACGCCGCGTTGGGAGTCGTAGGTTTGACGCCTGGGGAGGAGTAGATCCCGCCAGCAGGCGAGGTTAGGTAAGAGTTCGGGAGGAGCCTCCGCTGCGGCGGGGGCTCCTTTCTCGTCCAGCCGGTTCTTCGACCGGGATGATGCCGCCGATTCCAGCCAGGCGACGCGCAGCGAGTGAAACCGCGAAGGGCAGGAGGATCATGAAGCTGGCCACGATCACGGATAGCGCGTCGGGCAGCCGGCGCGGATCGCGTAGGCCGAGGTAGGTGAGATAGCCGCCTGCGGCGGCGGTCAGCAGGACGATGAGAACCGATCCGCCGAGCGCCCACAGACGGTACTCGCGGTAGAGGGGCGGGGCGTTGCGGCTGACCATGCGCAACAGCCACCACGCCGTGAGGCCGTTGAGGACCAGGCCGCTGACCACCGCGCACGCCGCGATGCCGACGCGGAACTCGTTGAGATGGACCATGACGAACGCGGATGCGTTGACCGCGAGGATGCCGAGGGGCGTGATCACGCCCAGGGCCAGAAGCGCGAACTCTCTAAGTCGTCGGCTCTGAAGCGTTAGTGGCCGCAGCCGCAGGCTTGCGCGCCGCCCGCGTCGTCGCCCGTGTCGAACGAGTGGCCGCACGAGCACGAGTGCACGGCGTTCGGGTTGTGGACGGTGAAGCCGGCGCCCATCAGGCTGTCTACGTAGTCGATCTCGGAGCCGCGGATATAGGACACGCTGAAGTCGTCGACGAGGATCTGGACGCCCTCGTTGTCGATGATCAGGTCGTCGGCGCGGCGCTGATCGTCGAACGCCATGCCGTACTGCATCCCCGAGCACCCACCACCGCTGACGAAGATGCGGAGGGCAAGACTGGGATTCTCTTCCTTGGCGAGCAATTCCTTGAGGCGCGACTGGGCTTCGGGGGTGAGTGAGACGAGAGCTTGTTCGATCACGGTTGAGATGCTACCACGGGATCCAGAAACTCCTCCCCATTCATGGGGAGGTGGCGGCGAAGCCACCGGAGGGGCTACCGCCGACCCAGCTTGAAGCCGCCCTTCTTCTCGCCCTTAGTCTCTACGGCCGTCGAGCCGGCGATGATCTGGGCCAGCTGCTCGGAGCCGCGGGAAAGGGCGCTCTTCGGATCGGTCAGGACGAGGATCTCGCCCTTGACCGCCGCCTCGTCGGGCTTGGTCCCGTCGAAGTCGATCTCGACTGCCAGCTCCTGCTTCAGGGTGCGAACGACGTCCTCCTTGCTCACCACCGACTTCGGGACCTTGTTGTTGAGCGCGAGGATGACCCGGCCCGGCACGATGTTCAGCACGTTGGTGAAGATGTTCAGCAGCTCGCCCACGTCCTTGAGGGACGAAAGCTCGGGGGTCACGAGTACCAGCACGCGCTGGGAGTGATCGAGGACGCTGATCACGATGTCGGTGAACGCGACGCCGAGGTCGAAGACGATATAGCGGAACGCGTTGACCAGGATGCCCATGGCCCGGTTCACGAGGTCGACCGTTATGAGGTCCGCCTGCTCCGCGCGGAGCACACCCGGTAACAGCATCATGCCGCCCGGGTGATGCAGGATCGCGCCGAGCACCGCTTCCTCGAAGTTTTGTGGGGGGACCTGGCTTGCCGCGGCCAAACATCCCGTCGGGGTCAGGTACGAGATGAGCGCTGCGTGGTTGTAGGGCAGCGCGAGGTCGATGAGCAGCACCTCACCGGGGAAGCGCTTGGCAAGCGCCGCGGCAACGTTCACGGCGATCGTCGTCCGGCCGGACCCGCCTTTGGGTGAGTACACCGCGACCGTCGAGGCGGCTTGCTCCGGCGCGACCATACGCGCGCGGGCGATCAGGTTGGGCAGCGTGTCCTTGCGCTGCTCGACGAGCTTGGTCAGCTCGATAAGCGCATCGGAATCCGCCGGCACGGTCTCGTAGAGCGTCTTGCGGTCGAGGGTCAGGAGCCGGCAGTCCTCGAGCGCGCGCACGCTTGCCGTTCGGGTCTCTTCCGAGATCAGGGACATCTCGCCGAAGAAGTCGTCCGGGCCCATCAGCGCGATCGTGATGGTGTGGCCTGGAGACTCCTCGACGTAGACCTCGCAGCGGCCCGATTCGACGATGAACATGGTGTCGCCGGGGTCCCCCTGGTGGACGATGACCGAGCCCCGGGCCGCGGAGGCGGGGGCGAGGCGCCGGGAGAGCGCGTGGAGGATGTTGTCCGGAAGCGTGAAGAAGATGGCGACCCGCTCGAGGATCTGGAACCGCCTGCGCAGCTCTTCCGGCGAGCCGAGGGTGGGGTGGTCGTTGTCGCTCACGCCGCAGCGAATTATAGGTAGGGGGTCTCCATCTCCCTCTCTCCATCGGGGAGAGGGTTGGGGAGAGGGGCGGAGGCGGACCATAGCCGGGTTCGAATTGAGTCCGTTGGTAGACTTAGCCGCTGCCGGTCCCGTGGTGTAGCCTGGCCAAACACGCGGCCCTGTCAAGGCCGAGAGCGCCGGTTCGAATCCGGTCGGGACCGCCATTCCAGGCACTAACTGCTGTCTGTGGAGAGGTGGCCGAGTCCGGTTGAAGGCGACGGTCTCGAAAACCGTTATGGGTCACTGGCCCATCGAGAGTTCAAATCTCTCCCTCTCCGCCACCTCCGCGCGATGGAGAATCTGTGAGCTCATCGCACCGCTTGGTGGTTTAGCGCGCCAAGCTCTCCAGAAGAGTCGCCGCCATTCCAGGCGGATCGGTCGTCTGAAGCCGAGTCGCGTGACTTGTCGCGGCTTCGCGCATCTCCGAGGAGGCGAGAACCCGGTCGATCGCGGCCGCCAGCGTAACCTCGCTGCCGTCGCCTCGCGCCACGACCTCGGCAACTCCAAGCGCGTGAGCCCGCGCCGCAACCCCAGGCTGATCGCGCCCCCAGGGCACCAGCACCATCGGTTTGCCTTCCCAGAGTGCCTTCATGACCGAGCCGTGACCGCCATGGCTGACCAGGAGGACTCCGCGCTTGAGCACCGCGGAATGAGGCACGACCTGTTCGACATGGGCGTTCGCGGGACGGACTGACACTTCCTCGGGCTCGTGGTCCGGGCCCACCGTCAGGACGACGCGGACCGGCTTATCCGCCAGTGCAGCGATGGCCGCCTCGGCGAGCGGCAGATCATCCTGTAGCTGGGAGCTGATCGAGACCAATACCCACGGATCACCACGCTCCTCCAGGTAGCTCGGAGTGTCGAGCCTCGGCTCCCACAGGCCAAGCGGTCCCACGTAGTAGTGGCGAGCCGGCAGCCGATCGAAGGAGAAATCGAAGACCGGGTCGGTCGCATGCAGGACCATGTCCGCCGCCTCGATCAGCCGGGCGTAGCGGAGGATCAGCGGGATGGCCCGTGGCCCGATGTCTTCCTCCACCGGTCGCGGCGGGTTGGGGCCCACGTAGAAGGTGCTGTTCACTACCGCCCACGGGGACGACAGCTCTGCTTCCTTCATGACCTCGACCCCGAACAGCGAGGTGACCGCCGCGTCAGGTCGGAGCTGCACGACCGCCTGGCCAACCGGCCGAGCAACCTCCTTCGCCCATGCCGCAAGTGCCCGTTCGACCATGGGTCCGGCAGCCTTGAGGTCGCCGCCGGTCGTGGTCATGGCCTCCCGGACGGCGCCTGCTAGCCTCGGACCAAGGTTCAGCTCGGCGGGCAGGACTTGCACCTCCAACCCCAAGCCGGACAGCGTGCGGTCGACCGCCGCGTCACCGATGAAGGATGTCTCATGGCCGCGCTCGCGGAGCGCCTGCGCCGCCGCGATCAATGGCGGAAGGTCACCGCCGGCGCCGCCGGTGGCGACGATCAGGAAGCGGCTCATGGTTGGTGATTCTGCGCGATGTCGTTCGTACTTTTTAGCCAGCTTGAACCGCTCGCCGTGGGAGCGGCATCGGTTCGGAAAGCATCAACGATGCCCCGCCATTCCGCCGAGACCTGAGTCAGCTCGGGCTGTCGGCGTAGGGCGGGCTCTTCTTGTCCTTCGCCGGCCCGGCGCTCCCGCTTGGCCACTGGAAGGATGGCGGTGTTGCCCAGCACGACCGAGTTGCCGCTCGTCGCGCCGACCTGCTGCAGAAGCCGAAGCCGCAAGAGAGGTGGGTTGTCCTCGACCATGCGCGCGGCATTGGCGAGGCTTGGCTTGATTGCTTTACAGGCGAGGCGAGGTCGATCGCAAACCGGAGCCGGAGATTCCGCCGGCGGTGCTTGAGGTTCCCCGTAGGCGATTATTTCATTGGAGTGGCTGGTCCCACGACATTCCGAGGAAAGGTGCGCTACTTCCGGCCCGAGACTGCGTCCGGCCTGGCCGTCATTGACATTCCGGCCGCTGTGACTAAGGAGCTGGGAGGCCTCAAGCAGCTCAAGGTCAAAGGTGTGATCAACGGGGTCGACTTCACCTCCAATACGATGCCCGCCGGCGGTGGCATTCTCGCCGTGAGCGTGAGCAAGAAACTGCTTGATGCGGCGAAGCTCAGCGTGGGCGATCGAGCCGACGTGGAGATCGAACGACTTTAGAAGCAAACAATCGCGCCGCGGACCTGCTCCTCGATGAGCTACGTGCCTACCCAGCCTGTAAACGAGAATTCCGCACGTATCCGCCAAATCGAGCAAATCGCCCGTGGAGTTTCCGCACGTTTTGGGGAAAGCGTGCGGAAACCGGAGCTCAGATGAACGCGAACGCCTCGTAGATCGGGCCTCGCGTGAACCAATCCCCGGAGAACGGCACGTGCATCGCGTTCTGCTCCCACGGGTCATTCACCCAGTAATCGGACGATCCGGCTTGTCCCGTGAGGACGACAAAGTGCGTTCCCCCGCTCGGCAGGTTCATGCCCACGATTACCGGATGGCCTGCCGACACCTGCTCCGCGATCCACGCGGCGCTCGGGTTGTGATTGACGACCGTGGTGTGCCCCGGGATGTTCAGAGCCGAGTTGTAGATCGCCCCATGCCCGTTGAACCAGCCGGCGTGCGCCGCGACCGTAGCCGGGGTGACCGAGCTCAAGCCGAAGTGCGAGTACACCATCGCGAGGTCGGATAGCAGGCAGCCGATCTCCCACACCGGATGAGCAGTCGGCCCGACACCGACCGAGGCCCACCGCGTGTCGCGCTGGTTGAAATACGCGCCCCAGGCGTCGCCGCCCGGTTGGGGGTCGAGAACGACGCGCTCCGTGCTCCCGCCACCGCTGCCCGCGCCTGCGAGTCCGCGCGCGATGTCCCAGGCCGGCCACGTTTGCGAGGGTTCGAGCGCGGGCGCGCTGCCCCACGCGTGTACGTCGCCGTGCCGGTCGAGGACCCAGCCGCCTGGCGCGTCCTGTTTGGCGCCGGTCCAGGCGACGATCGAGTCGGCCATGTCACGTCCTGGCCACACCGCGGAAGCGCTTATCGCCGGCGCTCCTCCAAACGGGTGAATTCCGCCGGAGTAGTCGAGCGTGTAGCCCTGGACAAAAAGCCCGTTGCGGGCTGTCGTCAGCACGAGCCCGCGTGCGATGTCTGCGGTCCATTGCGCGCTCCCGAAAATCTCGCGCGCGCCGCCAAACGGATGGACGCCCCCGAAGCCGTCGAGGGTGTAGCCCATGACTGCGTCGCGGGTGCTGCCGCCGCTGAGCACGAGCGCCCGTGCGATCCCCTTGCCCGGCCAGGTGGTGTTGCCCATCGCCGCCGGGGCGTCTCCGAATGGATGGATGCCACCGTCGGCATCCAGCAGGTAGCCGGCCGGGTCGCTCGCCGACGACCATGGCGCCATCACGATCTCCCGTGCCCCGATCCAGTATGGCCAGTACACGCCGCTGTCGATCGCCGGCGCGACGCCGAGCGGATGAAGCCGGCCCCAGCCGTCCATCACGTATCCGCCGGTCCCGTCGGGGAAGAGGGCGAGACTGAACGCGATGTCCTTGGTCGGCCAGGAGGCGCTGGTGGCAAGGACCGGCGACGCCCCGACCGGGTGCACGCCGCCCCATCCGTCCAGCACGTAGAGGTGGCGCTGATTGTCGACCGGCGGCTTCATCTGCGACGGCGCGCCCTCGACCCAGCCCAGGGCGCCGCCTCCGACGCCGGCGCCGGCGCTCGGCAATAGATAAAGGACGGACGCTGAGAGAAGCGCGACCAACGCGGTTGAACCGGCCCCCAGAACCACGAACCGCCCCAGGCGGAGCTCCACTGTCCGGGGATCGTAGCCGATGAAATTCGGTCGTGGGTGGCCACGGTATAAGAAGTTGATGGCTTCTTTCACCCAAGACCTGATCGATGCGGCCGCTTCAGAGAAAGAAGTCACCCTCACCACGACGGGCCGGAAGTCTGGCAAGGCGTATCCGGTGATCATCTGGATCTCGACCGACGGCAAACATCTCTATATCCGGTCTGGCGAGGGAATGAAGCGCGACTGGCCCCAGAACTTCCTCGCCCGCGGCGAGGCCACGCTTCGTATCGCCGACAAGTCGGTCAAGGTCAGGCCGCGCCACGTGACCGATCCCGACGAGGCGCGCACCACCTCGCAGCTCGCGCGCAAGAAGTACGGCACATATGTCAAGCCATCCAAAGCCGGTGAGCCGCTGACGAAAGGCGAGCAGGCCGTGTTCGAGCTGCTTCCGGCCTAGCTCTCGGCCAGTCCGCAGATGAAGCGGATCAACGCTTCGATCCCGCGGTGATAGTTGTCGATCAGGAGGTGCTCGTTCGGTGAGTGCAGCGCGCAGTCGGCCTGCGCGATCCCGCTGACCAGAAGCGGCGCGCCGAGAGCCTCCTGGAAATCGACAGCAACGGGAATCGAACCGCCAACTCTGACCAGGGCCGTGTCCTTGCCGAATGCCTCGCTGTAAGCGGTTCGCAGCGCACGTGCAGCCGCGTTGTCGACGCTGCACATCACCGGCGGCGCGCTGCTGAGCATCGTGACCTCCAGGTCAACGCCACGCGTTGTGAGCTCGCGCACCCTTTTCTCCAGACCGGCGAGAACAGCATCCGGGTCCTGGTCCGGTACGAGGCGCATGCTCACCTTGGCGGACGCGCGCGCGGGTATCACCGTCTTCTGGCCATCGCCGACAAACCCGCCGACGATGCCGTTGGCGTCAAACGTAGGACGGCTCCCGGCACGTTCTATGGCGAGGAATCCTTCCTCGCCTTCCAGCGCCTTGGCGCCTGTGAACTCCTTGACGGCCTCGACGTATCTCGCCTCCTCTTTTCTCCATCGCGTGAGCTCTTCGTCGCTCGGGTCGCGGACGTGGTCGTAAAAGCCTGGGATGGCCACGTGCCCATGGCGGTCTTTGAGCTCGCCGATCACACGGGCCAGGGTGTTGATGGGGTTGGGCGCGACACCACCGTAGGTTCCGGAGTGCAGGTCAACGGCCGCCCCCTTCGCATGCAGCTCCGTGTACAGCAGGCCGCGAAGCGCGGTGGCGAGCGTCGGGTTTCCGTCTTCGTCCATGCCGCCGTCCCAGATGAGGACAGCATCTGTCTTCAGGTCCTTGCCCTTCTGGCGCAGGAAGGCTGGAAGCGATGGACCAGTGATCTCTTCCTCGCCCTCGATGAGGAACCGGATGTTTACCGGTGCTCCACCGGCGGCGACGAGATGCTCCACGGCCTTGACCGTGACCATGTGGTTGCCCTTGTTGTCGGCGGCGCCCCGCGCCCACAGGAGACCGTCGCGGATCGCGGGTTCGAAGGGTGGTGACTTCCACTCCTCCAGCGGGTCTGGCGGCTGAACGTCGTAGTGACCGTAGATCGTCAGGTGGGGCTTACCCGGCAGATGACGCGAGTCGACCACCACAACCGGCAGCTTGTTCGGCAAGACGTCGACGATCTGCGCCTCCATGCCCATTGCCTCGAAGCGGTCGCGGAGCCACCGCGCGTTGCGAAGGCAGTCGGCGCGGCGCTCGGGGAGCGTGCTGACCGAGGGAATACGTAGCTCATCGATAAGGTCGTCGAGGTCTTCCTTGCGATGCGCCCGCGCTGCAGACAGCGCGGACTCGAGCAGGGAGTGCGCGGACGCCACTACCTACGACTTGCCCCGCGCGCGCTTGATCTGATCGGCGTGCTCGTGGGCGTGGCCCGCATAGATGCGCAGCCAGTCCTCTGTTCCGTAACGGCCGCTTTCCGTATGAGTGCCTACGATGCGCCAGTCTGCGTCGGTCATACGGTCGATGAGCTGCGCGCAAGTCTCGCGCGCCCAGCGCATCGCCTCGAGCGACGGCTGGATTGGTCGGTCGGCGGTGAGGCGCTCGGCGAATGCCTTCTCGTCGTATCCGTAGATGACCGGCTCGGCCTCCGCGAGCAGGCGCCGGATGCGGATCGCGGACATCATCTCGCTGTCGGCGAGGTGATGCGCGATCTGGCGCGGCGTCCAGTCACCTGTGGCCGAGCGGTCGAGCTCTTCGTCGGTCACGCCGGCGAGGGCCTCGGTCACGACGCGATAACCGTCGCGGTACTGGTTGATCAACTGCGCACGCTCTTGTCGGTCCATTGCATGCCTCTCCTCGTTGGAGCCGCCGACAGGAATCGAACCCGTAACCTGCTGTTTACAAAACAGCTGCTCTGCCAATTGAGCTACGGCGGCGTCGTGAAAAAAGAGCGTAGCGGAACCCTGACTAACCGGCCTGAGGCCCTTGCTTGACTCTTTAACAATCCCGGTACTATTTCCTGAAGCTCGCGCCGAGCACGCAGGGCGGTGTGCCGTAGGGCCTTTGAACCAAGGGGTGTATATGACGTACCGCAGATTTGGCATTCCCAGCGGTGCCCTCGCGGCATTGATATTCGCCGCCACCGTGGCAATCGCGCCGGCCGTCGGTGCGTCGACAGGGAGTGGCGGAGTGACGCGCCAGGTCGGCGCCGCCGGTTCGACTTCTTTCAAACCGCAGTCCGAAGGCGCTGTCACAGGCCTGCAAGAGATCGCCTTACCGGCGACCGGCGGCAACGCAAGCTCCCACAACCAACATGGTGTCAATCGCAGCCGTTCGATCGAACACACAGCACCCCGCGTCAACACCGCGCCGATCGCTGCGGGGGTTGGTGTTTCGAGCCAGGGTCCCCTGAGCGTGGTGGCTTCGTTCGACGGGCTCAACCACCGCCAACAGCGCCTCGCCAACGGCGGCAATCAATTCTCACTCGAGCCGCCCGACCAGGGGCTATGCGTGGGCAACGGATTCAAGATGGAAGTCATCAATGACGTCATGACGATCTGGCGTCCTGACGGCACGGCTACTGGCGTGGAGGATCTCAACACTTTCCTCGGCTACCCGGCGCAGTTTGATCGCACCAACTTCATCATCGGTCCCGAGGTGACCGACCCGAGCTGCTATTACGACGCCGCCACCAATCGCTGGTTCGCGGATGTGCTCACCCTCGAGGTGTTCCCGACGACCGGCGATTTCACCGGTCAGAACCACCTTGACCTTGCGGTCAGCAACGGTGGCGATCCGACCACCGCGACATGGACCGTATATCGCGTAGACGTTCAGGACGATGGCAACCTCGGCACCCCAGACCACGGATGCACTGGAATTCCACCGTTTGGCGTCATACCGCCGACGTTTCCGCCGACGTACACCGACGCCTGCATCGGTGACTACCCGCACCTGGGCGCTGACGCGAACGGAATCTACTTGACGACCAACGAATATTCCTTTTTCGGCAATGACTTCCACGGAGCGCAGATCTATGCGTTCTCGAAGGCAGCCCTTGCCGCCAACGCGGCGACGGTTGCGGTCACGCAGCTGGACACCCATGGCATGGACGCGGGTAACTCAGGCTTCACCATCTGGCCCGCGACCTCGCCAGCCGGTCAGAGCTCCTCCGCCAACGGCGGAACCGAGTATTTCCTGAGCTCGAACGCCGCCGATGAAGCGCATGGAAACGGGGCCAGCGTCGGCCCGAGGCGATCCAATCAGCTGCTGGTTTGGTCGCTGACCCAAACGTCCACACTCGACGCGACTGTGAACCTGTCGCTGTCCCACAGCACTCTGACGGTCGGGCTGTATGTTGTCCCGGCATTTTCTGAACAGAAGGTCGGGTCGACGCCTTTGATCGCGTGCTTGAACAAGCACGCGTGCGCAACCAGCATCTTCGGCGCGCGGGATCCGTTCGCTCCCGAGCACGAGGCGGCGATCGACAGCAATGACACACGCATGCAGCAAGTTGTCTTTGCAAATGGGCGTCTTTGGGGCGCACTCGACACCGCCGTCAACTCGTCGGCCAACACGCGGGCCGGCATTGAGTGGTTCGTTGTCAACCCGGTCGGTGCCGGATCGATCGTCAAGCGGGGTTACCTGGCGGTCAGCCAGAACAACGTTACCTACCCGGCGATCGCGGTCACCTCGAACGGCAAGGGCGTGATGGCGTTCACCCTGGTCGGCAGGGACTTCTATCCGAGCGCAGCCTTCGTCTCGATCGACGCCAACGGGGTGGGACCCGTCCAGGTCGCGGCGATGGGGCTAGGCCCCGACGACGGGTTCACCGGCACCGTGGGCCTGACCGCCCCCTTCCCCTTCCGCCCTCGCTGGGGCGATTACGGCGCAGCCGCTGTTGAAGGCGCCCATATCTGGATCGGATCGGAGTACATCGGGCAAACATGCACCCTCCGCACGTTCATCGCCACGGCGGCCAGCTGCGGTGGCACCCGGACGCTGCTGGGCAACTGGGACACCAGGATCACGGAGGTCAACACCGGGAGCTAAGCCTCCGGAAGCAGCCCCACCAAAGGGAGGCCCGGGGAACCGGGCCTCCTTTTTCATCTTGAGATGTGGTGCGTTTTGAGTAGAAAACCGACTAAGTCGAATGACTTGACAGAAATTTTTCGTTAATTTGGGTAACCGCAACCGGGTCTCGCTACTATCCCAAACAGCCCGCCAGAGATGGCGGGCTTTGCCGTCAAAAGAGGTTTCTGAAGAGGGCGTTTTTCTTACATGTGGTACGGGTCGTTCCGGCGTCCGCTCGCCGCTGTCTCAGCCGCCATCAGCGCCGTTCTCCTCACATCGGCAGGGGTGGCGGCCGGCTCGTCTGAACCCCCCGTCGACGAATCCTCCATCCAGCCGACGACGGCGAGTTTCGGTGGCGCGTCGCCGCTGGCGACCACCCGGACGGTTCAACACTGGTCCGGCCAGACCGTGAACGGGGTGGACGGAGTGACCTACCGCTACAACATGGTCGGGGCCGACCCGGGCAGTGAAACATCGGCGACCATCGGGGTCGACATCATCCCGCTCGACGTCACGGTCGACGGCGTGCCTTTCAACGGCTCGGCCAGCGTCGACGGCGTGGTCGCATCGCCGCTCTTCCAGTCCGGAGATTATTCGGGGACGCCGGCGACCACCTTCAACCCCCACGGGGGCCCTCTGTCCGCGGGCAACACGGAGGCCCAGCTGCTCGACGCCACGATGCGCTCCCAGTTCGACAAAGTCGGGACCGGCTACCACCTCGTCCTGGAGACACCGGTGGTCCTGGATCCCGTCGCCGTGCACGTCCCGCACGGAAAAGCGCAGGTGATGGTGAACTCGCGCGGAGTGGCCATGGCGTTCGTCGACCAGGGCTGGTTCCAGACCCGCGTTCAGAAAGAGCTCGGGCGTCTTCACCTCGATCCGACGCGGCTGGCGATCTTCCTGACCAAAGATGTGATGCTCTACGCCGACCACAACGTCACGCACTGCTGCGCGCTCGGGGCGCACGGCGCGGGCCATGTGACCGGAGGCCTCGGCGGCCCGGTGAACGGCCACGGAAACCAGCCGGTCCACACCTTCGTCTGGGCGTCCTGGTTCACGGCGGGGTTTTTCCTGCCGTCGGCGTGGATCGCTCGAGACATCTTCGCTCTGAGCCACGAAGTGACCGAGTGGGCGAACGACCCGTTCAACACCAACGCCGTCCAGCCGTGGCAAAGCCCCATGAACGCCCTGCAGTACGGATGTGGCGATCTCCTCGAGACCGGCGATCCGACATTCGGGCTCGGTTTTGCGGCCGGGAGCAACACATTCGACCCGCACAGCGGTGGCTACTTCCACATCCAGGACGAAGCCCTCCTCCCGTGGTTCATGCGCACGGCGTCCACATCACAGCCTCTTCAGGTGCCCTCGCTCGGCGGTCGCTACACCTTCATGGGGCTGCTGAACCCACTGCCGTGGTTCCACGCCCCGGCGAGTCCCTGCTGACGTAAGACAACCTCAAGGGTCAGGGGGTGGGGGCGTGGCCGGTACCACGCCCTCTTTTATTCTTGGCGAAACTTTGATCGAGCCCAAAGACGTGGTCCTCGCCGTCCTGGGCGCCGCCGCGGCGCTCGCCGGCTTCGTGCTCGTCTTCCTGGGCATCGTCATCGCCTCCTACCAGTCCTACCCAGGCAGGGTGCCGGATAAGGTGGTGCGGCCCTACCGGATCAGCGGCGCCGCGCTGCTCGGGACGTTCGGCCTCAGCCTGATCACGGTGGCGATCAGCCTGCTCTGGCTCATCAACGGTGGCTCGGCCGCCCTCTACGGATGGTCGATCGCCCTCTTTGCGCTCCTGCTGGTCGCTGTATTTGCGGCGGCCGCGTGGACCACGCGCATGGTGCTCTGGCCCTAGGCTTGGCACTCACGCAGAAGAAGCTGCAGGACCTGAAGGACGCGAGTCTGACCTCGCTCCTGCATGACGACGCCGCGGCCTGGAAGGTGAAAGCCAAGCACGCCTACGTCGCGACGCACGCGTACATCAAGGAGATCCGCCCCGACGATGTCACCGCGCTGCTGATCGCCGAGCTCGAGGTGACGCCCGAATTCAGGAACTACCTGGCGAAAAAGAAGCTGAAACAGAAATACTGGTCGGAGTGGTTCGCGGAGTTGATCATCGACCGATTTTGGTCAGAATTGAAGGGAGGCTGACGTTGGCGCAGGATCTAACCGACCAGGCAAAACGATTCATCGATGCGTCGCTGAAGGGACGCTCGAAGCCGCCGAGCAAAGCCGCGTACGCGCGGGCCGTCAAGCTGGCCCGACTGGCGATCGAAGAGCTCACGCTGGTCGCGACCCGAGTCCGCAACTAGGAGCACTCCACCTGCCCGCGTGGGGCCGAATCGTCCAATTGAACGATGCCGCGACACCGCCGCGGGTGATATGTCGATAGGGCACAAAGTAGGTAGGCGCTGACCGGCTGGCACCGGCAGCCATCGTGGGGGGTGTGGAGATGGTTCGTTCGCGCGTTGCGGTCTACTCGGTGGTCGCCCTCGTAGTAGGTTCCCTGGCCCTGGTGCCGCTCCCTCGGGGAGTAACCAACGCCGACGCCGCGGCGATCACGTTCGAAACACCGACGATCGTGGACCCGATCCATACCAACGGCGAGCCCGACATCGCCATCGACCCCCAGGGTCGCGTCTTCAACAGCGGGCCGACCGGCACCGGCACCCAGCGCAGCACGTGGTTCGGCTCGGTTGACGGCGGCCACACCTTCCGCGTGATGGCGCAGAAGACCGTGCCCTCGCCGATCATGGGCATTCCCGCCCCGGGACCCGGCGGCGGGGACACCGACATTGCGTTCGACCGCAGCGGCAAGCAGTATTTCTCCGACCTTTGGGCTCTCGCGTGCCAGAGGGTGGCAGTCACCGGACCGGCGAACTCGGGCGCCGCCGACGCCGAGAACTTCCTCGGGTGCTCAGGCAGCGGTCCGGGTTCCGACCGCCAATGGTTTGCTGTCTACGACCCGGCGCCGGGTACCCCTAACGAGTCGGTATACCGTGCCGCGGGCGGCCAGACGCCGCTCGTCTACCTCGCGTGGAACAACCTCGTCGGGCCGGGCCCAAACGGTGGCGAGACCTGGAACAAGAGCACCGACGGCCTGACCTATACGAACGCCACGGGTGACGAACCCGACGGCACTGGCGTCACGTACTCGCCATTCGGCAGCGATGGATATCCCGCTATCGACCAGGTGACCGGCAAGGTCTTCCAGGCCGCGGCTTGCGATGCCAGCCGCTGTGGCACATCAGCAACCGCAACACCCGGGCTCTACCTGAACATTGGGACCCCGGATGCCACCGGAACCCTGCACTTCCTCGACGCCACCGGTACCGGTCAAGACCTGACCAGGCTGGTCAAGATCGCGGACACGCCGACCGGTTCGCCCGACACGCTCTTCTCGGTGCTCTCGATGGACTCCGGCCGCAACCTCGAGGTGGTCTGGACGATCAGCAACAGCAATTCCGCCCTTCGCCAGACATTCGTGAGCGCCTCCAGCGCCGCCGGTGGGTGGACGAGCTGGACGGCACCGGTCCAGGTCAGCGACGGCTCGACCGGCACGGGCGACGCGACCAACGTCTTCCCGTGGATCAAAGGCGGCGGTCCGGGCCGCGCGGACGCGGTCTGGTACGGCTCCGACAAGCAGGTCGACCCGAGCAGCCACAACAACCAGGCGTGGAACGTCTTCATGTCCCAGCTCGTGTTCCCGACGAACGCCACCGGCGGGATCACGGGCGCCGCGCCATCGAAACAACTCGTGAAGGTGACTCCGCATCCGATGCACTACGACGACGTGTGCCTTGCGGGCACCGGCTGCATCGAAAGCCAGGGCAACCGGAACCTGGCCGACTTCTTTGTCGTCACCATCGACAGGACCGGCGCGGCCGAGATCGTCTACGACGACACATCGAACAACCTGGTCCAGCCACCCGGCACGTGCACCGTGCAGGTCGCGGATCACTGCGGCGCCGGCGTGATCACGATCGCGCGCCAGAACTCGGGCCCGGGACTGTTCGGCACCAAGGTCACGGGGCCCTCGAACGGGCCTGTGAGTGGGCTCACGGATGCCTCGGGTGATGGGCTCTACCCGGTGATTGGTGGGCTGAACCAGCCCGGCATGGACGTCCGGTCGAGCCAGCTCAGCCTCTCGGCTGACCGCACCACGCTGAACGTGACGATGCAGGTGACCGACCTGGCGCATCCCGCGGCGACCATCGCGGGGGTGCCTGGCGCTACCAACGTCCAGTACCTGACCAGGTGGCAGATGGGCAACACCGTCTACTACGCGGCGATGGAGAACAACGCCGCGAACCAACCCATCTTTTACGCCGGAGCGATGCAGACGATCGACCTGTGCTCGGTTTCGGCGTGCTTCCCGCACGTGCTGACGTATCCCGAGCCGGGCGCCGGCCCGACATTCACCGGCAAGGCTGAAGCCGGCTCGATCAACTGCCCGGCGAGCGGCCCCTGCACGTTGACGATCGCCGTGAAGGTCGCTGACGTGGGGAGTCCCACCAACCCCAGCCTCCTGGAGTCAGTCGGCGCTTATTCGCTCGCGGCTTCGCTGCAGGAGGGGGCCGAGACCAACGTGACGGCGCAGAGCGACACCGTTCCACTCGAGATCGACGGCGTGTGCTGCTTCAACTTCAAGGGGGGAAAGAAGTGACGCTCCCTGCCCCAAGGTGAAGAAGAAGTAAATAGTTTGCGGGCGGTGCTCTAACCGAGCTCCGCCCGCACCTTCTCTGCAGCCTTGGTCATCGCGGCGAGCTTGCCGAAAGCCGTGTCTCGCGGCAGGTACTTCATGCCGCAGTCGGGCGCCAGGACCAGGCGCTCCGCGTCGACGAATCGCAACGCGTTCTTGATCCGGTTGACCACCGTGTCGACGTCCTCGACCCGGCTGTTGTCCGCGAGATCGAGCACCCCGACGATCATCGTCTTGCCACCCAGCGACTTCAGGACGCCGAGATCCACGTTCTGCTGCGCGGACTCGATCGAGATCTGCTGGGCCTTCGTGTCGGCCAACTCCTCGAGAAACGGATACCCGCCCGGCCGGTTGTGGACGATGTGCGCGTAGCCGAAGCACGTGTGCAGCGCGGTGGTGCCGTCGATTCCTTCGAGCGCACGGTTGATTGCCCTGATCGCGAAACGCGCCGCCTTCTCGGCGCGCGCCTGCAGGTAAGGCTCGTCGAGCTGCACGATGTCGGCGCCCGCGGCAAACAGATCGCGCACCTCTTCGTTCACCGCCTCGGCCAGCGCCATCGCCAGTGCTTCTTCGTCGCTGTAGTGATCGTCCTGCGCCTGCTGCGACATCGTGAAGGGCCCGGGCAGCGTGGCCTTGATCGGCCGGTCGGTGCTGGCGCGCAGGAACTCGACGTCGCGTTGCTCGACTGGGCGGGTGCGTCTGATCGGACCGACCACGCGTGGCACGGGGTTGGCGTGACCGGTCCGATCCAGCGCGGTGCCCGGGTTGTCGAGGTCCATGCCCTCGAGTGCGGTCGCAAACCGATTCGAGTAGCTCTCGCGGCGGATCTCGCCATCGGTGACGATGTCGATCCCCGCGCGCTCCATGTCGCGGATGGCGACGACGGTCGCGTCATCCTGTGCCTGCTCGAGAAATTCCGGTGGGATACGCCAGATCTCGCGAGCTCGGACGCGCGGGGGCAAGCGAGTGCCCAACATCTGCCGGTCGACGAGCCAGTCGGGCTGCGGATAGCTGCCGACCACGGTCGTGGGTAGAAGTCGCTGCACCGCGGCAAGGTTAATCTGTGCCTCGACATGGCGGTGACCACGAATAGGCTTCGCGGCGATAACTGCGAACGCGACTGGATCTGGGAGCGCGAGGTCGAGGCAGCGCCCTGGGAGGAAGCGAGGAGGCTTTCGGTCGGCGCGTGGGAGCGCCAGTACCGTCGCATCCGCGAGTCATCGGCCTTTTACGCGCGCAAGTTCCGTGAGGCGGGAATTGGAAATTCTTTCGTCAGCCTCGCCGACCTGAGCAACCTTCCCTTCACCACCAAGGACGAGCTGAGGCAGGCGCTCGACGAGGATCCGCCCTTCGGCAGCAACCTCTGCGTCACCCCGGACCAGGTCAAGCGCGTCTATCAGACAAGCGGCACGACAGGGGCCCCCAGCGTGCTTGCGCTCACGCGCGGCGACATGGAGACGTGGACAGTGATGGGCACGCGCACGTACTACGCGACCGGCATCCATGAGCACAGCTCGGTGCTGACGACATTCGGTGCGGGACCATTCGTCGCGGGTCACACGCATTTCGTGCTGCTGCGCATCGGAACCCGATCGGTGCCCGTTGCGCCGGGCGACACCGAGCGCGTCATCTTTGGACTGCGGGCAGGCCTGGCCGACACTCTGCTTTCGACTGCGTCTTTCGCGCAGTACCTCGCCAACCGCCTGGAGAAGACCGATGCCGAGCCAAGCGCGATTCCTCTGACCCATGTGGTCACTGGCGGGGAGCCGGGAGGCGGCATCCCCGCGATCCGCGACCACATCCAACGCGTGCTTGACGTGACTGTCACCGAGGTGATGGGAATCGGCGACATCGCCCCGTCATTGTTCGGCGAGTGTCCGCACCAGCAAGGCATGCATTTCTGCGGTGCGGGACATGTATGGGTCGAGCTCATCGACCCTGAGACGCAAGAACCAATCGAGATCGAGACGGGCGCCGTCGGCGAGATGGTCTACACCACGCTGACGCGCGAGGCCATGCCTGTGGTGCGGTTCCGTGGCGGCGACATCGCGCGGATCGAGGGCACGTCGTGCGAGTGCGGGCGCACCAGCTTCAGGCAGCGCGTCATCGGGCGCCGGGACGATATGTTCATCGTCCGCGGCGTGAACGTCTATCCCACGGCGATCCTCGCGGTCGTCGGCGATTTCCGACCCCGAGTCACGGGGCGAGCGCGCGTGATCCGCCGAGGCAGCGAGACCTCGATCGAGCCTCCGATTCCGGTCGAGGTGGAGGTCACCGAACGACACGAGTCGGACCCCGCGCTCATCACCGACATCGAGAACGCGATCCACTCCAGGCTCATGTTCAAGAGCAAGGTCGAGCTCGTCCTGGAATCGGATTTTGGCGAGGCCGGCTACAAGACCCGACTCACGGTCGAGAAGTGAGCCGCAAGCTCAAGTCGGACCTTGGCAAAAGCACCGTCGACAAGATCTATGTCCGCGGCTACGACCTCACAGAGGAGCTGATCGGCAAGGTTTCGCTCGGCGACGTGGCGTTTCTCGAGCTGAAGGATCGCCTGCCGACGCCTCAGGAATCGGTGATGTTCAACGCTCTCGTCGTGACGCTGGTCGAACACGGCCTTACGCCGAGCACGATCGCCGCACGACTGACGTATTTCGGCGCCCCCGAGGCGCTGCAGGCCGCGGTCGCCGCCGGTCTGCTCGGCATGGGCGATAGGTTTGGCGGTTCGATCGAGCAAGCGGCCAAAACCCTGCAGGAGGCGCCGGCGACCGGGGATCTGGACAAGATCGCCCGTCAGATCGTCGATTCGCACAAGGCGGTCAAGCACATCATCCCCGGCCTGGGGCATCCGGTCCACAAGCCGGTCGACCCTCGGACGACCAGGTTGTTCGCGCTTGCGGAGGAGAACGGCTTCGCCGGCCGCCACGTCAGGCTGATGGGGCTCATCGCGCAGCACGCGACGGAGGCCTACGGTCGCGAGCTGCCCGTCAACGCCACGGGGGCGATCGCCGCCATCGCCAGCGAGATGGAGATCCCCTGGCGTATCTGCCGCGGGCTGGCCGTCATGGCGCGCGCGATCGGCCTTGTGGCGCACCTGCAGGAGGAGATGGGGGAGCCCATGGCGCCTGAAATCTGGTCTCGCGCGGAAGACGAAGCGTCTTCGGAAATGAATTCAGACCGGGTCTAATATGGGGGCAGCCGTGGCCGCCACCATTCCCGGCATCCACCACGTGACGTGCATCACGGGCGACGTCCAGAAGTGCGTCGACTTCTACGTCGACGTGCTTGGGCTTCGCTTCGTCAAGAAGAGCATCAACCAGGACCTCCCCGACACCTATCACATCTACTTCGGCGACTACCTGGGCACGCCAGGTACGGCGATGACTTTCTTCGGCTGGCCGACGTGGCCTAAGCAGCGCGCCGGCAGCGGCCAGATCACCACGGTCTCGTTTCAGGTTCCGCCCGGATCACTCGGCTTCTGGAGCAACCGGCTGAAAGAGCTGAGGGTCGACCACCGGATGGTGACGACGTTCGAGACCGACGCGCTGATGCTGCGTGATGCTGACGGCATCGAGCTGGCGCTGGTCGCGCAAGCATCGGACGATCGCTGGAAACCCTGGCCCGACGGACCTGTTGACGAGGAGCACGCGATCCGCGGCTTCCACTCGGTGACCATGACCTTGGCCGAGATGGCGGCGACGTTCAACCTCCTGACCACGGCGATGGGTTTTCGCGTGGCCACCCAGGAGGGCAAAACGACCCGCTTCGAGACCGGACAGGGTGGCCCACACTCCGTCCTCGATGTCATCGAGGCGCCGGAGGGACCGGAAGGCGAAGAGTCGATCGGAACCGTTCATCACGTCGCCTGGCGGACGCCTGACCCGGATGCCCAGGTCGCGTGGCGAGACACGCTGCTGACGGCCGGCCGCAACGTGACCCCGGTGATCGACCGCTGGTACTTCAAGTCGATCTATTTCCGCGAGCCGGGTGGCGTCCTTTTCGAGATCGCCACCGACGGTCCGGGCTTCACTGTCGACGAGTCGCCCGAGACGCTCGGCACCGGATTGAGCCTGCCGCCCTGGTTCCAGGTGCGGCGCGACCGGCTGGACGAGATCTTGCCGCCGATTGTTGTGCCGACCACAGCAACAACCGGCGCTCATTAAGGTTCGTGGTCAACCAGACGGGACCTCGAGGAGGGGAAGCTGAATGAGCACCGCAGTTATCGCACCGGTCAACCCGATGTCGGCCGAAGGCAAGGACACGGTCATGACCGTCATGCGCCGAGACCGCGAAAAGTTCACGCGGATGGTCTCCGACCCGAAGAACTGGAACGTCGACACGCGCTGCACCGGCTGGCAGACACGCGACCTGGTCGGCCACATGATCGACGTGATGGAGGGCTACTTCAAGAACTGGGACGCGGCGGTGGCGGGCAAAGACGGAACGGCGCTTGGCCTGCCGGTGATGGGGGAGACCCTCAACGACCACGCTCTCGAGTTCCGCAAGCTCTCTCGCGAGGAGGCGCTCGACCGCTTCAAGAAGGATGCGCAGAAGCTCGACAAGATCCTCAACGACCTGACGCCAGAGCAGTGGACGAGCTTTCTCGTCTATCACCCGTTCGCGGGTCCAGTACCGGCCGGCTTCTACGGCACATTCCAGATCATGGACTACGGAGTTCACCCATATGACATCGAGTACGGGCTCGGCAACAAGCTCGCCACGATCGACGAGGCGACAGCCGGCCTGATCTGGCCGTTCGCGTTCGTCTTCTGGCAGTACACGGTCGACGAGAAGGCGGCGAAGGGCCAGGACTTCACCTACGGGATCCAGGTCGACGGGCCGTGGGGAGGCAAGTGGCGCGCCACCGTGAAGGACGGCGCGTGGTCGGCGCAGCCGGAGAGCGGCAACTTCGAGGGCTGTGATGCCCTGATCCATTTCAATAACGCCGCCGACGCGGTGCTGACGTTCTTCCAGCGGTTCCCCGGCGGATCGGCGAGCGGCGACGAAGAGGTCATCAAGGCGATCCGACAGCTGCACTTCCGCTTCTGATCCGAAGCACTTTCTGGGCGGCGGACCTGGCACCTACAGGTCCGCCGCTTCTTTCTGTCGAGGAGATCGATGCATCGCGGATGCAGCTAATCGAAGCCGCGATGGGCAGCGAAGCCGATCTCGTCGCTCTGCGATTCGCGCGGGGCTGCAGATGCTTCGCGGTCATCGTCGACGGGGGCGTGGCGGGATATGGGTGGCTGTCCATAGGGCCGGAATGGATCGGTGAGCTGCAGCTCGAGATCCGCCCAAGTGCCGGCGAAGGCTACATCTGGAACTGCTCTACGGTCCGCGAGCACCGGCGTAGGGGCATCTTTCGTGCGCTCCTTGTGGGCATCTCCGAGATCGCGTTTCGAGAAGGGATCAGGCGTCTGTGGATCGGAAGCGTCGCTATCCCTGCGGAGAGAGCGGTGGAACCTTCGGGGTTCCAAGCTACGTTACATTTCACGACGCTTTCCTTTGCCGGACTGCACTGCATGAACGTCACTCCATCGACAAATGCAAGTCTGAAATTGATTTCGTCGGGCCGCGAAGCCTTGGGAAGTCGGGAGCAGCCATTGCGTCTGGGGTGGTCAATTCGTCTTGCGAGGCACCGAATCCACTAGGAGATTCGGACCCATAGACGCGAATCAGTCTGGTGCGTTGCAATTGCGTTTCGCAAAACGTCGCAACTAATCAAGTTCTTCAGCGTTGCTTCATCACATGCGACAATCAACCTCACCTTGTGAGCGACTCAGTCACAAGTGATTCCGCGGGCGGCCCAACAGGCCTAGTAGTACCAAACCGACGCTAAGCCCTTCGTGCTCGGCGTTGGCCATCTGAGGGGGCAGGCCACACATTTGGCACTAGAAACAGCGCCAACTAGAGAAGCATTCGACGGCTGGCGCGAACCGACGCGCCTTTCGTTGACAGCACCCGTACTGGGGAATGTCCAGGTCGACGGCAAAAGGTTCAGCGCAAACGGCGCGCGCTTCATGTTCCGTGGCGTTACGTATGGGACATTCGCCGAGCGAGGCGACGGTTCGCTGTTCCCGGAAGCAGCGCAACTGCGCGCGGACCTAAAAGAAATCGCCCAGGCCGGCTTCACGGTCGTGCGCACATACACCACACCACCTCCGGACATGGTTGAAGTTGCTGGCGAGCTTGGCCTGCGGATTCTGGCCGGCATCGATTATCGCGACTGGCGCTATCTGTTCGGCCGCAGCCTCGCGGACATCAAGTCGGTGCGCGGAGAAGCGCGCGATGCGGCGCTCAATTTTGCGAAGAGTGTTACCGGCAACCCGGTGATCCTCGGCATCTCGGTCGGCAACGAAATTCCAGCTGACGTGATCCGATGGGTCGGAACGAAGCCGGTGAGTCAGTTGCTTTCGGAGCTCTGTGCTCTCATCCACGACGTCGATCCGGAGCGTCTGGTGACATACGCGAACTATCCAACCGCTGAGTACCTCCACGGCGACGATTCCGACTTCCTCACCTTCAATGTTTTCCTGGAGTCGCGGCAGGCGTTCCATCGCTACCTGACGAAGATCCAACACGACGCCGCGGGACGCCCTCTGGTACTTGGTGAGATCGGATTGGATAGCGGCGGCGACGCGCGCGGTGAAGCGCGCCAGGCTCGAGTCCTCGACTGGCAGCTCGAAGTGGCCATGGAGCGGGGAGTCGCGGGCTGCTGCGTCTTTTCATGGACCGATTCGTGGACAGTAGGCGGGCGGCCGGTGGAAGGCTGGCACTTCGGCCTTACCCGTTCCGACCGCTCACCCAAGCCGGCACTGGACGTCGCAACGGAATGGAACGGCCGCGACATCCGCGATCTGAAATCGCGCTGGCCCTCGATGAGCGTCGTCATCTGTGCCCACAACGCCGAGACGACGATCGATGAGTGCCTCCAGCACACGTGCTCTCTCGACTACCCCAATCTGGAAGTGGTGGTCGTGGACGACGGGTCGTCGGACCTCACGGCCGAAATCGCGCGCCGTCATCCGCAAGCCACGCTGCTGTCAATACCTCACTCGGGGCTCGCCACAGCGCGGAACGAAGGCCTGCTGGCAACGGCAGGCGAGATCGTCGCCTACCTCGACAGCGATGCCTATCCGGCGCCGGAGTGGCCGTACTACCTGGCGCTGGGTTTTGAGAAGGACGACGTCGTCGGAGTCGGGGGACCGAACGAGTGTCCGCCTGGCGACCCGATGCGTGCGCAGCAGATCGCATCGGCGCCGGGCGGGCCGATTCACGTCCTTCTGTCGGACGACCTGGCGGAGCACATACCCGGGTGCAACATGGCGTTTCGGCGCGCGACGCTAGAGGAGCTGGGCGGTTTCGACCCGATCTACATGGTCGCCGGTGACGACGTCGACTTCTGCTGGCGGGTACTGGATCGAGATTTAGAGATCGCCTTCCATCCGGCGGCGCTGGTCTGGCATCACCCGCGATCCGCTGTCAAGGCGTACCTGCGACAGCAGTGGGGATACGGCCGCAGCGAGGCCCTCGTGCAGGCGAGGCATCCCGATCGCTTCTCGATGGTCGGTTCAGCGCGCTGGCGAGGCCGGATTTATTCAGCCGCGCCGTTCCGCGCCTGGAGGGAGCGCATCTATCGAGGGCTCTACGGTGCCGCTCCGTATCAGTCGGTGTACCGAGGCGGGGGAGAGCTGAGGGACATCGCCCACCAGTTGGGCGTGCCATTGGCGGCGATTGCGATCCTGCTGACGCCGACTGTGTTTCTCGAACGCACTCTGCTCGTGGTTCCGGTGCTCGGCCTGGCGTACTTGTTGGCGCTCGGGGCATCCGACTTTGCGCGAATCAAGGTCCCACCGAAAGCCCGTGGTTCAGGACTTCGATTTCGGATCGACCTTACTCTGTTGAATCTTGGCCAGCCTGTGGCCAGGGCCTGGGGGCGAGCACGGAATCGCGCCCTCGCGCGCCGGAGCGCTGTCGCCGTACCCGAGATCGCGGGTCCAATTCAAAGCCTGGGACGCGGGCTGTTTCTGATGCCTGAGAAGCGGCCGCGAGCCGAGCTCGCAGAGAACATCGTCCAGCGCCTGCGCCGCACGGGCATGCGCGTGGTGCCGCCGACTGGCTGGGAATCGCACGACGCCCTTGTCATGGCGAGCGCCCTCATCGGTGCCGAATTGGTAACCAGCGCTCACCCTCCCGGTTGGGTCCAGCTACGAATCCGGCGATTCCTGCGCTGGAAGTCCGTATCCGTGTTTGCAGTCCTCATCGGTCTGGCTGCATTGACTGATGCGCGCCTTGCCGTTGCGCTCGCCGTCATTGCGGCAGCGGACATGGCGCTGGGAGCGTGGCGGACGGTCCAATGACCCGCGGCGCCTGGACGCTTTGGCGTCTGATTCCGCGGCTGTTCCCGTACCTGAAGCCATACAAGGGCCTTGTGGTCGGCTCGCTGTTGTTAAGCGCACTTGCGGTGTTGATCGGGCTGGCCGACCCGTGGCCATTGGCTTTCATGGTTGACAACGTGCTCGGAAACCACGCTCCGCCTGCCCTAGTTACGCAAATCATCGGACCGCAGGATCGCTACAGACTCCTACTGATCGCGGCGCTGGCGGGCCTCGTACTCGTGGTCGTGCGCAACGCAATGTCTGTGTTGCATGAGTACGTGAACACCAGAGTCCACCAGCGCCTTGTACTCGACTTCCGTAGCGACCTGTTCCAGCATGCGCAGCGCCTGTCAGTCAGCTATCACGACTCGAGGCCAACTGGACAGCTGATGAGCCAGATCAACTGGCTTCCGGATCAGGCGGGCGACCTGCTGATCGGCATTCCGCCACTGATCCAGAGCCTTGTGATGCTGATAGGCATGTTCCTCATCGCTGTCAGGTTGGATCCAGTCCTTGCCCTTCTGTCGCTGACAGTCGTCCCGGTGATGTACTACTCGGTCGGCATCTACAGTGCCCGAATTGTCCCTCGCCTCAAGTACGTTCGCGCCCTTGAGTGGCAGACGATGTCGATTGTCTTTGAAGCCGTCGCGATGTTGCGAGTCATCGCCGCATTTGCCCGGGAACGATATGAGTTCCGGCGCTTTCGTTCCCAGGGAGAGACCGCGGCCGACGCGCGCGTGAACCTGACGGTCAAACAGACACTTTTCTCGCTGGTTGTGAACACATGGACCGCAGCCGGCACGGCCCTTGTACTCGGCTTCGGGGCCTGGCATGTACTGCAGGGTCAGCTGAGCATCGGCGAGCTCCTGGTCTTCCTCTCTTACATCGCGGCTGTTTACGGGCCCCTCGAGACCATCAGCTCAACCGTGGGTTCAATGCAGCAGCGGTTAATCAACGTGCAGGGCGCGTTCATGCTGATCGACATCGAGCCGGACATCGTCGACGCTCCGGACGCCGCCATCCTGGATCGCCCTCGCGGCTCGGTCGCATTCGACCATGTGAGCTTTCATTACACGGGGCGGACGGCCACGCTTAAAGACATCACATTCGCGGTCGAGCCTGCCAAGCGCGTGGCGATCGTCGGCCCGACCGGCGCCGGCAAGACCACGCTCATCAGCTTGATCAAGCGATTCCACGACCCGCAGTCTGGCGCAGTTCTGGTGGACGGGATTGACGTGCGCAAGCTGAAGGTGAAGTCGCTGCGAGAGCAGGTGAGCGTCGTGCTGCAGACGCCGGAGCTTTTCTCCGGACCGATCGTAGACAACATCCGGTACGGGCGGCTGGAGGCGACGATGCCTGAAATCGTCGAAGCCGCCAGGTCGGCAAACGCGCACGACTTCATCGAGAAGCTGCCAAACGGATACAACACAGTGCTGGGCGAGGGCGGTGCACAGCTATCGGTGGGGGAACGCCAACGAATCTGTGTGGCGCGGGCGTTTTTGAAGGACGCGCCGATCCTTATCCTCGACGAGCCCACATCGTCAATCGATTCGAAGACCGAGACCGTCATCCTCGACGCGCTCGATCGTCTTTCCGTCAATCGGACCACGTTTGTGATCGCGCACCGGCTGTCCACCATCCGGCATGCGGATTTGATACTCGTCCTCGATCAGGGTTCCCTGATCGAGCGAGGGACGCACGAGGAACTTCTGGCGCAACGCGGCCTGTACCGACAGCTCCATGACGTGCAGATCGGCCACCAGTTGATGGACGGCCTCTCGCGAAGGGTCATAGCGTCGTCGCGGTCTGGCGCCCGGGGACGCCAGGGCGAACGGCCGTTGATCGCGGATGTTCAGCGCGCATTGGCCGCCAGGCTCGGCGGCACGGTGAGCCAGGAGGCCTTGGCCCACACCGCCGCCCTGCTCCTCCAGGCGGTCGAGCCGATGCTCGCCGACGACTGCCCCGATGCGTCGCGAATCCTGGCCGCCCTCCGGTCGGACAATCCGCTGGCCGAGCCAAAGATCTCCAACGCATTCGCCGAGGCGCTTGTCGACCTCGAAGACCTTGCCGTCGATCTCGGCGTCACGACCGTCAGGGAGCCATCTCGGTCATGAGCAGGCAACGGATCGTGTTGCTCGGGATGATGACCAAGATCCCGGTTGCGGGCGTCATCTGGCAGACGCTGCATTACCTGGTCGGCCTCGAGCGCCTCGGCTACGAGACGTATTACGTCGAAGCCCACGCGCGAACCCCGTCGATGCTGATGGAACGCTCGGAGGACGACAGCTCGGCCCGGGCGGCTGCGTTCATCGCGGGCGCGCTCGACCGTTTCGGATTTGGCGAAAGGTGGGCCTATCACGCGCTCCATCACGACGGACGCTGCTACGGCATGAGCGAGGAAGAGCTTCGCGCTCTATATGGGTCTGCAGCGCTGATCATCAACCTTCACGGCGGTACGGAACCGCGGCCGGAACACATTGCGACCGACCGCCTCGTGTACCTCGAGACGGATCCCGTCGAGGTGGAGGTCCAGCTCGCCGCAGGGCGCCAGGAGACCATCGATTACCTTCGTCCGCATTGCGCCTACTTCACGTTCGGCGAGAACTACGGCCGGCCCGACTGCCTGTTGCCGGTGTCGAACGAGTTCACCTTCAGGCCGACCCGCCAGCCGGTGGTGCTCGACTTCTGGCGCGACCTTGCCGAGGTGCCGGTCGACTCGTTCACGACCATCGGCAACTGGCGCCAGCTGTGGCGCGAGATCCGGCTCGGGGGCGAAACGTACAGCTGGAGCAAGCACGAGGAGTTTCTGAAGTTCATCGACCTCCCATCGCGCACCGCGCCGCGCTTCGAGCTGGCACTTGCAGGGTGTGATGGCAGCGACCGGCGGCTGCTCGAAGAACACGGTTGGCGCGTACGCGACGCACTCCCGCTGTCCCAAAACGTCGAGACCTATCGGAATTACATCTGCGAATCGCGCGGCGAGTTCACAGTCGCCAAAGACCAGAACGTGCGCCTCAGGACCGGCTGGTTCAGCGATCGGAGCGCGACTTATCTCGCGGCAGGCAGACCTGTGATCACCCAGGACACCGGATTCGGCAACATCCTGCCGACGGGCGAAGGCCTCTTTGGGTTCTCAACGCTCGATGACATTCAGGCGGCTGTCGAGGCAATCGATCGGGATTACCCGCGACACTCGCGGGCCGCGGCTTCGATCGCGCACGAATTCTTCGATGCCGAGAAAGTATTGGCTGCTCTGCTCGAGCAGGTAGGCATGCCGCGAACGCCGCCTGATCTCTTCATCGCAGCTTCGTCACGCCGGCCCACGACGCTGGATGCCAAAACTGCCGAGACGGTTCTCGAGGCGCCTCTGCCGTCGTCCGTCCACCGCCGGTCAGCATCAGCACAGGCAAGCGTCGTCGTAGTCGCGCGCGACGGCCTCGTTTACACACGTCTCTGCCTGGAAAGCGTGCTCGGCAGCCTGGACTCGCCAGCGTTCGAGGTCATCGTAGTCGACAACGGTTCGGCGGACGGCACCGCCGAGTACCTGTCCCGACTGTCGGATCGCGACCCCCGTCTCGAGGTCATCACGAACGACAGCAACAAGGGGTTCGCGTCTGCGGTCAACCAGGGACTGGCGGCAGCGGACGGTCAAATGCTCGTGATCCTCAACAACGACACGATCATGCCCCCGCGCGCGCTTGGCCTCCTTTTGAGTCATCTCACGGATGAATCGGTTGGGCTCGTCGGACCCGTAAGCAACGAAGCTGCGACCGAGGCCGAGATCGATATGGGCTACACAACCTACCGGCAGCTGATCGAGGCAGCCGAAGATCGCGGGAAAGAGAAGAGCTCGCTGGTAGACATCCCGATGCTGACCATGTTCTGCGTCGCAATGCGACGCGAAGTCTGGGAGTGCATCGGTCCGCTCGACGAGCGTTTTGCGCTGTCTCTGTTCGAGGACGACGACTACTCGCTGCGGGCCCGTCGTGCCGGCTACCGGGTCGTCTACGCCGAAAATGTTCAGGTTCACCACTTTGGGGAGGCGTCGCTTGGGCAGCTAGTCCCGACCGGCGAGCATGCACAGCTCTTCACTGCGAACCGGCGACGTTTCGAAGAGAAGTGGGGGATCACCTGGCAAACCCACGGCCGGCGCGTGAACGATCGCTATCGAGAAACCGTCCTCGCGGTGCGTGATGCTGTGCGTCAGTCAGTCCCGTCGGGCTCGCGTGTTCTCGTCGTGTCTAAGGGCGACGACGAGCTGCTGCGGTTCGAAGATAGGCAGGGCGCGCACTTCCCCCAGTTGGAAGGGGGCGTCTACGCGGGTCACCATCCCGCCGACAGCGCAGAGGCTATTGAAGCCCTGGAGAGGCTGCGCGGCGATGGTGCCGAGTTCGTTGTGATTCCGACGACGGCGATGTGGTGGCTGGACTACTACGGCGGTTTGCGCGCGTACCTGGAGAGTGGTGGCGCGGTGGCGAACTCGGAATCGTGCCTGATCTATCGGCTGGGGTCGCCGGCGCGATGACGACGATCCTCGGCAATCCTCTCCACAATACCGGCAGAACGCGCTTCGATGAGTACCAGCTGCTCATCGAGCGCATCCGTCAGGCGGCCGAGCAACTGATCCCGGAGGGGTCGACGGTCCTCGTGGTGAGCAAGGGAGATCCAGCGCTGCTGGCCCTGGGTCGCCGGACTGCGTGGCATTTCCCGCGCGCCGCTGCGGGTCAATACGCCGGATTCCATCCGGCAGACAGCGCGGAAGCGATCGCCCGCCTCGATGTCCAGCGTGGCCTCGGGGCGCGGTATCTGTTGATCCCGGGCACAAGCGCCTGGTGGCTTCGGCACTACCCCGAGTTCGTCACACACCTGAGATCATGCGGTCGTCCTGTGCTCGAGGACCCATCGATCGCCTGGATCTTTGAGCTGACAGCGCGAACGGCGAATCTCCCGTCGGCCGTCAGCACGACTGGACCGAGCCCAGAAGCGCAGCAGCTGATCGACTTGCTGCAGGCCGTGCTGCCGTCGACCGCCACGATCACCTTCATCGCCTCCAGGGACAACGAGTTTGTCCCGAACTCGCCGGTGCCTGCCTTTGCGTTTCGCTACAGCGATGACCCGGCGATCGATGTCGGCGAAGCAATCAGGGATCTACGTCGTCTCGCCGGAGAGATCGCGGATTACCTGGTCGTGCCGAACTCATCTCGCGAATGGTTGATGGGACAGAAGCGATTGGCTTCGTATGTCGACGAGACCTACCGGCTAGTGACCGACCAGCGGAACGTCTGCAAGATCTACGACCTAAGGCCCGGCGTGCGAGGGGCGGCGTGAGTCTGCGAGTCCTCTACATCGCCCACAACCATCCAAGCATTCGCCCGGGCGGAGCGGAACAGCACGCGCTCGAGCTGCATCGCGCCATGTCATCCTTGCCAGAAATCGAATCGGTGCTTCTCACCAAGGGCGGGCCACCAGTGGGCACAAGCGGACGAACCCATGAAGGAACCTTCATCGCTCCGGTGGACGGCCATCCGAATGAGTACTTCCTGTACACCGACGGCTACGAGTTCGACTACATCAACGGCACCATCACGGACAAGGACTTCTACACCAAACACTTCCGCGCGTTTCTCGCAGCAATCCAGCCGGATGTAGTCCACATCCAGCACACGCTCCATCTCGGGTACGAGCTGATTCGTGAGGTTCGCAACACGTTGCCCAAGGCCGCCATCGTCTACACGCTCCACGAGTACATGCCGATTTGCGCCCGTGATGGCCAGATGGTTCGAACGCGCAACGACGAGCTTTGCGACGAGGCCACGCCCCAGCGCTGCCATGAATGCTTTCCCCATCTCTCACCGCAGACGTTTTTCCTACGCAAGCGCTTCATCCAGGCCCAGTTCGAGCTGGTCGATTTGTTTCTCGCTCCCAGCCACTTCTTGATGCAGCGATTCATTGAGTGGGGCATCCCCGAGAAGAAGATCCGCTTCGAAGACTACGGACGCGCTATCGCGGCGGCGACGCCGGAACGGTCGCGACAGCACCGCACACGCCTGGGTTACTTCGGTCAGCTCAATCCGTTCAAGGGCGTCCACGTACTGCTGGAGGCGATGCGCTTGCTAGAGGCCGATCCGGTGACGGACGGCCAGGAACGCGTGACGCTGAGCATCCACGGCGCAAACCTCGACATCCAGGACGGCGAGTTCAGGCGCAATCTCGCAAAGCTGCTGGACGAGACCACCAAATCAGTCACGTTGGTGGGCAAGTATCGCCCCGCTGATGTTCCGGCGCTGATGCGAGACATCGACTGGGTCGTCGTGCCCTCGATCTGGTGGGAGAATTCGCCGCTCGTGATCCAGGAGGCATTCTTGAACCGCCGTCCAGTGATCTGCAGCAACGTCGGTGGGATGGCCGAGAAGGTCGCCGACGGCGTCAATGGCTTGCATTTCAGGGTCGGAGACCCAGTCAGCCTGGCGCAGACGATTCGGCGAGCCGCCGGAACCACCGACCTCTGGGACCAGTTGAGGCGAGGGATACCGGCCGTCTACTCACTCGACGATCAGGTCGTGAAGCTGGGCGGGCTATACCGCAGCCTGGCCAGCAACCCCCGGGCCTCGGAGAGGGCACATGCCGTACTCCGCTAAGCCGCGCAAGTTGCGACTGGCCCCCACGCCTGAAAGCGCGTCTCTCCGGCTGCTCGGGACGTCGTGGCTGTCCGATCGGAGCTTGCTGTGCGTCGTTTCGCACGGCGCGGAAGTCGCCCGGTTCGATACAGCACGTCTGCTGCGTGAGGACTTCGCCACGGAGCTTCACGTCGTCTCGAGAAGGCACCCGCGGGATGAGCGCGAGGGCGGCGCAGGCGGCGCAAGTTCGCTCGTCCACCTTCGGGGCGACCGAGCAGTCCGCGATGGCCGCGCGTTCGGCCTCAATCTATCGGCCGGCGCGGGCAGCTGGCGCATCGATGCGAGGTCCGTTGCCAAAGCCGCCACCGACCTTCGGAGCCTGATCCGCAACCAGTTCACGAACCTGCAGGCCGCGGAGCGGGCTGAGGTCGTTCGGTTTCTCGCGACGAGCAATGGCGCGTCCGGCGACCCGGCCGATCAGCTGCGAGAGAGCCGGAGCCTCCATGTGGTGCGCGAGATGCTTCGCGAACGCCTCCCGAGGTGCGAGCTGTCGGCCAGCAAGCTTGAAGGGTTGAGTGTCGAGGCCATGGTCGCAGTCAGCGAGTCGTCGTTCTATGTGGAGGGCTGGATCTGCGACGTCGAATCTGCGGCCGTGCGCCTCACGGCAGTATCCCCAGAGGGAACGCGGGTCGAGCTGATAAGTCAGCTGTTCCGCTATGACCGTCCTGACGTTCAGGCTTTTTTCAAGCCGACGATTGGTGACCAGGCGACTGCAAAGTGCGGGTTCATCGGCTATTTCCAGCTCGATGCGCCGAGCCGCTTGCCGAACGGATGGCTGGTCGAGATGGAGACCGCAGCCGGGACGGTGATGGAGACCGCGGCGCCTCCTTTGATAGCGAGCGATGATCGCATTCGGGCGAAGCTGCTCGGCGACCTCGTCCACGACAGCGAAGACCAGGAGCTACGGCGGGTCCACATTTCGCCGGCGCTGGCGGTGGTGCAGTCAGAGCGCGCTGCCCGGATCATGGTCGAGCGCGTCGCCTCCTTCGGCCAAGAGCCGCCGGATCCTGCCGTATCGATCGTGGTGCCGCTCTATGGCCGCATCGACCTGATGGAGCACCAGGTCGTCCAGTTCGCCGGGGATCCAGACCTGCGCCGGGCCGAGTTGATTTACGTTCTCGATTCTCCCGAGCTGAAAGAGGAGCTGGTCGCCAAGGCGGAGCGCTTGTTCCGGCTCTACGGCGTGCCCTACCGCATCCTGATCCTGTCCGAGAACGCCGGTTTTTCGCTGGCCAACAACATTGCGGCGTCTTGCGCTCGCGGTCAGTTGCTGCTTCTTCTCAACTCGGACGTCTTGCCAAAGGAGCGAGGCTGGCTCTCGCGGATGGTGGCGTTCTACGAATCGCTTGAAGAGCCGGGAGCGGTTGGCCCGATGTTGCTATACGAGGACGACTCGCTTCAGCACGCGGGTCTCTACTTCGAGCGACCTACCGAGGCCCGCACGTGGACGAACGAGCACTACTTCAAAGGCCTCCACAGTGAATTGCCCGCGGCGAACGTGGCGCGGCAGGTTCCCGCGGTAACGGCGGCCTGCCTGATGGTGGACGCTGATCTGTTTCACGCTGTCGGCGGGCTGTCTGGCGGGTATGTTCAGGGCGACTACGAGGATTCGGACCTCTGCATGCGCCTGTGGAAAGCCGGCAGAAAAAACTGGTATCTGCCCCAAGTCCGGCTGTACCACCTGGAGGCGCAGTCCTACCCGAGCAAGGCTCGCGAGATGAATCGGCAGTACAACCGATGGCTTTTCAACGAGACATGGTCCGACGTCATTGAGGAGATCAATTGGGCGTTCGCTCCACCGGTATCGATAACTTCGGACCGCCGCGAGCGGCCGCGGAAGGCTCGACAGAAAGTTCCTGTAGATCACACGGTCGGGGTCGCGGAAACGGCATCCGAACCAGTCGAGATGTGGAGGCAACGTTGAAGCAGATCGAGATTCCGACGATCAAGCCGGCGCTCAAGCGCCTGATCCTGGAAGCGCTTGGTGTGGGCTACTCCAGCGCCGGCAAGGACAACATCGCAACCGGCAACCATTACCAATCGCTGACTCTTGGCGACGAGCGCACCGCCGGATTCCGCACCGACCGTAACCCGTTCCTGGACCAGATCGACTTCCGCGGCAAACGTGTTCTTGACCTCGGCTCCAACCTCGGGGAGATCAGCCGAGCCGCGCGAGCCCGGGGGGCGGCGTTGGTCGACGGTTACGAATATGACCCCTTTTTCGTCGAGATGGCGCAAGTCCTGGATGCGTACAACGGAACGACTGGGGTCTCGTTCTTCCAACGCGATATCACAGACCCAGAAATCTACGTCGACCACTACGACCTGGTGCTCGCGTTCTCTGTCTTCACGTACATCCATCCCGTGCTGGAGCGGCTCGCTGGGATCACCGATGAAGCGCTTGTGGTTGAGACTCACAAGCTCGACGGAAACCTGGACAAGGGATACCTCGGGCCCGTTCGTAGGTTTCTGCCGATATACAAGGTCCTCGGCGAGTCAGACTGGGGACGCGCTCTGCCCGCGAACGAGCGCCGCGCAGTCGTCGTCTTCGCGCGCGACGAAGCATGTCTTGCCCGATCGCTCGGTCGCGTATCCCGCAGCTCGCGTTGCAGCATCAACGTGCAGCGCACAACACTGCAAAGGGTCTTTTTCGACAGCGCCAAATTCCCCGACGGGGAGGCGTTGCTGGACGAGGTCAGACCCTTGGAGATCGACCTCGACCGAGTCGCTCATGAAGATGACCTGTCCAAGGCCGTCTACAGCGGCCGCACGTACTGGCAGATCTTTCTAGACGGCCGCCTGCTCGGTCCCGGCAACTTCTACTACGACTACATCGTCAAGTTCTACGCACCGCGCGGGCACGATCCGGGCGTCGCTGACGCGCTTCGGGACCCGCTCTTCGCTTTGCATCGCATCGCGTCTCGCTTCCGAGATCTCGACCAGTTCCGGCAAGCGCCGCGCAAGTACGTGCCCGCGCCGGTACGGCTTTTTCAGTCCGGCGACAGCACGCGCGATCGGTTGGTGCTCTATGACGCGGCGGACGGCGAACCGATCCGAGCGGCAAGGGTTGATGGCTGGCATCGTCTGTTTGCGGCCCGTGTCTTCGGGGCGACAAGGATTCCAGGTGAGGTCGTCGAGTCTCCCCTTCCGTAGATGGGCGGCCGGCGCGGCGGCCCGGTGACTCCCGAACGAATCGTCGTGGCGGGTTCTCTCGCCCAACGTGCATGTCGGGGCGGGCACACGTGGGTCTTCCTGCAGTATCTCCTGGGATTTCGCCGGCTCGGATTCGACGTGCTCTTCCTCGATTGGATGACACCGGAGATGGGTCCTGGCGCGGAGGCGAGCCGCTACTCGAGAGCTGTCATGGAACGCTTTGGACTGCAGGACCACTACTGCCTGATGGATGCGGAGGGTGAAGCGATCGCGGGCATCAATCGTCGCCATGCGATTGAGCGCACGACAGCTTCCCTGCTCCTGATCAACATCAATGGCTTCCTCGCCGATCCCGAGCTGCTGGGAG
>Ga0209058_1000191_pt1 | contig 48697 bp, 48 predicted proteins | sample GraSoiAngelo_147_FD_185904 | JGI IMG/M metagenome (GOLD analysis project Ga0209058, IMG submission 185904) | Grasslands soil microbial communities from the Angelo Coastal Reserve, California, USA - 14_1009_05_40cm (SPAdes) (version 2) | ecosystem: Environmental > Terrestrial > Soil > Grasslands ... | reverse complement strand
CTGACCTTCAGAGAGCTCTGGTGGGTGGTCGGATCGAGCGCGATGAACAGGTCTGCGTGGAGCGAAGTATCGATCTGGACCGTGATGTTCCGGCTCAGGTTGCCGTAGTTCGGCTTCCCAGGGATCCCGACGCCTCGGAAGCCCGTGTCCCGCACGGACAGCTTGACTTCGTAGCTGGTGTTCCATTCCTGCCACGCAAAGGTGATGTTGACCCCCCAGAATGGGTGGGTCGAGCCCGTCAAGCCAACCACGGGACCCGGGATCGTCCATGTGAAGTTCAGCGCCGACTGGTTGTTGAAGTCGTCCGTCGTCTTCGAGGCATTCAGGGCGATCGTCTTCCGCTCGAACGGGCTCGTGATCACGCCCCAGTCCTTCTCCGGGTCGAGGATGTCGAACGCCGGCACGGGACCTTTCGTGTCGTTCACGATCGCGGTCATCGATGCGTTGACGGACTTCCAGCCCACGCTGTCCGTGACCGTGAGGTTGACCGTGAAGTTCCCGGGTTTCTGGAGGGTCCAGCTCACGATCCTCCCGGTGGCGTCCGTCTTTCGATCCCCGTTGAAGTCCCACGCGTATCCGGAATCCAGGATGACTCCGTTCTTTCCCACGTAAGCGAGGTCCGTCGAGGCGCTTCCGTCGAAACGAACCACCGTGCCCTCGTTGACCCGGAGCGTCCGTCCGTTCTGAATGGCGCTGCCGGTGATGTTCGTCTTGATGTTCGCGATTGGAAGCTGGTCGTCGACGAAGAGCGTAATGTTGCGGTACGTGACGTTCCCGCCCGCCTCTCGCACCGTGAGGTTGACGATCGACTGGCCCGCCTGCGTGTAGGTGAAGTTCGTCCGGATGCCGTAGGTAGTCGCGCCGGGCGGCGTGAACCGCCATGTGAAGTTCGCCGCGGGGATATGGCCGTTCGGATCGGTGCTATCCTCCCCGCTCAACGTCAGGGAGGTATTTCCCGCCACGAACGCCTCGTAGTTCGTGAACGTGGCGTTCTGGACGTAGAACTTCCCGACCGGGGCGACGACCTTCGCCCTCGCGGTGCCGACGATGCTCTGAGACATTTTCATCCGGACCTGTGGCGTCCCGGAGGTGACGCCCGGGTCTACAGTGACCGTCGTGAAACCCGTGAACGTCACGGGAGCGTTTGACGGCACGGTCGTCGACGTGTTGAGCTCGTAGTGTTTCGGGAGGATGATCGTGTACGAGTAGTTCTGGAGGGCCGTGGTGTTGGTGTCGGGCACCATGGTCATATTCACGAAATAGGACTTCGCGCCGACCCCAATGTACGGAGGGGTCTGCTTCAGCGCGTAGGTCGTCGTCGTCGTATTGATCCACACCTTCGCGTCGGGTGTGCCGAGCGTGGGGCTGACGCTCACGCTGAACGAGGCGAGGCTCGAATTGTAGGCCCGCCCGTTCGTCGTCAGGAACGCATCCGTCGTCACGTACCCGGGCCCCTTCATCGCGAGCCAGGATGTCGAAGCACAACAAAAGGTCGCGATCTCTCCCGCGGACAGGGAACCGTCCCCGTTCCCGAGGGTCGAGTCGATCTGCAACCGCAGATCCCGCAGATTCGCCGGGCCGAGGCCGGGGAGCGTGCTGTCGGGGTTCAAGGTCACGTTGCGCCAAATCGTGAGGTTGCTCCAGTCGTTCGCGCCGTACCCGACCGTGGTCTGGTACAGCTCGGGCGGGGCGGCTTGGAGCACGAGGTCGTTCGGGTTCGTCGTCGGCAGCGTGACCGAGGCTTTGTGAGACAGGAAGTGGTCTGCGTCGACGATGAGTGTGTACGTGCCCGCAGGCGCGTGAATATCATAGAGGCTGCCGCTGACCGTGGCGGGAATGAGCCGGTACGCGCTCGAATTCGGAGCCGCGGGGTTGTAGAGCCACGCCACGACGGCGTCGAGGGGGTTGTTCGACGAATCCAACACGTGGCCGAAGATCCGGGGACCGGCGACCAGGTTAATCGTCGTCGAAGACGTCAGGCTCACGTCGACCGACTGGTCCGTCTCGAGGTCCGGCGCGGAGGCCCGGATGAGAAATACGGCCGGCCACAAGGTGAGATTCGCGAGGCCTGCGGCATTCGTGGTGTTCGTCATGATGAGCTGGGTCCGTCCCGTCGGGTTCGACGTGTTGTAGGCCGCCACCGACGCGCCGAAGACCGGCGAACCGGCGTTCATCACGGTGACGGAGAGGACCTTGTTCGGGCTCCCGTGCTTGTTCATGCACAGGCTGATCGGGACCGTGCGGCTGCCGTCGAAGCGCAGGGGGGTCGTGGTCGAGGCCGCGTAGTAGCCCGGGCTCGTGACGGAGATCGTGTAGCTCCCCGTCGGGGGCGTGAAGAAGTAGAGGCCGCCCGGGCCGGTCGCCGTGGTGAGGGGTGCGTTGATCCCATTCGCATCGATTAGAGTCACGGTGGCGCCCACCACATACGGGGTGATGGTGCCGCAGGTGCTGATGAAGCCGTTGACCTGGTTGGCGCCCCGGACGATGAGGGGGAGGAGGGCCGCCACGCCGAGCGCAAGTACGAGGAACACAGCGAGCGCGCGGATTGCCCGGTGTCCGCTCAGATGCATTCGGGTTTCTCCTCTCTCGCACGCAGCCGATCCGTCCCCTTCACTCAACCCGTTCGGGGGCCGGAGAATGCGGCGAATTGAGTGACGCTATTTAAGTGTAATGGGACATCGTGCGGCCCTTAGACGTGCAGACCCGTCGCGGAAAGCTCCATAACGGCGTGACCGATGCGAGGCCCTCGTGGCCTCCGATTACGCGCTCGTCGCCGCGACGCTCGTCTTCCTAGTCACCTACGTCCTGATTTCATTGCGGACCGTCCGTCGATTCCCGATCGAGCGACCCGCGGTGGCGCTCCTCGGCGGCGCGCTGATGCTCGTGCTCGGGGTCCTTACCCCGGCCGCGGCGCGCCTTGCAATTAACCTCGATGTGATCGTACTCCTCATCGGCATGATGCTTCTCGTGTCCGGTCTCGAGGTCTGCGGATTCTTCGATCTCGTCTCGTCCCGGATCGCGCTGCGGGCGAAGACCCAGGCCTCGCTCCTGGCCTGGCTCATGGTCGCGACCGCCGCCTTATCAGCCATCGTCCTGAACGATACGATCGCACTCCTCGTGACGCCCGTCGTCATCCGCAGCACCCGCGCTCTGCGGGTGAATCCGCTGCCGTATCTCGTCGCAGTCGCGATCGCGGCAAACGTCGGGAGCGTGGCGACGGAGGTCGGCAACCCGCAGAACGCATTCATCGCCATCCAGTCCGGAATCCCATTCCTGAAGTTCACCGCATATCTCCTCCCCGTGACCGTCGCGTGCCTCGCGGTCGCGATCGGCCTCGTCTGGCTCGCGTTCCGAAAGGACCTCGCCGCCCCATTGGCTCATACCGCGCCGACGGCAATCGTGCCGCTCCAGCGGACCGGTCTCGTCGTGACGCTCGCCGTGACGGTCGGCGTGGCGGCCACGTTCTTTGCATCCCCGACGCCCGCGTGGCTGCCTCTGGTGGCCCTCGCGGGCGGATCGTTCGTCCTGTTCTTCCTCCCGTTCTTTGCAAAGACGACGGCCAGGACCCTGATCGCGAAAGTGGACTGGAGCATCATCCTGTTCTTCGTCGGGCTGTTCATCGTCCTCGAGGGGGTACGAGTCTCCGGGCTCTCGGCCGCGATCCAGGGCGGCTTCACGGTCACCGTTGGAGGTCGATCCGGCGGCCTCGTCTGGCTGGTCGGTCTGTCCGCGCTCCTGTCGAACCTGATCAGCAACGTGCCCGCGGTGTTGCTGCTCGCGGAAGTCGTGCCGAGCCGCTCGACGCAACTCTGGCTGGCGCTGGCCGCGAGCTCGACGCTCGCGGGGAACGCGACGATCCTCGGGGCCGCGTGCAACGTCATCGTCGTGCAGGTCGCGTCGCGGGACGGGGTCACGGTCTCGATGAAGGACTTCATGAAAGCGGGGCTGCCCGTCACCTTGGCGACCCTGGTCCTCTCGACGGTCCTGATTGCCCTCCTCGTCCCCGCGTGAGGCACTCTTTATGCCCGGGGTCGGCGGTGGCCGACCGATGGGCGGGGGGCCGGTTTTCGCCGCCGCACGGGCACTCCTGGTGGAGCAGCTCGTCGCCTCGCGGTACATCCGCGACCCGGGAGTCCGGGACGCGTTCCTCGCCGTGCCACGCGAGGCGTTCGTCCGCCCGGAGGACGCGGACGACGCGTACGCCGACGTGCCGCTGCCGATCGGGCGAGGCCAGACGATCTCGGCGCCGTCGATGATCGCGATCATGCTCGAGGAGGCTCGGCTGGCCCCGGGGGATCGCGTGCTCGAGATCGGGACCGGCTCCGGCTACCACGCGGCGCTCGTCGCTCATCTCGTGGGGCCGCAGAACGTCGTATCGATCGAACGAATCCCCCGGTTGGCGGAGTGGGCTCGGTCGAACCTGGCCCGGGTTGGCCTATCGGCGGTGACCGTCGTGGTCGGGGACGGCAGCCTCGGCTATCCCGAGCGCGCCCCCTACGACTGCATCATGGCCACGGCGGGCGCTCCCGACATCCCGGATCCGTGGCGGCTTCAGCTCTCGCCTCGTGGGCGGATCATCGCCCCCATCGGTCCGCGCGGCGGGCAGGTCCTGGTGGTCGCGACCCGGAAGCCTGACGGAAGCCTCGAGGTCCGCGAAGGGACGCCATGTGCCTTCGTCCCGCTCATCGGGGCGCGGGCCTGGCCGGAATAACTCAGGCGGTCGGCGCGGAATGGCCCCAGGCTTCGTCGGGGAGGGACTTGTACACCGGCTCGTCGGGAGTGGCCGGCTGGTCTGCGAGGATACGGTCCAGGTCCGCTTCGTTGAGCGACCAGTAGAAAATCCGCCAGTTCCGGCCGTCCAAGAGGGGGACGGTCTCCCAGAAGCTCTGGAGCAAGCCTGCGTCGTGGAGCGCATAGAAGACCTTCCGGTCGTCCGGATGGATCGCATTGTCGATGATGACGCTCCGGAAACCGAAGTAACTCATGACCGTGCGCGCCTCCGCGAGGGCCTCCGCCTCGGTGCCTCCGAGGCGCTTCCCAATGGCCTGCGCGAGCTTCTGAACTGTAATCATTGATCCTCCACGTCCTCAGGTAATAATTGGTCTCCCGTTAGACTTATAGGTTTGCCGGAAAGGTGGTGACAACCGGTTCCAAGTCGATTCGTTCCGCGGCACTGTGTTCCATTTATCGAGAGTGAATATTGCGAAACACCCTTTAAGCCGTCCCCGAGGACTCCTTTTTCTCGAAGGCGCTTCCCATGAAGAGGAAGTCCGGTAAACCCATCGTCGACTTGGAGAAGAAACCCTCCGTCGTTCACTTCAACGTCGGCTCCGGCTACCTGACGTACCTCGAGCAAGACGCCCCTGAGGCCGCCCCGCGCGTCAAGAGCGTCGTGATTGCGAGAGAAAGCGCGTAGGGATCGATTTTCCGGCTGGCCGACCACGCGGCGCAATTCCGAGCTCGCGGGATCGGGAAGTGGACCGAGTGGGATTTGAACCCACGGCTTCCGCCTTGCGAAGGCGGCGATCTTCCGCTGATCTATCGGCCCAGCCGGCCGATGACAAATCCCGGCGAACGAAATAGGTTTCGATGCGCGTGTCCGTGCGACCGGCGCATCCGGTTCGTCGGCGGGTAAAGGGCTTAATAGCGCCGCTCCCGTGGCCGCGTTTGCGACGTCATGGTTCTCCGTTTGTACAACACCCGCACGAGGAAGAAGGAGCGGTTCGCCCCGCTGACGCCGGGCCACGTCAAGATGTACGTCTGCGGCCCGACGACGTACGACTACAGCCACCTCGGCCACGCCCGGTCGTACATCGACTTCGATACCGCCCGGAGGTATCTCGAATTCTTGGGACACCGCGTCACCTACGTCCAGAACTTCACGGACATCGAGGAGGTCATCATCCGCCGAGCGAAAGAGGCCGGGAAGGCCCCGCTCGCCTACGCCCAATACTACATCGATTCGTTCTTGGAAGACATGCGCGCGCTCAACGTGAAGCCCCCGGACCACATGCCGAAAGTGAGCGAGCACATCCCGGAGATCACCGCCCTGATCGCCCGCCTCGTCGATCGAGGCTATGCGTATCCCGTGGACGGCGACGTGTACTTCCGGACGAGGAAAGCGAAGCATTCGTTCGGTATCTTGTCCCACCAGAAATTCGAGGATATCGTCGTCGAGTCGGCCGCCGTCACGAGCCCGAAAGAGGATCCGCTCGACTTCGCCCTGTGGAAGCGGTCGAAGGGGGACGAGCCCTCGTGGCCGAGCCCCTGGGGCGAGGGTCGCCCGGGCTGGCATGTCGAGTGCAACGCGATGGCGTACAAGTATCTCGGAGCGCCGCTCGACATCCACGGAGGCGGCGTCGACCTCAAGTTCCCGCACCACGAGAGCGAAGCGATGATTTGCGAGGGCGCCTGGGGCATCGACTGGGCGCGGACGTGGATGCACAACGGCTTCGTGACGCTGGAGCGGGAGAAGATGTCGAAGAGCCTGGGGAACTTCGTGACGATCCGCGAGGTCCTTCGCGATTACCCGGGAGAGGTCGTCCGCCTCTGTCTGCTGAAAGCTCCCTATCGCGAGGACGTCGAGTACGATGCGGAGTGCTTCGCCCGGACGCGCAAGGAATACGACGCGATGCGCGAGGCGATCGAGGCCGCGACGAGCGCGAACGGCGCAGGGACCGCGGGAAAGGTCACGGCCCTGGTGGAACGGACCCGGGACGGCTTCTTCAGAGCGATGGACGACGACCTGAACACGCGCGATGCGATCTATCGTCTGCAGCAGCTCACGGAAGCGCTCGCCGAGGTGCGGGGCATATCCGCGGCCGAGGGCCGTGCGGTCGTCGACGTGTATCGGGAATGCGGTCAGATCCTCGGTCTCTTCCCGAACCTGCGTTGACCGCGAGATCGGTGCCCGATTCCGTCGTCCGGGAGAGGCCCGGCGGAAGTCTTATGTGAAAGCCCCGCATGGACGCATCTCTCTCCAAGGGATTCCATGGCGGAGTTCAAAGCGGTCATCGCCGACCCGAAGTCCGGGAAGGCGTACAAGAAGGACATCACCGGGCACTACGCGAACGCGCTCATCGGCAAGAAGATCGGCGAGGACCTCGACGGCCTATACGTCGGGCTGCCTGGATACAAGCTTCAGATTACCGGAGGGAGCGACAAAGACGGATTCCCGATGCGGTCCGACCTGCCCGGGCCGCGCCGGAAACGCCTCCTGCTAAGCGGGGGCGTCGGCTTCCATCCCGTCCGGCCCGGGATGCGGAAGAAGAAGACGGTCCGCGGAAACACGGTGTCTCCGGACATCCTTCAGCTGAACCTGAAGATCGTCGTGCGCGGGCCGAAGTCGATCGAGGACGCGTGGCAGGAGCAGGCGCGATGAAGGTCCCGGGCCAGCCGGAGGTCAACATCGGCGTCGTCGGTCATGTCGACCATGGGAAGTCCACGCTGACGGAACGCCTCACGGGAGAGCGGACGGACCGGCACAGCGAGGAGATCAAGCGGGGCATCTCGATCCGTCTGGGCTACGCGGACATGGCGATCTACAAGTGTCCGAAGGACAGCGAGCCCGCGGCATACCAGAACACCGAGATTTGCAAGACCCACAACGTGAAAGGCGAACTCCAGCGGATCGTGTCGTTCGTCGACTCGCCGGGCCATGAGACGCTCATGGCCACGATGCTCAGCGGCGCGGCAATCATGGACGGAGCCCTCCTCGTGATCGCGGCGAACGAGGAATGCCCGCAGCCGCAGACGAAGGAGCACCTGATGGCCCTCGGCATCATCGGCGTCGACAAGATTGTGATCGTGCAGAACAAGATCGATATCGTCGACCCGAAGCAGGCGGAAGAGAACTACCGCCAGATCCAGGCGTTCGTCAAGGGAACGGTCGCGCAGGGCGCGCCGATCGTCCCGGTGTCCGCGCACCACGACGTGAACCTGGACGCCCTCCTCATGATGATCCAGCGGGTCATCCCGACGCCGCCGCATGAGGAATCGAAGTCGGCGAAGATGTACGTCGCACGGTCGTTCGATGTGAACCAACCGGGCATTCCGCCGGAGAAGATCGTCGGAGGGGTACTCGGCGGGAGCCTGATGCAAGGCCACATGAAGGTCGGGGAGGAGATCGAGATCTCGCCCGGGCGTCAGGTGACCCTCGGCAACAAGACGGAGTGGAAGAACATCACGACGACGATCCGCTCGCTCCACACCGGCGGGTCCGCGCGGAAGGAGGTGAGACCGGGCGGGCTGATCGCGATCGGGACGAACCTGGATCCGGTCCTCACGAAGGCGGACGGCCTCGTCGGTCGGGTCGTGGGGCCACCCACGAGCCTCCCGGAAATCTTGATGAAGATGACCGTGGAGGTCAACCTGCTGGAGCGCGTCGTCGGAGTCCCGGAGGAGCTGAAGGTCGAGGGCATCAAGACGTCGGAGCCGCTCATGGTGTCGGTCGGCACCGCGACGACCGTCGGCGTGGTGACCTCCGCAAGGGAAAACCGCGCGGACATGGCCCTCAAGATCCCCGTCGTCGCGGAGCCAGGACAACGCGTCGCGGTCTCCCGTCGGATTGGCGGGAAATGGCGGCTCATTGGCTACGGCGTCCTTAGGTGAAGTCTGGCCGGGTGGACTCGTCGCCTCGCATTCCGATGCGATCGAGTGCCTCACACTTGGACGTTCGCGATCCCAGCGAACCGGAGGACTTCGGCCAAACGGCCCTTCGATGCATGGACCGCGATTCGGAGGTCCCGGCCGTCCGCCCGGGCGCGAATTTCTTGGAAGGTGCCGAACGAAGTCACGCCGAGGACTTCGACCGCCGTCGCGGCGTCGGGGTTTTCCGCAAGGATCGGCAGGTTCCGGTCGTCCCACCAAAGAAGGAGGAGGACAAGACCCGTGATGAAGAATGCGACGAGGCCGGCGGCGATCACGAGGCCGCCCCATCCGGAAACGAGGAGCCCACCGGCGCTGCCGGCCCCCATGAACGATCCGAGGACGAACAGATAACCGAGCGCGAACAGCGTCGAGGTCCATCGCGAGAGTCGCCGTGCCCGCTCGGACGGGTGGAGGAGGCGTACGGAACCCGGTCTCACCTCCAAGATCTCGCGGTACGTGTACCCCTGGAGATCGGCGCGAAGGAGGTACCGCTCCACGGACGGCGGAACGGCCAGCCAACGCTTAAGGCTCGTGGGTCACCCGAAAGCGTCGAAGCAACCACAGGCGCCCTCGACACGCAGAAATAAGGCGGCGCTCCATGGCGCCCGCGAATGCGCGTGCTCCATCGGGACCCGAGGACCGGCGAGATCAAGCTCCGCGTCGAGAACGCGGACGACCTCTGGCATCTTCACAACCTCGTCCTCCCCGGAGATCAGGTCCGTGCCTCGACCTATCGCCGCGAGGAAGTGAAGACGGACAAGGTCCGACCCGAGCGGGGCGAGAAGGTCCGTGTGACGCTCACGATCCGGGTGGAGAGCGTCGAGTTCCAGGCGTTTTCGGACCGACTGCGGATCACCGGCGTCATCGTCGAGGGACCGCAAGACCTCGGACGGCATCACACGCTCAACGTCGCGGTCGACGATGTCCTCTCCGTCATCAAGACGTGGCAGCCGCACGAGCTGCGGCGGATCGACGAGGCCGTCGCCGCGGCACAGAAGCCTTTGGTAGCCTTCCTTTCGCTAGACGACGAAGAGGCGCTCATGGCCCAGCTCCGGCAATATGGAGTCCGTGAATTGGCGACGATCCGCGCGCCCGGCCACGGCAAGATGTTCCCGTCCGGGGACGCCCAATCCGTATACTTTGACGAGATCCTCACGAAGCTCCGCGTGACGGAAATCGGCGAGGCGCTCGTCCTCGTCGGACCGGGCTTCACACGCGATGCGTTCCTCGAATACCTGAAGGCGCGGGAGCCTGCCCTTGCCTCGAAGGTCCACAGCCACGGCACGGCCCAGGCGGGGATGCAGGGAATCCAGGAAGCGCTCAAAGCCGGCGTCGGCGCGAAGGTGTTCGGAGACAGCCGGGTCGCCTACGAGATTCGGCTCGTCGAGAAGCTGCTCGAGGCGATCGCGACGAACGGACCGTGCGCGTACGGACCCGCGGAGGTCGCAGAGGCGGTCGACGCCGGCGCGGTCGAGACCCTCCTCGTGAGCGACGCGGTCGTGCGGAATCCCGGCATCGAAGACCTCATGCGGTCCGCCGAGTCCGCTCGCGGGGCCGTCGTCTTGGTGAGCCGACATCACGAGGCAGGACAGAAGCTGGAAGCCCTTGGTGGAATTGCCGCGCTCCTCCGATTTCCGATCAAATGACGGGTCGGTGTGTCACCAGGTCATGCGCGTCCACGAGACTCGCCCCGGACGATGCCCGCCGCGATCAGGTGCGCGACCCGGAGCGGTTCCGGCAGCACGCCCCGAACGGTGGTGAGGGAAAGTGCTTTCTCGACCTCCGCCTCCGTGGTGCCGACATGTGTCACCCAAACGGTGCCGCGCGCGGTGCGGATGGACCCGATCTCGTGCCGCCGAATAATCGCGAGCCGTTCCTCCCAGTCGTCGAAACGGCGTCGCAACGCGGTCTCGATGGCATTCATATTGGGCTTCTTCCGGGTGACGGTGACGACCGGCCGGTCCACCGCCTCATGGACCGCGTCGATGTCGACGACATTGAATCCACCCACCGCGGTCCCGTCGATCAGGATCGCCGCGAGACCGGCGTGGTACCGCGAACGCCGCACCATCGCGGCAATCCGTTCCGTCGCATCGTGCCCGTCGACTTCGGCCAAGGTTGTGAGGACGCCCTCGATGTACGACGGCGCCTGCACGACGACGCCGACGATCGGAACCCTCTCGTCGGAGAAGCGGAACGGGGCGTCGTCGATCCCGAGGAAACGGGATTTCGCCTTCATGTCACATCAACGGGAGATGGCCGGTGACCTGGTCCACGATCGCGTTCGGACCGGGCCCGATTCCCACGCACGTGACCGTCCCGGGCGGAAGCTCCGTGAGGCCTGCGTCCTCCACGAGGGCCCTCGGGAGATGCATCGAGCGAGCCTTCGCCTGGAGGGCCCGGAGTTCCGGGAGGGAACCCCCCTTCACGACCACCTTTTTCTGGCCCTCGGCGATCCATTCCGCGAACCATTTCCGGTGGCGGGCCTTCGCCTCCAGCGCCGCCATCACCGCGGCGTGGGCCACCTGGACCGCGAGCTTCCCGCGGGACAGGTCGAGGTCCGAGCGCACCGCGATCACGAGTTTGTAGTCCATCTCCCGGCCCCGTCAGTACAATTCTGCGGCCCGCTCCTCTTCGAGCTTCTTCAGCTCCGTCTCGACGGTCCGAAGCTCCGCACGGGACTTGTCCCGGAGCGTCTCGTAGTGGGACTGTGCGTCCGCCGATTGCAGCCGCATCCGCCGTTCGGCGTCTTTAATCGCCCGCCGCAACGCCTCGCGCCGCTCCGCGAGCTGCTGGAGCTTGAGGCGCACCCGATGGTCCCGCTCCTCTTCCGTCAGGAGCTCTCCAGGTCCCGGCTTCGGGACGCGCGCGAGCGCCGGATGGACGCGGGCCATCCAGGGGTATGCGCCGCGCCACCATCCGATGACGAAGAACGCCGCCGACAGACCGATCAGCCCGCCCGCGATGTTCGGGCCCACGACGTAGCCGAGGCCCGTCGCCTCGTTGACCCCGAGAGAGTTGAGGAAGAACGACCAGAACACCGTGACGGCAATCGAGAGGACGATCCCGAGGGTCAGCCGGTACAGCGCGTCGTACTCCCGGTCCAGCTCGCCTTTTCTCGGGTAGAGCGCGTTGATGAGCAAGAACCCCGGAAGGAAAAACAGGAGCACGAGCGCCCCGATCACGCGGGCCGTCGCGACGATCGCGCCGAGGACATCGTCCGACAATGCGCGGCCCAGCGGCCCGAGTCTATTTGAACATTATCGCTCGAAAGTCTCGGAGGGAAAGGCTTAGGCCGACGTGCGCATACATCCGACCCCCGGAGGGCGCTTCACGAGTCGGAATCGCATCAAGACGTACGTGCGAAGCTTCGACGACGTCATCGGCGGCGGAATCCCGGAAGGCTACGTCGTCCTCGTGAGCGGTGCCCCGGGGACGATGAAGTCCTCTCTCACCTTCTCGATGCTCTATCAAAACGCGCTCCAAGAAAACCGGAAATCGGCATACTTCACGCTCGAGCAGGGAAAGGACCTGATCCTCGAGCAGATGGCCTCCATGGGGATGGCGGACCCCCGCGCGGCCGAGCAGATCGCGACGCTCGACATGGGAAACATCCGCAAGAACCTGAACTACCTCCAGGGCCGCGGCAGCTGGATCGAACTCTTCAAGATGTACTGCAAGAACGTGATGAAAGCGGAGCCCATTTCGGTCCTCGTCGTCGATTCGCTCGACGTGCTCGAGACGATGGCGAAGATGCAAGACCGCCGGACCGAGCTGTACTTCCTCTTCGAGTGGCTTCGGGACCTCGGCCCTTTGACGTTCCTGATTTCGGAGAAACCACTGGACCTGGGGCCCGGGGGCTCGTCGCCCGAAGAGGCGTACCTCGCGGACGGGATCCTGGCCCTCGAGATGCATCCGACGTCCGATCTCTTCGTGCAACGTCGCCTGCGGGTCGTGAAGATGCGAGGGTCAAAGCACGACACCGGTTATTACGCGTTCTCCTTCGAAGACGGTTCGTTCGAAGTGACGCGGGCTGTCAGCGGGACCGCGTAGGGTTCCGAATCGCCGCCGAATTAAAGTGACGAAACCGCGAATTTCCCCGCTAGTCCTTTATACCGGCGGGGGAACTGGCGCGACGTCCCGCGCGAGGGCATCTTCGCGTCGGTTCAGGCGCCCACCGATCCGCCATGGCCCAGACGACTCCCTCTGAGGTCGCGGGGGCGAACAGCGCAGCCCCCGTTGCCGTCCTCGTGGTCGACGGCAACGAAGATCATCAGATCCTCAGCATCGCGGCCCTGACCCGCAAAGGCTGGATCGTCCGGACCGCCGCGTCTCGGAAACAAGGGTTGCAACTCGCGCTCGCGTATCACTTTGACGCGGTCGTCATCGGAAGCAAGTTGCGCGACGGAAACGGCATCGAACTGCTGCGCGGCCTCGGGGGTCGCCTGCCGGGCACGCCGATCATCTTCGTGGTCCCGTTGGGGGGCGAAGAGGCGGCCCTCCAAGCAATGGAATCCGGAGCGCAGTCGTACATCGTGAAGACGCCGCGGTACAACGAGCTGCTCCCGGCCATCGTCGAGGAACACGTCGTGGAGGCCCGCAATCGGAAGCGGCTCGTGGAGACCGAGCAGATCCAGGCCCAGGCCGTCACCGCCAGGAAGACCGTCGAAGAGCAGCTATCCCAAAGCCAAGCCCGCCTGAAGCTCGTCCTCGAGCAGGCGCCCGTCCTCCTGTGGAGCACGGACCGGGATCTCCGGGTGACGTCCGCGATGGGAACCGGATTCCGCGATCTCACCTTTCCCCGTTCGGAGGAGCGGGGCCTCTCGGTGTACGAGTACTTCAACATCCACGACGACGACATCGAGCCGATCGTCTCCCACCGCCGCGCGCTCCTCGGCGAGAGCGTCGCGACCCAGGTGGAGTGGCAAGGCCGAACCTATGACGTGCACATGGAGCCTCTCCGGTCCAAGGAAGGCGCGATCCTCGGGACGATTGGGGTCGCGTTCGACGTGTCCGAACGCACCCGGACGGAGGAGAGCCTTCGGCGGAGCGAGGAGCGGTTCCAGCTCCTCGGTCGAGCGACGAACGACGTCGTGTGGGACTGGGACCTCCAGACGGACGGCATGTGGATGAACGAGAACGTGGCCGCCATGTTCGGGTATCGCGCCGAGGACGTGGAGCCGACGGGAAGCTGGTGGGAGGAACGCCTCCATCCCGACGACCGGGGGCGGGTCGGCGCGAGCATCGATGATCTCATCGGAAGCGGGGGGTCGGTGTGGAGCGCCGAATATCGATTCCGGCGGCGCGATGGAAGGTATGCCACCGTCATCGACCGGGGCTACGTCCTCCACGACGCGTCCGGTCATCCCGTCCGGATGATCGGTTCCGTGATGGACGTCTCGAAGGAACGGAAGGCGGAGGCGATCCAGTCCGCGGTGTACAAGATCTCCGAAGCGGCGAATGCCGCGAAAGACCTTCCCGAACTCTACCGGCAGATCCACAAGGTGATCGGCGGGTTGATGCCCGCCACGAATTTCTATATCGCGCTGTACGACGACTGGGCCCAAACCCTCAGCTTCCCGTATTTCGTGGACGAGGAGGAAAGCCCTCCGCCCCCTCAGAAGCTTGGCCGTGGCCTCACCGAATACGTCCTCCGGACCGGGCGCCCGCTCCTCGCCTCCCCAACGGTGTTCGAGGAACTCGTGCGCACAGGGGAGGTGGAGTCGGTTGGACCGGCGTCCGTGGACTGGGTCGGAGCGCCTCTCGCGGGCCTCGATAAGACGATTGGAGTGATCGTCGTCCAGAGCTACACGGAAGGCGTCCGGTTCGCGGAAGAGGATAAGGCGATCCTCAACTTCGTGTCGGAGCAAGTCGCCGGGGCCATCGGACGGAAGCAGACGCAAGAGAGTCTCCTTCAGACGTCGTCCGAGCTGCAGGCGATCTTCCGGGCCGTACCCGATTTGTACTTCCGCCTCACGGCCGATGGGACGATCCTCGGGTACTACGCGGGGCGCTATGCGGATTTGTACGTCCCGCCGGAATCGTTCCTGGGCCGGCGGATTCACGAGGTGCTGCCGCGAGAGGTCGGCGAGCCGTTCGCAAGGGCGATGCAACGAGTCCTCCAGGCGAATTCTCTGGCCACGATGGAATACGGCCTCGAGGCGCAAGGGGGCCGGAAGGAGTTCGAGGCGCGGATCATCCCGCTGATGAACGACCAAGTGGTCGTCGTCGTGCGAGACATCACCGAGAAGAAGGCGGCCGAGGCCGCGCTGAAGGAATCCATGGATCGGCTCCGGCAATCGGAGCGGCTGGCGACGCTGGGCCAACTCGCAGGGTTCATCGCCCACGAGTTGAGTACGCCCCTCACGAGCATCTCCCTCCTCGCCGACGCGGCGGCGCGCCGCACGAAAGACGCCGGGGTCCTCGAGAAACTCGAGAAGCTCAACGAAGAACAGCGGAGGGCCGCCGAGATCATCCGGAATCTCACGAGCCTTTCAAGGAATCGACAGGTCAAGGCGATCGACTCGGATCTTCGGGCCATCGTCGAGGCGGCGCTCGACGAGGTGCGTCGCTACCGCAAGAAGGGCGTTGCGATCGAGGTGAGTCTGGGAGACGCGCCCCTCCGGCTGATGGCCGATCCGATCCAGCTTCAAGAGGCCGTCGTGAACCTCGTGAGGAACGCGATCGACGCGACGGTCCGCGGATCCGTTGGAGTCCGCCTCGAGGAACGGCCGGGATTCTACGCGATTGTGGTCACCGATACCGGGAGCGGCATGTCGCCGGACGTCTTGTCCCGCGTCTTCGATCCGACCTTCACGACGAAGCCCCGCGGGGAGGGACTCGGCCTCGGCCTCCCCCTCGCGAAACACATCGTCGCGGGCCACGGCGGGTCGATCGAGGCGACATCCCAGCCCGGCGCCGGCTCCACGTTCACCGTCCTGCTCCCCCGAGGAGACGTCGATGAAGATCCTAATCGCCGATGATGACGCGACCCTGCGGAACGAGCTCGCGGGATTGCTCCGCGAGGAAGGGCATGAGGTCGTCGGCGCGTCGGACGGCGGGGAGGCGCTGCGTCTCATCGAGCGAGAATCGTTCGACGCGGCGTTGCTCGACCTGAAGATGCCCAAGGCGTCCGGCATGGACGTGCTCCATCGCCTCCGGGTCGCCCGTCCGGAGACGGCCGTTGTCGTGATTACGGGCCAGGGGACGATCGGTGCCGCGGTCGAGGCGATGAAAGCCGGCGCCATCGACTTCGTCGAGAAGCCGTATGAGGTCGACGCCCTCCGGCGAACCCTCCGGACGGTCGAGGAGGAGCGGCGGGCGCGAATCTTGCTCGGCGGAACGGCGGCCGAGGACGCCATCGCCTGGGTCCTTTCGGACGCCGCGACCCGGGGGGTGCTCCTCGCCGTGGTAGGCCCTCGCGCCCAGCCCCCATCCGGCGCGACCCTCGTGTTGCGAATCGATGAAGAAAGCCGCCCGCCGGACGTCTTTGCGGCGAACCAGCTGTTCCAATTGAACGCCGCGATCGAGGCGCATATCGGACGGGTCGCGCACCCCGTGGTCTATGCGGCGGATCTCTCCCTGCTCCAGGCCGTCCACGGTCTCGAGGACATGAAAGCCTGGGTCCGACACATGAACGGGCGGTGCGCGGCGAGAGGGGGAGCCCTCGTCCTGGCGTCGGTGGACTCGGAGCTCGCGGAGCAGGTCGAGAAGGACGGTCTGCCCTCCGAAGGCCCTCAATCAATGCTCGAATCCCTCGCGAATCCGATCCGGCGGGCGGTCGTCGGCTACGTCGTCGCCTCCGGGCCCGTCGCCTACTCCGCGATCCTGAAGAAGAACTTCGTCGACTCGTCGTCCAAGCTGTCCTTTCACCTCCAGAAACTGCAGTCGGACGGGCTCCTCGCCAAAGCCGATGCCGGCCGGTATGTGGTCACGGAAGCGGGGCAGCGGGCCTGGCAGGTCGTCCGTGCCCTCTCGGACCGGAAGCCGCCCTCCCTCCTGATCTCGAAATCGTGATTCCGGCGCGGCGTTCAATGCCGCGGGCTTGTCAACTCGTCTCAACTGGCCGCTATATATAACCGCCCGCCCCCATCGACACGGGAAGGACGATGATCAATCTGGCGCCGGAGACCCGAGCCGCGGGATCTTGCATCTTGGTCGTCGACGACGACCATGGGGTGCGGGAGAACCTCGCGGAGCTCTTCGAGCTCGTCGGGTATTCCGTGTTGACGGCCGCAAACGCGACCGAGGCCATGGACGCTCTCCGGAAGCAGGAGGTGGACCTCCTCCTCACCGACTACCGGATGCCTGGCCCGAACGGGGTGGAGCTGATCGAGTCCGCGCGCCGCGCGAGGCCCGGGCTGCGCGCGATCTTGATGACCGCGTTCGGGGACACCTTCACCGAGATCGAGAGCGTGCGCCGCGGGGCGATTGGCTATCTCAACAAGCCGTTCGAGGCGGACGAAATCACGGGTCTCGTCGGCCGAGTCCTTTCGCTGAAACGGGAGTAGAACACCATGGAAGCATTCCGGGTAACACAGACGATCATGGACGAGTATTGCGCACGCATCCTCCTGGGCACGTTCGACCACCCGGTGTCCGCAATCGAGCTGGGTCGCCGATTCGGCATTCCGATCGCCGCGTGTTACCGCCGGATCAAGGAGCTCGAGGTCATGGGCCTCGTGTACTGTGAGCGGGCGGAACCTTCCCGGAACGGGAGAGGACTTCAGCTGTACCGATCTCGTCTCCGGTCCGTTCGGATCGCCTTCGACGAAGGGAAACTTCATGCTCGCGTCGAACTCGGCCCGACGGGGACCGCTCTGGACAACGAGATCAGTGAGCAAGTCGTGAATCTCCGCGAACCGTCCCCGACCGGGTAGCGTGTTGCTCCGCAATCCGCGCAGCCGTAGGACTGCGGTCGACCTCGCGCGGTTACGTCTGGCTTTTCTGAACGTCGCGCGAAGGCCGCTTCGTCCGATCTGAAAGCCGATCGGCCGTCACGAACCCGCCGTCCAAGCAGAGCGACCGCAAGCCCTCATACGCGAGCTCCGCGAGCGGCTCCAAGTTCACGACGTCTTCCATGTTGTACTCGAGGAGAAGATCCAAGGCGTCGTCATCACCCTCGCCGTACGCGCGCCAGAGCCGCACCGCGTCGAAGCCTCCGAGGCCCGTCGTCTCCTCGCTCCGAATGATCCCCACCTGGGATTCGATCGACTTGAGGCCACCGACGAAACCGAGTCGCCTCAACGGATGCACGAGGTCGAGGTGGATCTGGTCCAGGGCCATTCGCGGGAACGCCTTCCGCAGGAACGGCACGTCGAAGCGAGAGCCGTTGAAGGTGACGAGGAGTTTCGCGCGCTCCATGGCCGCGGGAAGATCCTCGAGGTTGGCACCTTGGATGAACGATCGTCGTCGGGAACCGTCGTACACGCCGACCACGGTCACGGCATCTCGACCGAGTGACAAGCCGGTCGTCTCGATGTCCAGATACGCGATTGCTTTCGAGAACTCGGGCCAGGCGCGCCAATGGTCCCGGGCCGGTAGGTTCCGCGCGAAGTACCGATGCCGCCCGCGGCGCAACGCCTCGTCGGACCGGACGATCTCGTCGGCGATGCGATTCGCGACGCGCGTGGGCACACGGCGCGGCCTCGACGAGAGTGAGAAATCGTCCCACGTTCGGATTCCCCGCCGCCAGAGTCGTTCCTCCGTCCGGTAGCCCACGCCTGCAATGTGAACGAACGTCTCGCGGAGCATCTGAGATGGCACAGCCGGCGCGCGAGAGATAGCCCTTGCGGGGAGGTGCGCGACGCCGCGGAAAAGCCTTATTCACCGGGCTCCGATGGCCGCGCATGTTCGAGATCCGGGAGCGCGACGGCCTCGCCCGGATCGGGCTGCTGGAGACCGGGCACGGTCGGGTCGCGACGCCGACCCTCGCCCCGGTCGTCAACCCAAACCGGCCAATCATTCCTCCCGGGGACTTGGCCACGCGATTTGGCGCACAGATCCTGATCACGAACGCGTACATCCTCGGGAAATCTCCCGCTCGGGATTCGATCGTGCGCGACGGCATCCACGCGTTCCTGGGATTCCCAGGGGCCGTCATGACGGATTCCGGGGCGTTCCAATCCCACGTCTACGGCGACGTCGATGTGACGAACGCGGAGGTCGTCGGATTCCAAAAGGCCATCCGCACCGACTTCGGGACGATGCTCGATGTGTTCTCCGAGCCGGACCACGATTCGACGCGCGCCGCGAAGGACGTCGACGAGACGATTCGCCGCGCTCAAGAGGCGGTCTCCCTCCGCGGCGACATGGCCCTCGTGGGCGCGGTTCAGGGCGGCCTCCATCCGGACTTGCGCGAGCGCTGCGCGAGATCGGTGTCCTCCCTCGACGTCGCGGTATGCGCGATCGGAGGAGTCGTGCCGCTCCTGGAGGCATACCGATTCCGGGATCTCGTCCGCGTCATCGTTGCCTCGAAGAAGGGCTTGGACCCGTCGAAACCCGTCCATCTCTTCGGCGCGGGCCATCCGTTGGTCTTCCCGATCGCGGCCCTCCTGGGGTGCGATCTCTTCGACTCCGCCTCGTACGCGAAGTATGCCCGCGACGGACGCATGCTCTTCCCCGATGGCACCCGTCGCGCGAGCGATGTCCGAGAAAGCGGTTGCCTGTGTCCCGTGTGCACCGCGCATCCCATGGAGAAGATCGCGGCCGAGGAGACCCTCCTCGCAGAGCACAATCTGCATGCTTGCTTCGGGGCGATCCGCGAGGTCCGTCAAGCGATTGGCGAGGGCGACCTGTGGGGGCTCGCGGAGCGCCGGGCCCGGGCCCATCCGGCCCTGCTCGACGCCGTGCGGGAGCTCCGCCGGCATAACGAATTCCTGGAGGAGTTCGAGCCCATCTCGCGGCGGGGAGCGCTTTCCTACGTCGGCCCGGAGACCGCGCACCGCCCGATCCTCCATCGATTCCGAGGGAGGCTCATGGAGCGATACAGCGCGCCTCCTGCGAAAGGCCTCCTGGTGTTCCCCGACGGTAGCCGGCCGTTCAGCGAGCGCCTCGCGTCCGTCACCGACCAAGCCCTTCAGATGGCGAACGTCCACGTCGCCGTCAAGTCGGTATGGGGCCCCGTCCCCCTCGAGCTCGATCACATCTGGCCGATGTCCCAGACGATTGTCCCGGAGGTCCTCGACGTCGAGGCCCTCGAGGCGGCGGAGGTCTTCTTCCGCGAATGGGCGGCCGGCGCCGGCTTTTCCTTCGGACTCCTCTGGGAGGGCGAGGCGACGCTCGACGAACTCCGGACCCGGGCCCCGGGTGGACGGACGGTCGATTGGAACGCGCTGCGAATCCGGGCCACGGCCGACTTCCAGTTCGGGCGCGGTGCCGCGGATGCACTCTTGGCCGGCACCATATCGTACATCGTCTCGAAGAATACGGGGAAGGTTCGCAACGTCCACGTGGATGGCGAACATGTTCTCTCCTTGCGCGCGGAGGACGGATGGTTCACGTTGAAGGCCGCGGGTGCCCGTCGTCTCGCACAGGCCTTCCCCCTCCCGAGGCTCCGCATTGTCGTCGAGGAGGATGCCGTCCCGTTCCACCGCGAAGGGAAGAACGTCTTCGCGAAGTTTGTACGGGATGCGGATCCCGAGATTCGTCCAAGGGACGAGGCCTTGGTCGTCTCCCCGGACGACGAGCTGTGCGCGGTCGCGCAGGCGACGATGAACCGTCGGGAGATGCTCGCCTTCAAGCGCGGCGTCGCCGCGCACGTTCGGGAGGGCGTGCCTCCCGCGCCGTCCGCTCCGCGACACTGACGCAGGCGAGGTAGTCGTCGAGGGTATGGAGCAGGCTCATTGGGCCGTCCGCCGTCGCCTTTGCGGTAATCGTCCGACCTCGCCTCGCGGTATCAATGTATCCTTCGTCGTCCAGCGAGACGGACGACGCCACGGCTTCGGCGGTGGCCGCATCCTCGAACCTGAGCGTGAGCTGCGCGCGAGCCTTCATCCGAATAGCCCCGGGCAGATTCGAACTGCCGTCGCGGGTTCCAAAGACCCGAATGCTTGGCCACTACACCACGGGGCTGCCAGTGTGGATTTGCACGGGCGTATAAAGTCCATTGGTCAACACGTGGCCGGAGAGATCCGTCGCCCGCGCGCCATCGATCTTCACCCGGAGAAATTCGCCGATTGTCGCGGGTTCCGGCAAGACAACTTGTCGGTATTCCGGCGTCCGCGCGAGGACGGTGCCCGGCTTGCCCGGCTCGGTCACGAGGACGTCGACCTCCCGCCCGACGAACCGCTCGTTCCCATCGCGGGAAATCTGAAACCGAAGTCGGGTGAGGCGACGCGACCGATCTTTCACTTTCCACCCGACGATCCGGCCGGGCATCGTCGCGGCGGGTGTGCCGTCGCGCGGGGAGAAGCGAGTGACATTCACGATGTCCGGTCGCACGCGGCGGATCAGATCCATCGTGGCTTCGAACTGTTCCTCGGATTCGCCCGGAAAGCCCACGATGACGTCGGTCGAGAGGGTGATCTCCGGGTACGCGCGGCGGAATCGCTCGACGATTTCCTCAAACTCCGAGACGGTGTACTGTCGGCGCATCGCCTCGAGGATCCGATCGTCCCCAGTTTGGATCGGGAGATGGAGGAACTTGAATATCTTGTCCGACGCGTAGGCCGCCACGAGAGCCTCTTGAATCGGATAGACCGTCAAGGGGTCCGCCATGCCGACCCGGACGCGGAACTCGCCGGGAACGTCGTCGACGGCGCGCAACAGGGCGGCCAGGTCCGTGCCCGCATCAAGGCCGTACGCCGCGGTGTCCTGCCCCGTCAGCTTGATTTCTCTTACCCCGCGCTCGACATGCCGACGGACCTGCCCGACGATTGCGTCGACGGAATAGGAAGCGACCTGACCTCGGGCCACCCGCGTGATGCAGTACGTACAGCGGCCGGCACATCCTTGGGCAATCGGGACGATCGCATCCCTCCATCCGAATGAGTTCGACTCGATCTCCGCCGCGCGGTCGCCGCATGCCGTCCCCGCGCCGAGCAGTTCGACGATCTGGGGCCACTTCCGCGGCGGTAACAGCTTGGCGCGTGGCACGATCGCTCGAATGCGGTCCCTCTGGGCGGCGGCCATGCAGCCTGCGACGACGAACGGCTTCTCGTACACCGCCAGCTCCGTCATGCGGCGCGCCATCTTCCTCTCCGTCGTCTCGACCACGGTACAGGTGACAAGGACGTGGGCGTCCGCGTCGGCCTCGACGGTCGTGATCGTGTGGCCGCTCCCCCGGAGCGCCTCCTGCATGAGTCGGGCTTCCCCGTAATTCTGGGTGCAGCCGTACGCTTCGACGTAGACCTTCACGGACGGGACGAAACGACGGGCCGCTATTTTCCCGTTGCGCGGGTCACACCCCACAACTCTTATGCCGACCCGTGGCGTTCGAGGCGCCATGGAGCCAGGCCACGACAGCGCGCCGACGTCTGGGCCGTCGCAGCGGGCCGTGTTCCCGCCGTCCCCTCGACCCAGGGCGCCCGAGCACGAACTCCGGGATCGCGCCAAGGCTGCGAAGCTGCGAGCCAAGGCCGCGAGAGCTCGCGTGAAGGCGAACCGCCTTCAGGACCGCTCGCGGTATCTATTCCAGAAGGCCACCACGATGGAGCGTCGCGCGGACGAGCTCGACGGAATCGTCCGGACGCCGGTCCCGGAATCCATCAACCCGTGAGTTTCGATCGCGCGGGCGCGGGCAGGTCGAGGTTCGGAGGGACCACATAGCCGCGCGCCATGATTTCGTTCACGTATTGCGTTTCAAGATACAACGACAAGACGGCGCTGTCCGTCTTCGTGAGCTTGCACATATCCCATCCCGACCCTTGGATGCCCGCTCCTGCGGGATAATCGTTTGTCAACGAGGCCGCGAAGGTTCTTACCTGCACACGACGCTCGTCGCGGAAGGTGATGGCATCCCGCGCGAAATCGTGTACGAGGAAATCGACAATTACATCGATGGCTTGGCGAACCGAGGGGACCCGGCGTTGCGGGCGGTGGAACGACAAGGCGAGACGGAAGAATGGCCCATCGTCGGAGCCGCAGAAGGGAGTTTCCTCCATATCCTCGCGCGCTCGATTCGCGCGCGGCGAATCCTCGAGCTCGGCACCGCGATTGGCTACTCGGGGACATGGCTCGCTCGCGCGCTGCCCGACGATGGCGAGCTTGTCACGGTCGAGCACAATCCCGACACCGCGACGATTGCGCGGAAGAATATGGAGAAGACCGGCGTGGCGCCGAAGGTCAAGATTCTCGTCGGCGACGCGCAGACGATTCTGAAAGACGTCAAAGGTCCCTTCGACTACATATTCAACGACATCGACAAGGCCGGATATCCCGCGGTGCTCGACCCGGTCATCGAGCGCCTGCGGGTCGGTGGCCTCCTCGTGACGGACAACGTCTTGTGGGGTGGCGACGTGGCCCGGAAGGACCGATCGGCCGAGACACGGGCCATTCGCACCTACAACGAACGGCTGGCCAAAGACCCGCGAATGCTCGCTGCGATCGTCCCCCTCCGCGACGGCGTTTCCATCGCGCTGAAGGTCCGCGAATCGCGATGATTCCGGCGTTCGCCCACTCGAAGACTTCGGCGACGTTCGTCCCGTGAGCATTTAATACAGCCCATGGACATGGATGCCGTCGCATGGGTCGGAAGCGGGGCCGGGACCACGTCTTCGTCGAGACGGACGGCCAGGTCTACCTCGTCCGGGACCGAGGGACCCTGCGGTTTCCCCGCGCGGATGAGAAACTCCCGTTTCCGACCGAATCCGCCGGCGTGATGGATTTCGGCGCGGATCGCGTCCTGCGGTACAAGCCGCGGCTCGATCACCATCCGGAGGAGTGGTGGGGCCGAGACGCGATTTTCGAGCGGAGCGATGTCGACCCGCTCGTGAAGCGTGCCATCTACACGACAATGATCCGATGCGTCTCCGAGGTCATCCTGTCGAAGGGGCTGCGCGTCTTGATGGTCAAGTCGGTCCGCGGTTTCTCGAAAGGCTACTGGAACGTCCCGGGCGGATTCATGGACTACGGGGAGAGCCCCGAGGTCGGCGTGGAACGCGAGGCGGAAGAGGAGATCGGTGTGGACATCGTCCTCGACGGGCTCCTGAACGTCTACGTCTCCGGGTTCCCGGGCAAGCCCGCGTACACGCTCGGGTTCGTGTACAAAGGCCATCTCGTCTCCGAGGCGTTCCGGCTGAAACCGGACGAGATTGAAGACGCCGCGTGGTTCACCGTGGACAAAGCGTTGACTCTCACCCGAAACCCGTTCGCGAAATGGGCCCTCGTCGACTTCTTCCTGCAATCGGACGAGGCACGGGCGGCGCTGAAGGTGAAGCGTCACAGCTCCGATCCACATGCGACCGGTCCGGACCAGCCCACCGTCTTCCTCGATCGAGACGGCGTGATCAACCGCGGACGGGCCGGATACGTGCGGACGCCGGACCAGTTCCGATTCCTGCCGGGCGCGATCGACGGCATGCGCTTGCTCCAAGACCACGGTTGGCAGCTCGTGATCGTGACGAACCAGGATGCCGCGGGGTGGAAATTGCTCACAGAGGCGCAGCTCGCGAAGGTCCACGATCGCATGCTCGCGATGCTGCACAAGGAAGGCGTGCGGGTGGCGGAGGTCTACTACTGTCCCCACAATGTCCTTTCGGACTGCGCATGCCGCAAGCCGCGGCCCGGGATGCTCCTCGCGGCGGCTCGGGACTTGGGCGTCCGCCCCCGGGGCGCGTGGATGGTCGGCGACAAGCCGTTGGATGTTCAGACGGGCCGCGCGTTCGGTTGTCGAACCGCGTGGGTCGGACCCAAGGCGTGGCGGAAGCGATTCGCTGCGGAAGTTCGGCCATGGTCTCCGGATGTCGTTGCGGATAGCCTCTTGGACGGCGCCCGGGCGATCGTCCGGTATGGGGAAGACCCCGTTGTCGACGCGGCTCGCAAATCCCGCACGGATCCCACGATAACGTCATAGCCTCGCCTGACTTTGCATCCTTCGGCGAAGACGATGGTCCAGGAGTACGGCCTCTTCATCGGCGGCAAATGGCGGAAGTCCGAGGGGAAGCGCTTCGAGACGCGCAATCCGGCGACGGGCGAGATTCTGGCGACCTTTCCGCTCGCCACGAAGGACGAGCTCAACGAGGCGGTCCGTCACGCTAAAGGTGCGTTCGAGAAATGGAAGAACACGCCGGCCCCGCGACGCGGCGAGTTGCTCCTCGAGGCCGGACGGATCTTCCGCCGGAAGAAGGAGGAGCTTGCGCGGACCGTGACGACGGAGATGGGCAAGGTCATCGCAGAGGGCCGCGGAGACGTGCAGGAGGTCATCGACTTCTACGAGTACGCGGCCGGCGAGGGCCGCCGGATGTTCGGGGAGACGGTGCCGTCCGAGCTGCCGAACAAGATGTGCCTGACCACCCGCCTCCCGGTCGGACCGGTCGGCCTCATCACGCCGTGGAACTTCCCGATGGCCATCCCGGCCTGGAAGAGCGGGGCCGCCCTGATCGCGGGCTGTTCGTTCGTCCTGAAGCCGTCGAGCCTCACGCCCCTCTGCGCGGCGAGGTTCGTCGAGGTGCTGGACGAAGCGGGCTTCCCGCCCGGGGTCGTGAACATGCTGACCGGAAGCGGCTCCGTCGTCGGCGACGGCCTCGTGGTCCATCCGGACATCCGCGCGATTTCCTTCACCGGCGGCGTCGACACGGGCAAGCATGTCTACGAGAGCGCCGCGAAGAAGATGATCAAGGTCGGACTCGAGCTCGGCGGCAAGAATCCGATCATCGCGATGGACGATGCGAACGTCGACCTGCTCATGGATGGCGTCATGTTCGGTGCGTTCGGGACCGCGGGACAGCGATGCACCGCGGCGTCGCGCCTGATCGTCCACCAGAAAGTCTACGATGACGTGGTCGACGAACTCGTCCAGCGGGCGGAGAAGCTCCGGGTCGGCAATCCGATCGATGAGAAGACGGACATGGGTCCCGTCGCATCCTCCGGCCAAGAGAAGAAAGTCCTGGAGTACATCGACATCGGGGAGAAGGAGGGGGACCAGCTCCTCACCGGCGGCAAGAAGTTGACCGGCGGCGTGTACGACCGCGGATTCTTCATCTCGCCCACGGTCTTCGCGGTGGACCGCAAGAAGCGGCTGGCCCAGGAAGAGATCTTCGGGCCTGTGCTCTCGGTGCTCAAGGCGAAAGACTACGAAGATGCGGTCGCGATCGCAAACTCCGTGAAGTACGGCCTCAGCTCGTCCATCTACACGAACGATCTCCGGTGGGCATTCCGCGCCATGCACGAGCTCGAGGCCGGCATCACCTACATCAACGCGCCGACGATCGGGGCCGAGGTCCAGTTGCCGTTCGGCGGGACGAAGGAGACCGGGCCCACGGACACCCGAGAGGCCGGGACGACGGCGCTGGAGGAGTTCACCTACTGGAAGACCGTCTACGTCGACTACTCCGGGCGGCTCCAGAAGGCGCAGATCGACACGGAAAAGCTCGCCGGCGGCCGGCGACCGGCGGAGTAGGCTGGGCGGTTCCCGGCCGTCTCGTCCTCAGCAAGACGCTCTACAGCTCGATCTTGTATCGCACGATTCGGTTGTGCTCCCGGAAGCCGTTCTTCTCGTACACCGCGCGGGCGGGGGCGTTGACGTCCTCCGTGATGACGTACATCACCCCAAAGCCGTCGTCGCGTGCCTGCCCGACTGCCGATCGGACGAGCCGCGTCCCGAGTCCCTGGCCGTGATAGTCGGGGTGGACGTGAAGCTCATGGAGCTCCGCCCACCGCTTCACTCCCGGATCGAACCAGGCGGGCTCGAACGCGGGACCCCAGAGCACGAATCCGGCGACACGGCCATCGGCGATCGCGACGGTCATCCGGCCGCGGCCGAATTGCACCGCATTGTCCACAAAGAAGTTCGCGTAGATGCGGCAGACACCCGCGGCGTCGTCAAGCCGGAAGGGCCTAAGTCTCGCCCGGGAGGGCTTCCGACGCGTCATGTCGCGTGCATACCACCTCCCTTGCCGGACGCATGGGTCATCGGGTTGAAAGACCTTGTGGCTTGTCCCGCTTGCGGTCCGCTTCGAGGCTCCGCTCAAGTTCGTCGATGCGGAACTCGTAGTCCCGGACCACCTTACACGCTTGGACGGAGTATCGATCGTAGAACTCCTCGCGGCCGCGGCTCTGCGCTTCGAGATGTTCCGGCTGCTCCTTCCACGTTCGGAGGGCCTCTTCGTTCGCGAAACGGACGAGGTCGATCTCCTCTCCGTCCTCGCCGGTGTAAGCCTTGATCGAGATGAATCCCGGAATCTGCTCGACGAGCTCGTGCATGCGGCGGGACGTCTTCCGGTAGGCTTCCGAGTCCGCGCCCTCCCGCAGGTGCGTCTTGAAAATCACGATGACTTCCGTGGGATCCTTCACGCGGCGATAGGACATGCGTCTCCGCACCCGGGCCCTTACGGCCCATCATGGGGAGCGGAGCGCCACGGCATGTACCTTTGCGGCCCTCCGTTAAGTGCGGTCCCTCCGGCGGTACACGAGCTTCAGAGCGGACCACGTTTCATCGACGGCACAGACTTTCACATCGACGAGGCCGTGAGCCAAGGCGACGCCGCGGACGACGTCCTCCGTCAGGTCCGTCGGCACGTTCGCGCCCCGTTTTGGCCAGGAGACCCAGACGCTCCCATCCCTCGAGATGGCGACTTTCCATCGGGCGAACCGTGCCTCCAAGTCCGCCCGCGTCCGAACGAACGCGTGGACGAGGTTGACGGGGCCGTTCAAGCGCTCCCGAATCGACACCCGCTCTGGGATCCGACCCAGTAGCTGCACGTAGTCCATCGGCGGACGGATCACGACGACGACGAAGCCCGGCTTGATTCCGAGTTTCTCCGCCAGCGGCTTGGACGACGAGCCCGCGGGCATCCGCGGCGCCTATCCTCCGCCGCCCCCGAGCATGTCCTTGCTCGGGCTCGTCAGGTGTCTGGGATCGAGGACCTTTTCCGCTTCCTCGGCGCTGAGGATGCCCTTCTCGATGACGAGCTGCTTGACCGTCTTCCCGGTCAGGCCCGCCTCCTTAGCGATCTCTGCGGCTTTCTCGTATCCGATGATCGTGTTCAGCTTCGTCGCGATGGCAGGGCTCGATTCGGCGTTCCGTTGGAGGACGTCGACGTTGGCCGAGATCCCGTCGACGCACTTGTGGGCGAAGACCCGTGCGACGTTCGCGAGGAGCTCGATGTTCTGCTGGATGCGCTGCGACATCACGGGCATCATCGTCGAGAGGTCGAGGTTCGAGTGGGTGTTCGCGACCGCGATGGCGACGTCGTTGCCGATCACGGTGGCGCCGACCTGCATGACCGCCTCCGGGATCACGGGGTTGACCTTCCCCGGCATGATGGAGGAGCCGGGCTGGACGGCGGGGAGGTTCAGCTCGCGCAGGCCCGTGTGAGGGCCGGATCCAAGCCACCGCAGGTCGTTCGCAATCTTCATCATCGAAATCGCGACCGTCCGGATGGCGCCGCTGGCCTCGACGAGCGCATCCCGGGCGGCCTGCGCCTCAAAATGGTTGTCCGCGACCCGAAACTTCGTGTTCGTCGCCGCGCTGATCTTCTCGACGACGCGGCCGGGGAGATCCGGATGGGCGTTGATCCCGGTGCCGACCGCCGTGCCGCCGATCGCGAGCTCCGCGAGGGCCGCCCGTGCCGCAGACACCCGGCGAATCCCGTGATCGATCTGCGACTGGTATCCGGAGAACTCTTGGCCCAATCGAATCGGCGTGGCGTCCATCAGATGCGTCCGCCCGGCTTTCACGATCGGATCGAACTCCTTCGCCTTCTTCGCGAGGCTGTCCTCCAGCTCGCGCAAGGCCGGCAGCAAGCTCTGGTCCACTTCCAGCAACGCCGCGACATGGATCGAGGTCGGGATGACGTCGTTCGAGGACTGGCCCATGTTCACGTGGTCGTTCGGATGGACGGGCCCCTTCTCCCCGAGCGGATGGCCCAGGATCTCGTTCGCGCGGTTCGCAATCACCTCGTTCGCATTCATGTTCGTCGAGGTCCCGCTGCCGGTCTGGAAGATGTCGAGCGGGAATTGCGCGTCCAGCTTCCCGTCCATGACCTCCTGGCATGCCTGTGCGATCGCCTTGCCGGTCTTGCTGTCGAGCAGGCCGAGCTCCATGTTCGTCTGGGCGCACGCCATCTTGATCAGCCCGAGGGCGTAGATGAATCGCCGGCCGAAGCGGATCCCGCTGATCGGAAAGTTTTCGATTGCGCGTTGGGTCTGGACGCCCCAGTACGCGTCTTTCGGGACTTTGATTTCACCGAGGAAGTCTTTCTCGACACGGAACTCCGTCATTCGAATGCGCCGCCGTGCCGACAGAGCCCAGGGGACTTTAATATTGCCAATGAGTCCGCACGTACGCCGGGCTCAGAGCGCACCGGTCTGAATCTGGTCCTCCGCGGCCCATGCCATCCCAGGGCGTCGTTTCGGGGTGCGAACCGGTGCCGGGCGGCACCCGTTGCCCGCGTCACCGGACATTAGGACGTCCTTCGTCCTGACTGGGTCCGTCCACTCCCTTTCCTGGAGGGTCTCTTGAAGTTGTTACTGACTGCGATGACAAGGTATAATATAAGCGCGTTATATTATCAGGAGCGAGTCTCGAGAGCAGAAGCCCACCGGAAGGTTGGTCATGCCGAGCAGTACGCCGGCGGAACCGGTCGTGGAAGAAGACCGAGTCTGCCCCGAATGCGGGAGCGAGCACCTCGTGCGCGACTACGCGCGCGGCGAGCTTGTCTGCGATTCGTGCGGTCTCGTGATCAGCGAAGGGGCGATCGATGAGGGCCCCGAGTGGTCGGCGTATTCGGTCGAAGAAAACGACCGCCTCGCGCGCACGGGGGCTCCGCGCAGCTACGTCGCCGGCGCATCCGGACTCACGACCGTGATTCCCCTCGCGAACAAGGACGCCCGCGGCAACACCATTCCGCTCCGCGAGCGCGAGAAGTTCTACCGGATGCGCAAGCTCCAGCGTCATTCCGGCCATTCGCGTCCGGGAGAGCGCAGCTTGCCCGAGACGATCCGGTCGCTGGACCGCGTTGCTTCCCTGATGGGATTGCCGCGTCCGGTGAAGGATGAAGCGGGGTTCATCTGCAAGAAGGCCCTCGAGAAAGGCCTCGTCCGCGGTCGATCGATCGAGGCGATCGTCGCCGCTGCCGTCTACGCCGCATGTCGAATCGACGGCGTCCCGAGGACCCTGGATGAGTTGCAGCAGGTGACGGGCGTCCGCAAGAAGACGATCGGAAAAGCGTATGGCGCGCTCCTGCGGACCTTGACCTTGCGCGTCCCGCCCTCCCGGCCGACGAACTACGTGAGCCGGTTCTGCTCGAGGCTTGGCCTGTCGAACACCGTCGAGGCCGAGGCCCAGAAGATCCTCAAGGAACTCGAGAAGATCGACAGTTCGATGTCCCTGTCCCCCTCGGGCACCGCGGCGGCCGCGATTTATCTCGCGTCCCTCTCGTGCGGGGAGCGCCGCCCGCAGAAGGCGATTGCGAAGATCGCGGGCGTCAGTGAGGTGACCCTCCGCAACCGCTTCCAATTCATGGAGGGGTTCATGCAGCAGCTCGTCCTGCCGCGGGGTCGCGCGCCGAAAATCGGCCCTGCGTCTCAAGGCCCTCCGTGAGAATGCCGCGAACGAGTTCTGTCCCGCGGAATCTGGAGGAAAGGTTTGATAAGGTGCTCTTGTGTCCCTCACATCGTGTTCGGGTCGCGCGGAGCCCTGGACGATGCGGAGCGCCTGACGTCCGGCGCATCTCTCCCGACGAGCGGGGAATTAGAAAACTCCCAAGAAGGCTCCTGCCTTGGGGCGTGAGGGCGGCCTGATTCGATGAGTGCTTCGACAGCCAAGGTCAATGACCTCTCTTGGATGATCGGGGGTCCTCAGGGAAGCGGCGTCGACTCGTCCGCGAACGTCTTCGCCCGCGCGTGTGCCGCGGGCGGCCTTCACATCTTCGGAAAACGCGAATTCTATTCGAACATCATGGGCGAGCACTCTTACTTTGCCCTCCGCGCCCACTCGGGCCTCGTCCGCTCACACATCGACGACGTCAACGTGCTCGCGACGTTCGAGGCGGAGACGCTGTTCCGGCACGCCCGCGAGGTGACCGACGATGGTGCGATCATCTACGATCCCTCGCTCGGGAAGACGCGCCTTTCGGATATCCCGACGATTGAGAAGCGGCTCGCCGCCGACCTGAAAACCTATTTCATCGCCCGCGGGGTCGGAGAGACGCTCGACGACCTGCTCGCGGCCTCAAAGCAACGCGGCGTGAGCCTCGTGCCGATTCCGTTCAAGGACCTTCTCGAGCAGGTGGCCGACGAGTTCCAGATCGACCAGCTGAGCAAGATCTCCCGCGTCGTGAACATGCTCGCGGTCGGGGCCTCCTTCGGCATCCTGGGTTTCGACTTCGAGATGATGCGGCGCGCCCTCGAGGACGTGTTCCGGGCGAAGGCGAAGGTCGTCAACATGAATGCCGCGGGCGCGCACAAGGCGTACGATATCGCCAAGGCCCTCGTGCCGGACTTCCCGTACCGACTCGAGAAGATCCCGCGGACGGAGTCGCGGCTCTTCCTCACCGGGAGCCAGGCGACCGCCCTCGGGAAGCTGTACGGCGGGATGCGATTCCAGACGTACTATCCAATCACCCCCGCGTCCGATGAGAGCGAGTTCCTCGAGGAGAACGAGTTGCTCGAACTGAATGGACACGGCCTCTCTCCCGAGGCCTCCGGGGCCCCAGCGGCCAAGGAAGGGGGTGCCTCTATCTTGGTCGTCCAGACGGAAGACGAGATCGCTGCAATCACGATGGCGACGGGGGCCGCGCTGACGGGCGCTCGCTCCGCGACGGCGACGTCCGGTCCCGGCTTCTCCCTGATGATGGAGGGCATCGGATGGGCCTCGATCAACGAGGTGCCGGTTGTGATCACGCTCTACCAGCGTGCCGGCCCGAGCACCGGAATGCCGACTCGCCACGAGCAAGGCGACCTGCGGTTCGCACTCCATGCGGGCCACGGCGAGAGCCCGCGGATCCTCCTCGCCTCGGGCGACTTCGACGAGTGCATCCGAGACGGCCTCCTGGCCTTCAACTACGCGGACCGGTACCAGATGCCGGTGATCCATCTCGTCGATAAGGCGCTCGCGAACAGCTACGCCACGACACCGGTCCCGGACCTCTCCGATCTTCGGATCGACCGGGGAATCCTCGCCGACGGGAGCAACGGCTACTCCAAAGACAATCCATACAAGCGGTTCGACCTCGGCAATGGGCCTTTGTCCCCTCGGGCATTCTTGGGTCAGGAAGGGACGATCTTCTGGAACACCGGCGACGAACACGAGGAACGGGGACACATCACGGAGGACCCGGCGGTTCGGAATGCGATGATGGAGAAGCGCTTCGCCAAGCTCGACCTCGCCGCGAAGGAGATTCCGCGCGACGTCAAGCTGCGGTACTTCGGTCCGAAGGACGCCGCGACGGTCATCGTGAGCTGGGGATCGACGAAGGGCGCGCTGCTCGATGCGCTGGACCGGCTCTGGGCGGAGGGCGTGAAAGTCGGCTACCTCCATGTTCGGCTGATCAATCCGTTCCCGGCGGCGGAGATCCTCCCGTACCTCGCGAAAGCGAAACGGCGAATCGGGATCGAGATGAATTTCGGGGCGCAGCTCGCCGGAATCGTCCGGGAGCATACGGGCGTCGAGATGACTCACTTCATCGTGAAGTACAACGGCCGCCCGATGTCGAACACGGAGCTGTACGACGCCATCAAGACGGTCCTCCGCGGGAAAGCGGAGCGAAGGACGGTGTTGACCCGTGGCTCTTGAACAGATCCTGAAGCCTTCGGACTTTGCGACCGAAGTCCACAATGACTGGTGTCCAGGGTGTGGGGACTTCGGCATCCTGCGGACGATCCAGATGGCCCTGGCCGAGCTCAAGATGGAGCCCCACCGCGTCACGATCGTCTCGGGGATCGGGTGTTCCGCGAAGACGGTCCACTACGTGAAGACGTACGGGATTCACACCTTGCACGGCCGTGCGCTTCCGTACGCCACCGGCGTCAAGCTGGCGAATCCGCAGTTGAAGGTCCTCTGCCTGAGCGGGGACGGAGACGGCCTCGGGATCGGCGGCGGGCACTTCGTGAATGCGGGCCGTCGGAACCTGGACATGTTGTACATCATCCACGACAACGGCGTCTACGGGCTGACGAAGGGCCAAGCCTCGCCGACCCTCAAGCTCGGCGTCCAGACGAAGTCCCTCGCCCATCCGAACATCAACGAGGCCGTCAACCCGATCTGGCTCGCCCTCGCCGCGGGCGCGACATGGGTCGGCCGCGGCTACTCGTACGACATCAAACATCTCGTCGCGACGATCAAACAAGGGATTGAGCACAAAGGCTACGCGTTCCTCGATGTCCTCCAGCCGTGCCCGACGTACAACGATCTCAATACGAAAGAGTGGTACGGGGGCGAGGATCGCAAAGACGCCACGACGGGGCGAGCGTTGCCGCGCGTCTACAAGCTCGAGGATGAAGGCTTCGATCCGGTGGTCCATGAGCCGTCCGAAGTCGAGAAGAAGACCACGCAGGCGCTAGAAAAGGCCCTCGAGTGGGGAGACCGCATCCCGATCGGCGTTTTCTACAAGAACGAGCACGTGCTGACGTTCGAGGAGCGCATCGCGCAGCGCGTGCCCACGTACATGGAGCACCCGCCCGCCCTCCAGCCGATCGCAGGCCCGAACGGCGAACCGAGGACGGACCTGACCCCGCTCATGCAGCGCCTGATGTTCAAGGCCGAGTGACGGCCACGCGCTTCGCCGCACGGTCCTCTTCGAGGAGATCGACCGCGGGCTTCCCCATCTCCCAGATCCGCTCGGCCATCTCGGACATCGCGTCGGCGATCGCCGGGTCGTCGGTCCAGATGGCGATGTCGTCGCCCCGGTACGACGAGTCGTCATCCGGGATCGGATGGCTCATCAGGAATTCCTTTCCGTCGAACACGTGCATGTAGACGGGCATCATGAAGTCGATGTGGCGCACCTCCGCGTGTTTCAGGAGCACCCGCACGTCGTCCCGATTGTCCGGCGTGAAGCAGAAGGCGTACTTCAGGCGAACTCCTTGTTTCGCTTTGTCGACGAGGTCTGGCATGAAGGCGCCGAGGATCCGTCCCGGGCTCTTCGTCGTCCCGATGCCGATCACCTCCCGCGTCGCTCCGTCGTACATATGGAGGAGTCGCTCCCGCACGTTCTTCCGTCCGTAGATCGCTTCGAACCGGCCTCGTGATTCCGGTTCCCGCTCGGCGCTGATCGCGAACTCGCGTGCGAGCGTTTCCAATCCCGAGTCGATTTGCTTCGCCCGCGAGCGCAGGTCGTCCGCGAGGGCCTGCAGGTACGTCGCGAACGGCACGGCCTTGTATCGGAGCGGGGTCTCGGGAAGGATCTGCACGAGCCCTTTCTCGTGGAGCTGCTGCATCGTCGCATAGATCCGCGTCCGCGGGACCTTGGAGATCGGCGAGATTTGGCTCGCGGTCGCCGAGCCGAGGTCCAACAGCGTGAGGTACACCCGAGCCTGGTACTCGGTCAGCCCGTGCTCCGTCATCTTTCGGAGGCGATCCTGATTGATGGGCACGCCAATCATCGAAGGCGCTGCGCGCCATAAACGTTGTTCCCGCCTTCGGTGACACGCGGCGGCGAAAAGGGCAAGTGAGTCGCTCGCGTTCGTGCGTCGTTCGGATGACAGGCTCGACGGATGATTCGACCCTCCGACGATCCTTGGAGGACGCGATTGGACCGGAGAAAGTCCGCACCGATGATGCCAGCCGTCGAACCTACTCGACCGACGCGAGCCCGTGTGCCGTCGAGCCACGGGCGGTGGCGTTCGCGGAATCCGAGGACGACATCCGTGCGGTCCTCCGGGTGTGTCGCACGCTCGAGGTCCCCATCACGCCGCGGGCATCGGGGACGTCCCTCTCCGGCGCCGCGATCGGTCCGGGTGTCGTGCTGGACACCACTCGATTTCACCGCATTCTTGAGTTCGACGCCGGGCGCGCTCTGATCCGTGTCGAGCCCGGGATTCTCCTCACCGAGTTGAATGTCTTTCTTGCGGACCACGGGATGCGATTCGCTCCCGATCCGGGGAGCCAAGACCTGTGCCGGATCGGAGGCATGGTCGGCCACAACGCCTCGGGATACCGCAGCGTGAAGTACGGTCAGACGCGGGATCATGTCCAGGGTCTCAAAGTCCTCCTGGCCGACGGCACATCCCTCGACGCCCATGACGTCCCGTTGGACGGCGCGGAATGGCGGGAGCTCGTCGGTCGCGCGGAAGGACTCGAGCGGGTCCGACGTGAGATGGATGCCCACCGGGACGCGATTCTCTCGAGTCGCCGCCCGATTCGGAAGCATTCGTCCGGGTACGAGCTCGTCGGCCTCATGGAATCGCTCGCCCGCGGCGTCTTTCCGCTCGCCGCGTTGTTCGTCGGCAGCGAAGGCACCCTTGGGCTCGTGACCGAAGTCACGTTGAAGGTCCTGCCGATCCCGGCTAGTCGCGTCACGCTGCTCCTCTACCTCGACCGGTTCCCGGATCTCGGCCCGGCCGTCGCGGACATCATGACGTGGGGTCCGAGTGCCATAGAGGCCGTCGACGGGGATTCGCTCGCCCTGCTCGACCGAGAGGCGCTTGGGGTTCCCCGCGAGGCGAAGGCGATGCTCCTCGTCGAGTTCGATGCGGGCGATATCGAAGCGATTGCGGACGCGGTGGTGAAGCGGGTCGCAACGGCCTATCCGTTGAGTCGGGCCGCCGAGATCGCGTTCGATCCGGTTCGTCAATCGGCGCTCTGGAGAGTTCGCCGATCCCTATTCCCGACGATCATTCAGCGTCCGGGTCCGCGCAAAGCATGGGGCTTCGTGGAAGACCCGATCGTCCCGCGCGACCGGGTGCCGGAGTTCATGGAATTCCTGGTCGACCTCGCGCGGCGTCACGGGACCGTCGCGGGGATCTACGGCCACATCGGAGACGGGAACACGCACTATCGCCCGTTCTTCGATCCGACGGATCCACAAGACTTCGAGCGGATGCAGGCCTTGCGAGAAGAATTCGATCGCGCGCTGCTCGAGCGGTTTCAGGGCGCGCCGTCCGGTGAACACGGAATCGGACGGATCCGCGCGGAGACGTTGCCCCGGGTCTGGGGCGCCGAAGTCTACGGTGTGATGCGACGGATCAAGGAGGCGCTCGATCCGCGCGGTCTCTTGAATCCCGGCGTCATGTTTTCGCCGGACCCGTGGTGGACCTCCTGGGGCGGACTCGAATCTCGCGTCCCGATGTGATGCGTGCCGAAGCTTTAAGCCGACCGGGGGAGTGCGTTCCATCGAGCTGCGAGCGCGGACCGTTGCCCGGAGGCTATCGGGGATGCAACCCTGCGAAGGAAGGGTTAAGAGCGACCCGGATATTCGAGCCATCCGGGAGCGAGTCTCGGGCCACAGCTCAGGGGTCCTGAACAGATGATCCAGCGCGCGGAACAGGCGAACATCGTCGGCCTCCGCTCGAAGGATTTCGTCCAATGGGTCGAGGAGAACATCGACGCCCCGATGAAACGCGGACCTGGCGGCGCCATCCTCGAACGGCTCAAGGCGGGCCTCGTCGGAGAGTTCTTCAACTGGGCGAAACGGAACTCCACGTGGCCGTTGCACTTCGGCATCATGTGCTGCGCGATCGAGATGGCCGCGACCTCCGATCCGCGCTACGATATCGAGCGGTTCGGGGTCATCTACCGCTCTTCGCCGCGGCAATGCGACGTGCTCCTCCTGAACGGCCCGATTTCGCTCAAGCTCCGGCCCGCGGTCCGCCGGCTGTACGAGCAGATGGCGGAACCGAAATGGGTCATCGCGATGGGGGAGTGCACGATCTGCGGCGGTCCGTACTACGACTCCTACTCGGTCGTCAAGGGGTCCTACACGTTCGTCCCGACGGACATCTTCATCCCCGGCTGTCCCGTGCGGCCGGAAGCGCTGATCGACGGCTTCCTGAAACTCAGCGCGAAGATCAAGGCAGAACGGACGGGTTGGGTGCGGACGAAGAAGGGCCGCCTCGTCAGCGCGCGTGAGGGCCAGCTGATGGACATGCAGAAAGGCGAGTACACCTATGAAGTCCCCCAAGTCCGAAGCTAAGGCCGGCCCGAAAGTCGGAACGGTCGGGGGGACCGTCCGCCCGCTCCTCGCGACGATCAAGCAGGCGTTGGTCACGATGCCGGGGATCAACCGCCTCATCCCCGGAGGACGGAAGCCGGTCACGCACCTCTACCCCTATCAGAAGGTCGAACTCCCCCTGGCGTTTCGTGGGCAGCACAGCATCGACTGGTTCAAGTGCATCGGCTGTGAGCTGTGCGCGAAGGTCTGTCCGAACGAATGCATCTACTTCGAGTTCTACGAGGTCGAGCCGACTTCCGAGTATCTCCATCCGAGCCGAGCCCAGCTCGATGAGATGAAGAAGATCATCCGGAGGCCCGCGGTCGATGTCGGGCACTGTCTGTTCTGCGGGAACTGTATGGAATACTGCCCGACGGATGCGTGGAACTTCACCCAGGAATTCGAACTCGCCGACTATGCGCGAGAGGACCTGTACTACCGCGCGGACGAGCTCCGGATGCCGAAGGAGAACTCGGACAAGGAGATCGTGTTGATCAACCGCATCGGCGAGCACCCGATCCTTGAGGTGGACGTCTGCATCGGCTGCCGCAAGTGCGAGCGTGAGTGTCCGACCCGATGCATCGACATGCTCGACGGTCCGAACGATCGGAAAGGCAAGCCGATCGTCATCCCGGAGTTCGACTACACGAAGTGCATCGGCTGCCAGCAGTGTGTCGACGTGTGCCCCGTCGACTGCCTCCACATGGAGGAGATCGGATACAAAGATCTGGAAGGATTCTACCACATCAACCTCCAGGGCGAAGTCAAGTTGCTCGAGGAGCAGGTCGAAAAGTAACGCGTCGGTGCCATTCGCAATTATTCGTATCGGAATTGCAGACCTTTTATACTATTCCCCGTATCCGCACTCGTCCGGGCGGTCCGGAGGCTCCAGTTGGTCCACACCACCGTGGTCGGGAACTACCCGCGGATTGGGGACACCCCTGACGAACAATCCCTGCGCCGGGCGATCGCCCGATTCGATAAAGGAGAGATTAGCGCCGAGGACCTGCGAGAGGCCGAGCGAGACGTCGTCAAAGCGGTCCTGCGGGAACAGAACGATGCCGGAGTGGAGCTCGTCACGGATGGCCAGATTTCCTGGTACGACAGCCAGAGTCACATCGCGCGACGGCTCGCATCCGTCGAGATCGACGGGCTCGCGCGCTACTTCGACACGAACACCTATTACCGCCAACCCGTGGTCCGTGGCGCGGTCGCGTGGAAAGAACCGATCCTCGTGGACGAATGGAAGTTCGCGCAGACCAACTCGAAGGCGGCGGTGAAAGCCGTCCTCACGGGACCGCTGACCCTGGGATCCCTGGCGCTTGACAAACACTACCGCGGGAAGAAGGCCCTGACCTTGGACCTCGCGAATGCGCTCGGCGAGGAAGTCTCCGCTCTGGTCCGCGCGGGTGCGGCCCACATCCAGGTGGACGAGCCGATTCTCACCCGGCATCCGGAGGATCTTCCCCTCGCCGTCGAAGGCTTGGAGCGAATTCGAGCCGGCAAGGGGGCCGCGGCCCTGACCCTCTTCACGTATTTCGGGGAGGTCTCGAACATCTTCGAGCAGCTGGTCGACACGCCCGCGGACGTGATCGGTCTCGACTTGGTCCAGGGGGCTGCGACGTGGGCCGCGATCGCGAAGCACGGCTCGAAGAAACCGCTCGTCCTCGGCCTCGTCGACGCGCGCAACACAAAGGGGGAGGATCCGGCGGAGATCGCGAAGAAGGTCCTCGATCTGAAGGGCCAGATCAATCTGAAGACGTCGTTCCTCTCGCCTTCCAACGGCCTGGAGTTCCTGCCTCGCGCACGGGCGCGGGAGAAGCTCCGGATTTTGTCGGCCGCAGCCCGCAAGGTGGGGGTGGCGGCGTGACCGGTCTCCTGACGACGAGCGTCGGGTCGTTTCCGAAGCCCGAATACTTGACACGGGCCCGGACGAAGGCGTCCAAGGGCGAGTTATCCGGACAAGGGCTTCGGGCCCTGGAGGAGAAGGCGACCGCGGAGTGGATCCAGTTCCAGGAGGAGATCGGGATCGACATCCCGGTGGACGGCGAGCAGTACCGGGGCGACATGGCCACGTACTTCGCCGAGAACATCGGCGGGACCGAGATCTCCGGGCTGGTCCGCTCGTACGGCAACCGGTACTACAAGAAGCCGATCATCGTCGACGAGCTCCGCCGCAAGGGTCCGATCAGCGTGGACTGGTTCAAGTTCGCGCAGTCACGAACGAAGCGACCCGTCAAGGGCATGATCACCGGACCGTACACCATGATGGACTGGTCGTTCGACGAGTTCTACGGGTCGCGGGACGAGGCGTGCCTGGCGTTCGCGAACCTGTTGCACCAGGAGGCGCTCAGCCTGGAAGCCGCCGGCGCGAAGATCATCCAGGTCGATGAGCCCGCACTCTCGACGCGGTTTGACGAGCTGCCGCTGCTGGTCAAGGCGGTCGGCACCGTGACGAACGGTCTCCGTGCGAAGACGATCCTCCACACATGCTACGGGAGCTACAACGAGATCTTTGAATTCTTCAACAAGCTGCCCGTGGACCAGCTTGACTTGGAGATGTCCAACTCGGGTCTGGACCTCCTGGACCGTTTTCGGCGCGAGCCGCTAAAGAAAGAGATCGCGTTCGGCGTGGTCGACGTCCACAGCCATGTGATCGAGCCGGAGTCCTTGATCCGCGAGCGCATCGAGAAGGCCCTGACCATCTTCGCGCCGGACAAGCTCTACATCGACCCCGATTGTGGGCTCAAGACCCGGACCGTTGGAGAGGCCCAGGCGAAGCTACGGAACATGGTCGCCGCGGCCCGAGCCGTGCGGGAAGCCCACCGCCTCGCTTAGGGCAAAGAGTAAAGCCCCCCGGAAACGATAGATATCGCGAGGAGTCCGATGGGAACCCCGGCCGACCTTCGCCTGCACTCGGACGCGTTGTTGCGCATGTTCACGGTGACGGAGGCGAACACGTTGGTCCCACGTCTCGAGGAGACCTTCCTGCGACTCGATCCGAAGCTCGCCCGCCTCCGGGAATTGCGCGAACTGATCGAGGACGCGGAAGCGTACTACGGGGAAGGACTCGTCGACGCACCCCCGAAAGACCGCGAGGCGTACGCGGAATCCCTCCAAGAACAGGCGGATCTCGAACGCTCGGTCCAAGCGGACGTCGACGACGTGCACGCCCTCGGTTGCGAGCTCAAGGACCTCCACCGCGGGCTGATTGATTTTCCCGCTCGGATCGGAAACGAGGTCGCCTACCTGTGCTGGCAGCGGGGCGAACGCGTGATCGGATGGTGGCATACGCTCGACAGCGGTTTCGCGGGCCGGAAGGCGCTTGCCCCAGAAGCGGAACGTTAATATCGGACGGCCCTCGTAGGAACTCCGAGGATTCGGAACATGGCGACGAAAGATGACGTGATCAGCGTCCTCCGAAAGTGCTACGACCCCGAGATCCCGATCAACATCTACGACCTCGGCCTCGTGTACCACATCGAGCTCAAGCCGGAGGAGGGCAAGGTCGACGTCCGCATGACGCTCACGGCTCCGGGTTGCCCGGCGTCCGCCTACATCCATCAAGACGTGAAGCGGAAACTCGAGCAGCTCCAGGGCGTCAAAGAGGCGACGGTGAACATCGTGTGGGATCCGCCGTGGACGCCGGAGATGATGTCCGAGACCGCGAAGAAACAGTTCGGCTGGGGCATCTGACCGCGCCTGCCGTCCCCGACTCACCAGTACCAAATCTTGATATTCTCTCCCCCGTATCCAGCGGTCTGCAGCATTTCCGGGGGTGGCCGGGCACTTGACCTCCAAAGGTGGGAAGGAATCGGACGCCCTCGCACGGGCCTTCGGCGCCCTCGTTGAGGGGTTGACGTTCTACGACCTGGCCAACGTGGCGGTCGCGGAGATGCGCGTGAAGGTGGCATTCGAAGAACTCGGCCGCCGCAAGAAAGAACAGCTCGGGCGGTTGGAGGGGGTCGCCGGGTCCGGCGCCAAGGCCGCCGCCGTGATGCCCGGCATCTATCCGATCAACGTCGTGTCGAAGGTCGAATGCTACGTGTGCGGCTTCGCCGCGGACACGAAGGCGATGCCGAACACCTGTCCGAACTGCGGGGCCGCCCGGTATGCGTTTGAGAAGGAAATTGCCCTGACGAAGGCATGGGAGATCGCCGCGGAGGCGGGCCGCAAATTGGCGATCCTCTTCGGGGAGTCCGCGGCCCATTCGGGAGGCCGCACCAAGGCCGTCTTGGAAGAGCTGGCACGGGACGAAGAGGGACAGGCGGTCCAGGCCGCCCGACAGCTCGACGAACTTCGGACCTGACCGGTGGGATCGAATGCCGCGCCTTGCGAAGATGCCTCCCATTCAGGAAGATATCCACGCGTGTACGATGTGCGGCTACTGTGTCCCCGTGTGCCCGGCGTATCAGGAGGCGGGCTGGGAGGGCGCGTCGCCTCGCGGCCGGGTCTTCGCGCTCCGCCAGTACGAGATGCGCGGACCGTTGGATCTCCTCCTTCGGCGTCAGGTGAAGCCCGGAGAGGAGTTCGCGCGGAACACGTGGGAGTGCACCGGTTGTGGGGCGTGCGAGGAAGTCTGTCCGGTCGACATCCCGTTCGACGGGCTCTGGGACGACGTGAAGGAATGGATGGTGAAGTCGGGCTATGAGCGGACGGAGCTCGAGCCGTACCTGGCGAACGTCCGGGAGACCCACAACCTGTTCGGCGAACCGGCCGAGGCGCGGGGGGCATGGATCCCGCCGGAGGCGGTGCAGTCCGCGAACCCGGAGGTGTTGTACTGGGTCGGCTGCGTCGCGAGCTACAAACGGCAACAGATCGCCCGAGCGGTCGTCAAGATCCTGAACGCCGCAAGGGTGCCGTACCGGATCCTCGGAAAGGAGGAGTGGTGCTCGGGCGCGCCGCTCGCGCGGATGGGCTACCAGGAGACGACGAAGAAAGAGCTCATGCCCCACAACGTGAACGCGGTAGAAGAGACCGGCGCCAAGGTCCTCATCACGGCCTGTGCCGAGTGCTACCGGGCGTTCGCTCGGGATTACAAGCAGTGGGGTGGCAATCCGCCGTACAGCGTCTTCCACATCTCCCACTACATCGAGAAGCTGATCCGGGAGAAGCGGATCACGTTCACGAAGCCGCTCCCGCAGAAGATCGCGTTTCACGACGCATGCCACATGTCCCGCGTGACGAAGGTGTACGAACCTCCGAGACAGGCCCTCAAGTTCATCCGGGACCTGAAGGTCCTGGAAATCCTGCCCCACCACGAGGACTCGCTGTGCTCCGGGGCGGGCGGAGGCTTCCCCGCGGTGTTTCCGGAGCAAGCCGCGGGCGTGGCACAAAGGCGGCTCGATGCGGCGGAGGACACCGGCGCGACGACGCTCGTCACGACCTGTCCGCATGCGGAAATGCACTTCGAAGGCGTGGCACGTCAGCGAAACATGGCGCTGAGCATCGTTGACCTCGCCGAGATGCTCGCGAACGCGCTGTGAGATCCGCTGCCCAGCATCAGGTGGTCACGCGCAGGGATTCAATTGGCGTCTCACGTCCAAACAGATCAGCGAGGAGCCGCTCGGCGTCCGAGAGACGCATCTTCCGATATCGAGACTCCAGGATTTCGCGTGCGGCGGGGGCGCCCCGCCCCATCGCGGTTCCGAAGGTCTCAACGGCGGCGCCGCTCGGGTCCATGTAGATGAGTTTCGGTTTCCGATCGAGGAGGCTCGCGATCAGGAAGGCCACTCCGAGAGGCCTTTGAGTCCGGCTGAGTGTAAATCGGTGAAGCGTGCTCCGTGTGGTTCTGACCGCCTCGTCCGTCGTCTTCGGCCCGGCCGAGCGGAGTTCGTCAACGACTAGCGCTGCGTCGCCGACAAGACCGGAAAACACGACCGCCAAGTGCTCGCCAAGCGACTGAATTTTCTTTCCGCCGGCGGTCAGCTTCGACTTTCCGGGGATTTCGGCTGTGAGCAGAACTCCGTCCTCGCAGACGATGCCCGCCGCCGTGCCTCCCCGCGCGGCGGATTCGCGTGCGTACTCGACCTGATACAGTCGACCATCGGGCGCGAAGACATTCTCCGCGTCGAACCCTTGGAAGAACGTACCCGTCGCGTTCACGTAACTGACAAGTGCCGCCCGCACCAATTCAGCTTTGTTCGAGAAAACGCCCTTCTGCACCAGCGCGTCTAGATACGCGTCGACCTCTTCCGGAATTGCGGTTCTGATCTCGGCCATACGTCAGTCCTCCGTCATGGAGTCGTCCAGGCGTATCCATTGCGGAGTTCACTAGAAAAGGATGCCGCCGCCCAGCTATCCGTCCCGGACGGAGCAACCACGGACTTCCGGGTGATCGATCCTACCAATCTAGATCGTGAAGCTCAGGCCGCAAGAACAGGAGTGCTTCGCGTTCGGGTTCGTGATCTTGAATTGCCCACCGAACAGGTCTTCCTCCCACTCGAGCTTCGACCCTTGGAGGTACGTCAGGCTCTTCGGGTCGACGAACACGCTCACGTCCTCCTCGGCGACGACGATGTCCGTCGGCCGCGCGGCCTCTGCGAGATCCATCCGGTACTGCATCCCGCTGCACCCGCCCGCGATGATCCGAAGGCGGAGCGAGGCGGCCGGCTTGTTCTCCTTCTGCCGCAGCACGCGGATCCGTCGGACCGCGCTTTCGGTGACGGTGAGCGGCAGTTGCTGGGGGGCCATCAAACGAATCGCGTCTCGGACCGTTCGAACGCGGGCCCGCGACTTAAGTCTTCCGCCGCGAGTCGCACGAGCGGCGCGACTCGCGCGTCATTCGCCGCAGCTACGACCAAAGATATATATAACAACGTTATAGTCTCCAATCCGCTTCTCGAAAACGGGAGGCCCGACCCATGGTTTCCAAGAGCGTACTCCAAGAGCAAATGGCGAAGCAGGAGTACAAGTACGGCTTCGTTTCCGATCTCGATGAGGACACGGCGCCGAAGGGCCTCAACGAGGACATCGTCCGGCTCATTTCGCGCAAGAAGAATGAGCCCGAGTGGTTCCTCGAGTGGCGCCTGCGGGCGTACCGGCACTGGCTCACGATGAAGGAGCCGAAGTGGTCGAACGTCACCTATCCGCCGATCAATTACCAGGACATCATCTACTACGCCGCGCCCAAGCCGAAGAAGCCGGTGAACAGCCTCGAGGACGTCGATCCGGAGATTCGGAATCTGTACGCGAAGCTCGGAATCCCCCTGCAAGAGCAGGAGCGCCTCGCCGGCGTCGCGGTCGATGCGGTCCTCGACAGCGTGTCCGTCGCGACGACGTTCAAGGACCGGCTCGCGGAGCTCGGGATCATCTTCTGCTCGTTCTCCGAGGCGGTCCAGGAGCACCCGGACCTCGTGCGGAAGTACCTGGGCACCGTCGTGCCCTTCAATGACAACTTCTTCGCGGGCCTGAACAGCGCCGTCTTCAGCGACGGTTCGTTCGCCTACGTGCCGCCGGGTGTTCGGTGCCCTATGGAACTGTCCACGTATTTCCGGATTAACGCACAGGACACGGGCCAGTTCGAGCGCACCCTCATCATCGCCGACGAGGGCGCGTACGTCAGCTACCTCGAAGGCTGCACCGCCCCGATTCGCGACACGAACCAGCTCCATGCCGCCGTCGTCGAGCTGATCGCCCTCGACAACGCGGAGATCAAGTACTCCACGATCCAGAACTGGTATCCCGGGGACAAGAACGGCAAAGGCGGGATCTACAACTTCGTCACGAAGCGTGGGAAGGCGCTCGGCGCGAACTCGAAAGTCTCGTGGACGCAGGTCGAGACCGGCTCGGCGATCACGTGGAAGTACCCGAGCTGCATCCTCCAGGGCGACAACTCCGTGGGCGAGTTCTACTCCGTCGCGCTCGTGAACAACTACCAGCAAGCCGACACGGGCACCAAGATGCTCCACATCGGGAAGAACACCCGCAGCACGATCATCTCCAAGGGCATCTCCGCCGGATACGGCCGGAACACGTACCGCGGCCGGGTGCAGATCCACAAGGGTGCGACGAACTCGCGCAATTACAGCCAGTGCGACTCCCTCCTGATCGGTTCGACGTGCGCCGCGTTCACGTTCCCGGACATCCAGGTCCAGGAGCCGACCGCGCAGATGGAGCACGAGGCGTCGACCTCGAAGATCGGGGAGGAACAGCTCTTCTATTGCCAGGCGCGCGGCATCACGCCGGAAGACGCCACGAACATGATCGTGAATGGTTTCTGCAAGCAGGTCTTCCTGAAGCTCCCGATGGAGTTCGCGGTGGAGGCCCAGAAGCTGATCGGCGTGAGCCTGAACCTCGAGGGCACGGTCGGGTGAGCGCGCCGCGCGCAACGGAGGGGACGACGATGCTCGAAATCAAGGACCTACACGTCAAGGTCGCCGGCAAGGAAATCCTGAAGGGAATCGACCTCTCGATCAATGCGGGGGAAGTCCACGCGGTGATGGGGCCGAACGGGAGCGGCAAGACGACGCTCGCCCAGGTCCTCGCGGGTCGCGTGACCTACGAAGTCACCGGGGGCCGAGCCCGTTTCGAGGGCAAAGACCTCCTCGCCATGAAACCGGAAGACCGCGCCCGCGAAGGCGTCTTCATGGCGTTCCAGTACCCGGTCGAGATTCCGGGCGTCAGCAACGCGTATTTTCTGAAGGCGGCGTTGAACGCGATTCGGAAGTACCACGGCCGGGAGGAGATCGACGCCATGGACTTCGTGAGCCTGGTCCAGGACAAAGCGAAGCTGCTCGGGCTCGATGAGACGTTCATGAAGCGCGGGCTCAACGAGGGTTTCTCCGGAGGCGAGAAGAAGAAGAACGAGGTGTTCCAGATGGCGGTCCTCGAGCCGAAGCTTTGCGTCCTCGATGAAACGGACTCCGGCCTCGACATCGACGCGTTGCGCGTCGTCGCGAACGGAATCAACGCGATGCGCAGCCCGACCCGGGCGATGCTCGTCGTGACCCATTACCAGCGCCTCCTGGACTACGTCATCCCGGATTTCGTCCACGTCCTCGTCGACGGGAAGATCGTGAAGAGCGGCGATGCCGACCTCGCGCGAAACCTGGAAAAACACGGGTACGGCTGGATCCTCGAGGAGACTCCAAGGCCCCCGCAGGCCGCACGCGCATGAGGCCGGTGACGACCGTGGCGGCGTCCGTCGACACGAAGCAAACATACGTCGCGGACTTCGCATCCTCGGAGAGAGAGCTCGGCGGGCCCGAATGGCTGCGCGCCGTCCGAAAGAAGGCAATCGGGCACTTCGAGGCCCTCGGATTTCCGACCCAGAAGCACGAGCAGTGGAAGTTCACGAACCTCGCGACCCTGCTCCGAATCCCATTCAAGCCCGCGATCCTCGGCCGGCCCGGCGGCGTGGTCGCCGAGAACCTCGAGCCCTTCACGTTCGGGGTCCTGAAGACGAGTCAACTCGTCTTCGTGAACGGTCGGTATGCGCCGCGCCTCTCCTACCTGCGGTCCCTCCCGGAAGGCGTCCGCGTCGCACCGCTCGCCGAGATGCTCCGAGCGGAGCCCGAGACCCTCGAGAAGCATCTCACCCGGTACGCGCAATTCGAGGATGACCCGTTCGTCGCCTTGAACACCGCGTTCTTCCAGGACGGCGCCTACGTCGAGGTGCCGAAGGGCACCGTCGTGGGAGAGCCGATCCATCTCCTGTTCGTGTCGACGTCCCGGGACCTCCCGATCGTCGCCCATCCGCGGAACCTGATCCTCATGGGGGCGGGCAGCCAGGCGACCGTGATCGAGTCGTACGCGGGATGGGCTCCCGACGTGACCTTCACGAATGCCGTCACCGAGGTCGCCCCAGGGCCTGGAGCGGTCCTCGACCATTACAAGATTCAGCGGGAGGCGGAGACCGCATTCCACATCGCGACGATGACGGTCCACCAGGATCGCGATTCGTCCTTCTCAGCACACTCGATTTCCCTCGGCGGCGGCCTTGTTCGGAATTACGTGCATACCCTCTTTCGGGCCCCGGGCGGAAGCCTCACGCTGAACGGTCTGTACATGACCGCCGGGAATCAGCAGGCGGACAACTACACCCGAATCGACCACGTCGCACCGGCATGTACGAGCGTCGAGCTGTACCGAGGCATCTTGGGCGGCCGGTCCCGGGGCGTGTTCAACGGGAACATCTACGTCCGCAAGGATGCGCAGAAGACGGTCGCGCGACAGACGAACAAGAACCTCCTCCTGTCGAAGGAGGCGTTCGTCGACAGCACGCCGGGCCTGGAGATCCTCGCCGACGACGTGAAGTGCAACCACTCCTCCACGATTGGACAACTCGACGAGAACGCGGTGTTCTATCTCCGATCCCGGGGCATCGACGAGGAGGCGGCTCGGAACATCCTCACGTACGCGTTCGCCGCGGACGTCGTAAACCAGGTAAAGGTCGCCCCGGTCCGGATTAAACTCGATCAGCTGATCGTCTCGCGCCTGCCGAGAGGTGCGGGCCTCGGGGAGACCTTATGAAGCGGGATCCGATTCTATCCCGCGGGGACCGCGGAACCGCGCGGGAGGCCGCCTGATGCCGGATCTCCGAGAGCTGTACCAAGACACGATCCTCGACCACAGCAAGAGGCCCCGCAACTTCCGGGAGATCGCCGATGCCAACTCAAAGGCCGTCGGGCACAACCCGCTGTGTGGGGATCGGGTGACCGTGTACGTGCGCCTCGACAACGGGACGATCGCCGACGTCTCGTTCGTTGGCCAAGGGTGTGCGATCTCGAAGGCGTCTGCGTCCCTGATGACCGACGCGGTGAAGGGCAAGTCGAAGGCGGACGCCCACGGCCTGTTCGAGAGATTCCACAAGATGGTCACGGCCCGGCCAGGGGACCCCGTCGATACGTCCCTCGGGAAGCTCGCCGTCCTCTCCGGCGTCTGCGAGTTCCCGGTGCGCGTCAAGTGCGCGAGCCTGGCTTGGCACACCCTCGAGGCCGCCTTGGAACGGAAGCAGGAAACGGTTTCCCTGGAGTGACGATCGTGTCCGCGGACGTGCCTCGGACTCCCTCAGAGGAGCCGGGCGGCCTCGTGGCCCTGGGTCCCGGGCCGAGCATCGATCTGGTTCGCGACTTCTCGAAATCGCGCGGGGAGCCGGACTGGATGCTGCGCCTCAGGCTTCGCGCCTTGGACCGGATGCGCTCCGAAGGAGTCCCGGCGTGGGCCTCGTTCCTGCGGGACGTCGAGTTCGATGGGATGGTCCAAGCCGAGGGCACCCCACGCGCCTCCATCGTCGAGGCGCGTGAGCCGGGCCTCTCTCCTGGCCTCGGGGCGCTCGAGGAATCCGAAGCCGCGTATCGGGCGGTCCGGAGCGATCTCGAATCGCAGGGCGTCTTCTTTCGCGGACTGGCCTCCGCCCTCGAAGAAAACCCGAACCTCGTGAAATCACACTTCGCAACCGCGGTCGCGGTCGATGATCATCCGATCGCCGCGCTCAACGCGGCCCTTTGGTCCGGCGGCTCGTTTCTTTACGTACCGCCGGGCGTCCGCGTGGAGATCCCCCTCCAGGCGGAGATTCGAGAGGACTACGCGAAGGTCCAGCCGTTCGAGCGGAACGTCATCGTGGCCGACCGGGCCTCCGACGTCACTTACATCGAGGGATGCACCGCGCCCGTCTACACCCCGGACCATCTGCACGTGTCCGCCATCGAAGTCATCGCGATGCCAGGCTCCTACGTGCGGTACATCGCGCTCCAGAATTTCTCGCGGGAGGTGGACAACCTCGTGACGAAGCGCGCCCTCGTCCATGAGGCCGCGACCGTGGAATGGATCGATGCGAACCTGGGTTCCCGCCGCACTTG
>Ga0209058_1000189_pt1 | contig 48841 bp, 44 predicted proteins | sample GraSoiAngelo_147_FD_185904 | JGI IMG/M metagenome (GOLD analysis project Ga0209058, IMG submission 185904) | Grasslands soil microbial communities from the Angelo Coastal Reserve, California, USA - 14_1009_05_40cm (SPAdes) (version 2) | ecosystem: Environmental > Terrestrial > Soil > Grasslands ... | reverse complement strand
GCTCCGCCTGGCGCCTCTAGAAGGATGGGAGGCCGGGAACGTGCGAACCTCACCCGTCCCCGCCGAGCAAGGTTGACAGCAGCCACCCTGTCCCGGTCCAATACTATTCGACATTTTCCGCACCAGAGTTTTCGTTCCAGTCGTTTGCCCGATTGGAGTCTCTTCCCGCATCTCGGACACGTAAGACTGGAGCCTCTGGTCTCACGCCTAGACAGACGAATAACTGGTAGTCCTATCCATCGGGCCTTGTACTCTAACTGTCGCTGGGCTTCACTGAAGCTCCACCCGTTCATCCTACCCCAATACTTTCTACCTTGGCCGCTACCCTTACGGTAGAGACAGCGTATGCCTCGAATATCTTCTAAGACTATTGCCTGTCTCCGCTGGACCGCTAATGCCACAATTGTCTTCGTGGCGGTATGGAGCAGATGACCGGTCCTAGCGGTTCTACGCATTCCATACTTCGACGCTATCGCCCTTCTAACCCTCACATCGTCCCGTTTGAAAGATGCAACTATACGCATCGTAGTACTCGCTATACGCACGGTCTCTGAGAGATCGTAGTGACGTGTCTCCTCGTCGTTTCCGACCGTGAGATTCCGAAGATTACGGTCCACACCCATCGTAGAGGTGCATTCTACTGGGGCAACGTCTCGGCTGATGCAGAGGCTCAGCCTGTTCAGGGTGAGGGTGAAGGAGCGAACTTTGACCCGTGGTTGAGAGATCATGTTTAACGTGTGCTTGGTTAGGGGTATGCTGAGACGTTTCCCTCTTGCGACTGGAATCTCTAGTCCTCCGTTTCTTCGTCTTGAAGCTGTAGCATGACACGAGCTGCTGTCTAACAGCGTACGGGTTCCTAGTCTGGAAGCCTCTCCTGAGAGACTTTTTCCTAGCTGCTAGTATTCCTGATGCTCTCGATATGGCGGAGAGCTTGTAACAGCTGGGAGAATCATACTGGGCCAGCTGGTTGTAGGACAGTAGCGAGAGCCTTCTCAACGAGGATACGTCGTTGACTAGACCTATCCGTATGGACTCGTTGACCATCCTCCTGAAAACCTCCAGTAGTCCTATAACGTCCCGCGTTGGAGCATAGTGTTGCCAGACAGACTTGACAGCCAACAACGAACTATGAAGGCCCAAACTCTCCGTATGAGTTAGAGAGGCGGCCGACGATAAGTTAACGGAACAGGAAAGAGCGAGGGATATGGAAAAATCTCCTGGGGGTGACCTGGTGATTCTACCATTCTATCTTCACTCCCATCTCGGTAAAAGCGGTGTCCTTGCTGACTACGCTGGCTCCGTTGAGTCTCGCCGTGGATGCTATGAGGGCGTCGAAGTATCCGGAGACGCTTTCAAGCGCTGTGGCTTCTGCCAGGACCTCGAAGCTTAGTGGAAGGATCTTTTCCGCGCCCACATATCCTAGAAGGGATGTGCTTGCCTCTCGCCTCTCTTCGTTGGAGAAGCCGTGGCTCTTCAACTCCAAGTCCATCTCCAGCACCGCGGCTGAGGGCACGTACACGTTCTCCGAAGACGCTAAGCGCAAGTGGTGCATGGCGCGCTTGTGAAAAGCATGCTCGGAGTCTAAGCTGGCTATGAGAACCATCGTGTCCAGAATTCGCATGTTGCCCACAGAACTCTTATTACGGGGCTGACACTTAATGATTTGGGTAACATCATGGCTTCTAGGGCGAAGATCGATGAAAGGGGCAGGTTACACATTCCCACGGCTGAGAGGGAGAGGGCTTCGATACCGCTCGACTCCGAAGTCCTAGTCGTTCCGAAGAGTCCTGGTCACATAGAACTGATCCTCGTCGGCGAGGCCAGACTTGAACAGTTCCAGAAGAACATGCGGGGCAGACTAAAACACTGGAAGGAAGAAGAACACAGAGCCGACAAAGCCCTGTCGGAACTTGCGACGAAGCAGCGGCACGCCAGATAAAGAGACCCTGACACCTTCGGGCCGAAATGGTCCGAGAATGATAGTGCGGATTTTTCCCTAAAAGGCTGGTGGAGTGTGATCAGTTAGGACGCGAAGGGCAAGTCTTTCTCAGCATTGGACCCTTCATCGAGTTCAGTTCAGATTTCCACACATCCGTTGAAAAGGAGGCCGAAGCTTATGCGCATTTCCTAGGCGCATCTGATCTGGACGTCTCATGGTCCAGATCGTAGCTGGATCCCTCTTGCGATATGGACCTGGATTGGTGTAGGCTAGGATTCAAACCTGCGAACCCATACGGGAGAGACTCTGAGAAACGCTTCCTACCCCCTAGCGCAAGGGCGACAAGTTCGTCCTAGGACTCGGCCGATTCAGACAGGCCGGGAAAAAACGGGCCCATCCAGTCAACGAAGTGGAAAAACCGGCGCTTTACTATGTTTGTATAACTCCTCGCCTCTCAAACCCGCGTCAATTCAGGGAATTTACAAAACCAGGCCGTCCAACGGCTACCCCAAGGAGAGGGCGGGGTGAAGTACGATCACTTGTTCAACGCTGGGGACCCTGAGAACAAGGAGTTCTGGGAAAGGACTAAAACAGTGAGAGAGGAGCTTGTAGGACACTTCGTTTCAGTGAGAGACTGAAGACAAATCCTACCCCTCCCATCATTCCTACCGATAATAGAAAACCCTCATGGACTATTCGCGAAGTTCGCGGTATGATTCAACAGCCTCTTTCGCTAGATGGCTCCGTTGTGCACATCGAACATACCGAATGGTCTGTATAGACTCTACGCGCCCACGAACTAACACCTTGGTTCGCGCGCCCATGCACTGAGGGAGCTAGTAAATACTGGTGTGGGAGTGGATTCGAGCAGACGAACTTGCAAGGACACGGTTATCCTCTCGGAATTGTTTACGAATCGACTCCCCCCGGGGCAGCACACTATCGCCAGACGGACATTGCTCAACGTTAAATCCTAAAATTCATGATTTCTTCGTAGTTGGATTGAGGCGATTCCTATCATGACCATAGTCGGATCAAGCGTATTCATTGATGCCCCTTTGGAAAGGGTGTTTAGCCGTATTACTCAACATGACATTTGCAATGATTGGCTCGAATTCGTTTCTAGCGCTAGATACACTTCAAAGGAGAAGACTGGAGTGGGCGCTTCAGCGCACCACTGGGGTCAAGTTATGGGGAGAAAAATGGAATGGGATGGAAGAGTCATAGAATGGGCGGAAAACGACTCCATCGTTTGGCAAGCGATTTCCGGCACGCCCGAAGCAATGAGAATGAAGGCCGTGAATCGTGTCAAGAAGGAGGGGGATGGCACGCGCTACTATTTGGAAGTGGAGTATAGGCCGCCTTACTCAATCCTTGGTAGGATCATGGATCTAATCACGATCAAAAGGAACATACGGAAAGCGGCCCAACATTCAACCCTGAACCTGAAGCGAATACTCGAGCAATTCTAGGACCCAAGCGTGTGTCAAATTTACCTCAACCAGACAGGTCCTGTTTCCAACCTCACTCCTACTTACAAAATTCCAAGAATCCGCCTGGGGCTCACCGATATGGTGTAAGGGTCATTCTCACCCTTGTGATTGACGGTGGACTCAAAGTAGAGGGAAAGCCGGATGTCCCGTTTTGTTTGTGACGCCGAAACCTACGACCACTTTAGAAACAAGTATCCACTTAGACCTCAGAGGACCAGTTTGGAAGGGTCAAAGCCACTAACAATGTTTTCTTGATTCAACCAGTCATACCTCAATTATGACTTTAGCCACCCGTCAACGCTAAGGATAGCGAGAGTGGCTTCGGGTAGCAAGAATGCCACATAAGATTGAGGTCTTTTCGGGCAACTGTCCTCTTTTGCAAAACGATTGTAGACGAGATTGAGGCTGGAAAGTGCGCTGGGTGCCAGCTACTCGGCTATGTTGTATCCGAGAACTTGGACCTCGCAAGGAAGTCTGGCGTTAGAGTGGTTCCCACTGTGATAATAGACGGTGAGGTCAAGATTGCGAGGAGACCGGGCATTCCCTTCGTCTGCGGTGACGAAACCCATGCTCGCTTCAAGGAACACTATCCGCTGACCATCCAGTTGACCCGGCCGTCAGACACGGCTAACGACCATTTACAAACGACCCAGAGTTAGCAGAAGTTAGGGTAGAGAAAGTGTTGCAGATTCACAACAAAAGGCTGAGGCAGGGATATCTCCTTAGGATGCGTCTGTCCAGACCTCGTTGCATTCCAGCGCGGACGACTATGAGCCCGGCGAACATGGCCATGTAGAGGGGGGCGGTTCCAATATCCATGCCGCCTTGAGTGAAGACTCCACTGAAAGCTTCCACGGTGCTCCAGATGAGGAAGCTGAAGACAATTCCCGCTAACGAGGTGAGTTTTGTGAAGAGTCCGATGATAATGAATATGGCAATGACGGTTTCTGTTATGGCTATTACGTAGGGGAAGCCTGGAGTAGAATTTGCAATATCCCCCCAGATCTTTCCATGAAGCGACGGTGCTCGGCTGCCCTTCCGCGGCACTTGAAACTATGTCCCGGTAATCTATTCCATGCGCTATCAGGGACCACTTCAGGTAGGCGTCCGCAGCCCAAAAGAGTCCGAAGATAACCCTCAGACCCACCACCCTCCAGTTTCTCCGGATTAGACCCGCGTCTTCTAGGGGAAATGATTCGGACGAACGGTTAATCCTCGACATCATCTTACCCTCTGGCCTCGTTATGTCCTGATAGATCACTCTGCTCTGCACATCATACATACCGGATCGGTTGTATAGACTCTCCGCGGCCTCGAACCAAGGTCTTGTTTCTCGCCCGTGTGACGTGGAATCAGCCTCGCAGGCCCGAATGCCCCAAGAGCGGAAGACAAGTTGTTCGGATTCAATCTCCAAAGCGATGGAGGTATTACTTAATATTTGAACAGTTATGCAACTAATCCCATGTCGAAAACCACCACCATTGTCAGGGAAGGCGAGTCGTGTGATGTTACCTGTATCAACCCCGGCAAGGTTAGGTCGCTCGCCCGTTCTCTTCCAAAGGCCAGCACGGTCGAAAGAATTTCAGGCATCTTCCAGATAATGGGCGACTCTAGCCGTCTGAAGATTCTCCACTGCTTATCTCAGGGAGACGTCTGTGTGTGCGACCTATCAGCAGTCTTGGGAATGAACGTGTCCGCCGTCTCCCACCAGCTCCGACTGCTGAGGGCTCTCAACCTGGTCAAGCCGAAGCGGGAGGGCCGGATAGTGTACTACTCCCTTTCCAACCAACACGTGGGCGAACTAATGAAAATGGGACTGGAACATGAGCGAGAAAACTAACGCACAAGAGTGCAAACTGTGCTCCGCCGAGGCTCCCGAAGACTCCGAGTCAATCTGGGAGAAGCACAGGGCCGTTGTCGTAGTCGCTTCGACAGTCCTGTTCGGCCTCGCACTCGCAATTGAATACGTGACCAAGAACACACTATACGGTCACGCAATCTTTCTCGGAGTCATTCTCTTCTCCGGCCGGGGGATAATCGAGGCCGCTTTTAGATCGCTTATTCATGGAAGACTGGATGTCAACTTCCTCATGACAGTGGCGGCGTTCGGGGCCTTCACTATCGGCCAGGCGGACGAGGGAGCCGCGGTCATGTACCTCTTCTCCCTTGCCGAGTTCTTAGAAGACACCGCATCTGACAAAGTAAGGGGTTCCATTGCTGGACTGCTGAAACTCTCGCCTAGTTCTGCCACCGTGAGGGTTGATGGCGAAGAAGTTGAGAAGCACATTCACGATGTAGCGGTTGGAGATGTCGCGGTCGTAAGGCCTGGGCAAAGGATTCCTGTGGACGGGATCGTCGTGAGAGGGTCCTCGTCGGTCAACCAGGCTTTGATAACCGGCGAGTCGCTTCCCATAGACAAGGAAGAGGGAAGCGAAGTCTTCGCAGGAAGCATCAACGAAGAAGGCTTCATAGAAGTCAAAACCACAAGCCCGTCCACTGAAACTGTCATTTCGAAAGTTGTAAAACTCGTTCAACAGGCTCAGTCAGAGAGGTCGCCCACAGAGAGTTTTGTTGAGAGGTTTGCGAAGTACTACACCCCCCTGGTTGTGGCTGGCGCCATCGCCGTGGCCTTGGTCCCCCCTATCGTTCTAGCGGCTAGTTTCACCACGTGGTTCTACAGGGCATTGATCCTGCTTGTTGTTTCTTGCCCGTGTGCACTGACTATCTCAACTCCAGTATCCATGGCCTCAGCTCTCACGGCCGCTTCTCGCAACGGTGTGCTAGTGAAAGGCGGAAGGTACCTAGAGAGTCTGGCAAGAGTCAAAATATTCGTCTTCGATAAGACAGGCACACTGACGATAGGAAAGCCCAAGGTTGCAGATGTGGTTTCCTTCAGCTCTTCTCCCAACGAGGTGCTGCAGCTCGCGGCCTCCTTAGAATCTATGTCGGAACACCCGATCGCCAGGGCTATCGTGGAGAAGTCCAAGGAGGAGAAGCTGATGATAATGCCCGTCCGAAAGTTCATCTCGATTCGAGGGAGAGGGGTCGAGGGCACTGTCGGCGAGAGAGAAATAGTGATGGGCAATCAGGAAATCTTTCAGAAGGCACCTGTCAATGTTCTTGACAAACTAGAGGAACTTCAAGTTCAAGGGAAAACGACCGTCTTGCTAGGTGTGGGAAACGAGATTGTTGGGCTCATTGCCCTGAAAGACATGGTGAAGGAAGATGCTGCGACAGCTTTAGAGGAACTGAAGGCAAGAGGAGTTCAGCCCGCAATAATCAGCGGGGACAACCAGGCGACGACCGCCGCTCTAGCGAAGGAGATTGGTGTGGACCACTATCACGCTGAACTTCTTCCGGACGAAAAACTGGAAGAGGTTGCGGATCTAAGAAAGAGGTATGGAACCGTCGCTATGGTAGGTGACGGGGTGAACGACGCCCCCGCTCTCGCCAAGGCAAATGTGGGCATAGCCATGGGCGTACTCGGAAGCGACGTTTCCATAGAAACGGCCGACATATCACTGATGAGGGACGAGTTGTCGAAGATCCCCTACATACTCGACCTGAGCCGGAACACAGTGCGGGTCATCAAGCAGAACATAACAGCATCGATCCTGGTCAAGGCTGCGTTCGCCCTTCTGGCTATTCCCGGTCTTGTGACACTAGCCCTCGCCGTCGGTGTGGGGGACATGGGCCTAAGCCTGGCAGTAATTCTGAACGCGATGAGACTGGGGCTAGTCAAGGTTCGGTAAACCTAGTTGAGCATTCTTGGAGAGGGGTGAAGCCGCCTTCGTCTCAGGTGGTCCGCTCAGCCTCGACGGACAGGTCGCCGTGCTTGGGCTTCCCAGCGCGCTCGTACGCCAAGTGAATCGCGCCTTTGGGGAACGCCCGAGAGCTAGTAAGACGCAGACCCGCGGGCACGGTCCCTTCACCGAAGAGTCTCTTGCCGGTGCCGAGAAGTAGCGGGTAGACCCATAGGTTGAACAGGTCGACCAGGTCGTGCCGCAGTAGACTCTGGACGAGGTTGCCGCTTCCGATCACGTGGACTTCGCGGTGCTTTTGCTTGATGCGGGCCACCTCCTTGGAAAGGTCTCCTTGGATGAGAGTGGAATTGTTCCATTCGAGTTTGCGGCGGCTGCGGGAGGCCACGAACTTGGGTGCGTTGTTGAGTTTGTCCGCGATCTCCTTATCGGTCGTGGCTTTGGGCCAGTACGCGGCGAAGATGTCGTAGGTCTTGCGACCCAGGAGCAGGGCGTCCATTCGCCCGATGTCCCTGGTGATGAGGCTGAACGACTCCTCGTCGAGTAAAGGCGCCTGCCAGCCGCCGTGCTTGAAGCCGCCCTCGGTGTCTTCTTCCGGTCCGCCGGGCGCCTGCATGACGCCGTCCAGGGTCACGAATTCACTGACGATGAGTTGGCCCATGATGTCACCGCGCGCTTAGAGGCAATCCCCATGAAAAGGGTTTTGCAGTTTGAGATAGCTGTCAAGCTCTCCGTTGTCTACATCCACCACTTGGTCTGGCGCGTTCGATGGTGCTCGTGGTTCGAGAGACTCTACCCATGATATGACTGCCGGTCGGATCTGCTCGGGAGTCATGCGTGCCGCCACCGATTCGGAGGGTCCTTCTATCGGTTTCCAGTTAATGGAAGCCTGCGTTCCTGGTTGCTTCAACGGAAAGGAGATAATGCGGGTTTCCCACAAAGACTCCTCTGTGGTCGGAAAGATCAGCAAAGCGGCATTTTAGATCATCGTCACACTGATGTTTGCGACTTTCTCTATAGTCTGAAAGTCTTTGTCCGAAGTGACTATTTCGTCGGCACCGTTTGCAACAGCGATCCCGGATATTAGAACGTCTAGTGCATTGATCGGTTTTCCAATTCTCAGCAGGGATCCCATTATCTTTGAAGCTTCTTCGGTTGCGGCGGCGTCTAATGCTAGGAGTAGACTCTCTCTTGAAAGAGCCCTAACTGCCTTCTCCCTTTTGAAGAGTCTCCTATGAAATATCGGACTGAGAAGCTCGAAGACTGATATACTTGTTATTCCAACCGCGTCTCCTTGTTTTTTCCCTCTTTCAATGATTCGTCTCGTGGTCTCTCCCTTACGGAGAAAGTCGATTATCGCGGAAGTGTCTAGGACTATCGTGTTCGTATCACGGTTTTCTTCCTCGTCTCTTTGACACTGGCTTCGATAAAGGCGACCTCTTCATCATCTCCCCATGCTCCCCACAAGGATAACAAGTCTCAGCGTTTCTCAAGTAGCTTTTGGATTACATCACTAAAGCTCTCGCCCTCGGTCTTCGCCTCTGACAATTTCCTGTAAACCTCCTCTCTGATAGCAAGATTCTTGGTTACCATACGCAGGTATGCATGTTGACCTGTGCACTAAACATTGTGTTCACACCGCTCGAACACGGGTGTGGCAATCCAAAAGAAGCCTGCTGTGCCAGGTTTTCCTGGCTCACGGTCTTTCTAACCTACTATACGTGATTTGTAAAGATAAGCCTTCCTAGATAGAGAGATTTGTGCAACTAAGTTCCCGACTTGTCCTAATGAATCAGCGAGGACTCGGACGTTGTTAAGTGTCGAGAACTTGCCCTGTTGACACTGTTCTTCGTCTAACCAGACAACGCGCTTCTCAATATTGGTTTCATGGGTTGTCACTATCTATCCGTTTTCTCAAAAAGCTCGGATGCTTTGGGCTAGAGGTGTTATGGTACCCCTCGGTGCACGTTTGAGTAACGGCACGTCAGGCTTCTTTCTTGGAGCCGGGGGTGGGAGTTGAACCCACCTCAGCCCTTCTGTTCGTGCTTACTGCGGGTTGCTACGGACGGCTGTTCTGCAGCCCGCCGCCTGAGCCGCTCGGCCATCGGTGGACAATGCCAACCCCGGCCTCGGGTCTTCCACCCCGGCAAGCGCGCGTCGAGGGACTGGAAAGGTATAAGCTTGTTGAGTCTGGCAACAATCATCCCGGCTTTTGACAGGGAAACGGAGCCCTGAACTGAGAAAGATTTTCTGGAACAGGAACTTGGCTAAGGTGGTGGAGAATTGAGCAGTAAGAGATCAAGGCCACGAGTTAAGCCCGCCAGTCTTGGCGAGGAGGCCCTTTCCGCCTGTTTCCAGACCTTCTCTGCGATCTGTAATGCTTCAGATTGGTCTCGAACGCCATCGACAATGACTCTTCCCGTTTGGAATAGGGAGACAATGTGACTTCCGAGCCGATAGACCAGGACCGAGTCTGATGATGCTAGAACCGTTTCGCTCGCGTACTGAGCAACTGCTTTGAGGTCGACTAAAAGGGTCCTTTTTGGCAGCACATTAGCGGTCCGCGCGCCGCAAAGCATTACAGCGACACCTTCGTCAGGCATTTTGGTCACCTCTCCCCTGCACACTGGGCAGTTGTCCCTTCTCGTGACCCGGGTCAGCAGAAAATCGGGGCCCATCATGTCAATAGTTAGGATTGAACCTTGCACCCGGCTCCGAAGACCGAGAAGGAACTTTGATGCCTCCTCCGCGGCAATCGCGCCTACAACTCCCACAGTGCTCGAGCTGGCTCCCAATAGTTCGCAAGCATTCTCAGGCCCATCCTGGACCCCCGGCAGCGCACACTCAAGGCAAGGCGTCTCGGGAGGTGTAAACAACCCCACGTGTCCCTGCAACGCCACACTACTGGTGAACAAGTAGGGAAGCTCCGCTGTACTGCAATATCGGTTGAGAACGTAGCGGGTCCGGAAATTGTCCAGTCCATCAAACACAATATCCGTTTCGGCGAGCAGCTCTTCGGCGTTTGCTTGTCGCAAGGTTTCGACAACTGCTTCAGCTTTTACCCAAGGATGAAGCCCGACAATCGCCTCCCGTACGGCCTCCGCCTTGGGAAGGTACAGTTGTGTCTCACTGATTCCGTGCAGTCTCTGTAGGTTGGTTGGCTCGACAATGTCCTGGTCGATGAGCCGTAAGGTTCCTACTCCGGCTTTAGCCAGATATACGGCGATCGCGCAGCCTACGCCGCCGACTCCGACGATTGTAACCCTCGCCGCTTGTAGCCTGGCAACCCCTTCTGGTCCAACCTCATTGAGGGCGGCTTGACGAGCAAAGTATTCTGACGGTGCAATCTTCATTCCGAGTTCTTACCTCGAGATGTCCGCTGTCACGGAGTCATGCTCCTCTGAAAGCTTCTTTTGCACCCACTTAGGGGAACTTGGGCGATAGGGCACCAGCGGGGCAGGCGTCGATGCATGCCATGCACAGGATGCACTCGGAATGGTTGAACTTCTTGAAGTCAAGGTCAAGAATCGGGACCTGCATAGGACAGGCAGTCTCACACTCCTTGCAATCAGCACATTTCACAGGGTCCCGGTGAATTCCTAGCATGCTGTTCTTTTGGAAAGTGGCCATTATCGCGCCGACGGGGCATATGTACCTGCACCAGAAGCGAGGGATGCGCCATGCGGCGTAGATGAATCCGAGGAGAATGAGAATATTCAGCCATGTAAGAATCGAGATTCCCGTTATCCATTTTCCAAGATTGGTGAGTGTGAAGTCGCCGAGTTGACCTGTGCCCAGGAATCTCCATGACCCTGCGAGAATCTGGGGCAGGGTCCCAAACATTGTCCCGTCTGGAGTGAACGCGATGAACAGACCGGATGCGAACGGCCCTAGGCTGTCCCGGTAGGCGGCCCCCGTACCGGCGCTGGTCCCATAATAGTAGAGCGTTAGGGCAAGGGTACCGCTGACTAGAAAAGCGATAGCGGTCAGTCCGTATTTCAGCTTGATCCAGGTCTGATTGGTTCTCTTCGAGACAGAGTCTACTCTGCCCTTAATCCCGGTGATAACGTCCTGGACGAATCCGACTGGGCATATCCAGCCGCACATAAACCTGCCCAGAATCGCGCCGACGACAAACATAATCCCTATTGGAAGCCAGGGAAAAATTCCCTGTGACAATAAGACGGTTGTCGCGTCGAGGGTGCCGCCGATGGCACCCTGCGCCTTTACACTTGCAAGAACAGGAAGTACTATCCAGCTTCTCTCGCCGCTGAAACCAGGAATCAGATGAACCAGGGCGACCCCGCTGAAAAGCAGGAAGAACGCCAGCTGGACTGTTGTCCTGATTGGCCAGTAGTGGATTCTGCCTCGTCTCAGGAACCCGAAACGGGCCGACAGGCCTCGCTTTTCTTGAGCATCGGCAGGTGCGGGAGATGTCATCCGCTCTACACACTCATCCCAGAAAAGGGAGGAACGAGCGAAGTAGGTCTTGTAGAGTGGTCCACTGTTGTGCGTAGACTCCGACCATTGTCATCGCGAGCCCTAATAGGAGCGTTAGAGAGGCGATGACCCTGTTCAACATTCGTCACTTAGAGCTCGGGAATTTTCCTGCGGGCCGCTCGAGGGTCTTTGGTTATATTGTTTCCGAGCGGTTGAGGTCGTTGCGTGTTATTTAGGGTATAGACAACCGTTTAATAGTGTTTAGAGGGGGTCGGGCAAAATAATTGTGCGTGAGCGACGGGGAGATATGTCCACCGAAGAAAAGAAGCCTCCGGCCTCGCCATCTACTCCGCCGCCATCGACCACAGCACCTCCTCTTCCTCCTACTACCCCGCCGCGACCTCCACCGCAACCGACAGCTGCGACCAAACTGGCCAAAAAGCCTGTGACCCGCCGAGCTTTCCTAATCGGAGCTATCGCAGCGTCCACAGGTCTTGCAATTGGTTCTATGGCGAGCGGGGCCCTACCTCAATATGACATACTGTCGCCAGTTCTTCCACGACAACTTCCTTCAGGGTACGTGATTCCCGGAGCGAACGCGACGGACCTTGAGAATAACTATCAGCTTGCAGTCTCTGCACTCCAAGCCGACATCGCGGCCGGGAGAGCTCAGCCCGGCACGCTTCTCAATCCTACAAACGCGGTCCATCCGTTTGCCACCTTCTTTTACTGGCCGTACGATGTGGCGGTTAGCCCTTACTACCGGAACATTGTTTTGAGATTGCCCGACGAGGTGCTGGATCCTTCGATACGTGGAAGCACCCCCGACGTTCGACACTTTGCAGCTTGGAATACTACGTGTGTGCATTTGCGATGTCTCGTCAACGCTGGAAGTGATGATAGTCAGTACAGGCTTCTATGCCCTTGTCATGGAAGCGAATACCGTCTAATCGACGGTGTCCCTGTCAAAGGTCCAGCGTTCGACCTTGGGCTCGGCCTCAACGGTCTTCCAAAAGTAATTCTCTCACTAGATTCAAACAACAACCTCAGAGCCGAAAGATTCGACGGAGAACCTGGCATTGGCCGTAGAGACTAAGAAAAAAGGCGTCCTCGACCCCATCATCGCCCTACTCAAGTACATATGGGTTAGACTTGAGCGAACAGTTCTTCTCGGCTTCAAGTTGGTATTTCCGTCGCGATTCATTAGCCCCCTCGGTTTCCTTGGAGTGCTCACAACAGTAGTTTTCGTCATTCTCGGAGTGACGGGAGCCCTCTTGATGTTCCACTACTTCCCGGCATTCGGCGACTGCTCCCAGGGCGTCGCGTCCACCTGCAATGTCGCGTTCAACAGTGTCACCACCATAAACAATGATGTGGGCTACGGGAACATCGTTCGGAACATACACTACCACGCGTCCAATGCGATGGTTCTCCTCGCAGTAATGCACATGTTCTACCAGTACTTCTCCGGCCGATACAAGCTTCGCTACGAAATACTCTGGGTAACTGGAATCATCCTCGGGGTCGTCACCGTAATAGAAGCCTACACGGGATACGACCTCATCTTCAACATCCGAGGGCAACTCGCCATCAACATCGGGTACACTCTCACAGCCTATAGTCCTGTGATAGGCGCGGACCTCGCAAAACTAATCTTCGGCTTCGGCTTCAGCGACCTCGCAATCCGATTCTACGCCTTTCACGTTTTCATAATTCCGATCATAATGCTTGCAATAATGGCTGTGCACCTGCCAAGAAACCTCGTTCTGGACATTCCGGTTGCATCCGCAATAACCGGGATCATCTTCATGATGGGAGGACTCTTCCCGGTTGAGGTAGGAATCAAGTTTAACCCGCTTCAGACCACTGAGATTACCTTTCCTGAATGGTACTTTACTAGTCTCTACGCGTTCATCAGGGCCAAAGGACTTGACCCATTCACAGCAGGCGCGATAATACCAGCCATATTCGTTGTCATCTTTCTCGTCATTCCTTTCTTCGACAGGGGAAAGAAGATTGCCATGATCGATCGCCCCTTCTGGATAGCCCTGGGCGTCGCGGCGTTGGGGCAAATGGCAATAGTCACAGTATGGGGCTTTCGAGCAAACGACCCGCTTCAGCCTCTCAACGCTCCGGGCCAGCTCGTTATTGATCCGTCGCTCTTCTTCGGATCATTGTTAATCGCATCGGCGCTTGCGTACGGTTTTGTCTACGCCTTCGTTCGGTGGCGACGGGCCAAGATAGCCGACCTGCGTGCAAACAGAAAACCCCTTCCGTTTCGAAAGGTTCAACCATATTTGCTCAGCAAGAGCGAAGTCTACTCGTTGCTCGGCGGACTGCTCATCCTGCAAGGATTCCTTGACATCTCAATATTCAGAGCAGTCATCGCCCAACTCAGCAATTTTGCTCTTGTGGAAATCGGCCTTGTTCTGATTGCGTTCGCAGCGACTGCTCATATATACAGAGTTTCGATCACCACCAAATAGGAAGCAGAGAGAATGCAGGTTCCGAAAAGACACGTTCCTGTAGTCGGAGTCCTTGGATTACTAGTCGTCGCCGCCGCTGGCGGGTCCATAGCGTATTACCAGTACGTCCATCCGCCCCAGACCGCTTGCGGAACTCACCAGGTCCATCGGTTGATATTCATGAATGCAATTATTGAGGAACGCGGAGGCTTCAGCATCTTCAACGCTGCCATCCTCAACCAGACGAGTCTTCCAGCATTTTCAAACACAACCGGAGCCGACCTAACCGGTGTCCACTTTGCAAACTATAAGACGGCTGATAACATCACGCTTTCAGCCAGCGTTGATGACATTGTAACAGTTTATGTCAAGGCGATAAGCACCAACGAAACTGGTCCTACCCCTACTCAACTCTCCTCTGCCACGGGCCACGGGTTCGACATTGGAGGAGGCCTTAACATGCAGGCGGTTAACGGGACCCTTCCCACCTTCAATATTCCATGGGGCACCTGGTACACCGTTACGTTCCACGTGACGCAGCAAGGAACCGGAGATTACCACTGCACGCAGACATGCAGTGCCAGGCACCCTCAAATGCGTGGAGGTTTCTCTGTAGGCTGTGGAAGCTGAGCTCCAATTCCAGCGCACCAAGACTCTCAGCCTAACAGGCTTGGTACAGGCATATTACGAGTTTACGAAGCCGAAGATCTGGTATCTTCTGGTCTTCACCTCCCTAACCGCGACATTTCTAGCTGGCCGAACTCTCGGCTTCGACGTTTCGCCCGCAAAGTGGCTTGTTATCGGAGCCGCGATTACTGCCGGTTGTGCCGGATGCAACTCTCTGACGAGCTACCATGATCGGGACATCGACGCGGTCATGCTCCGTACAAGGCATCGCCCCTTGCCCAGTGGCAGGATAAAGCCCCGCTCGGCACTGCTATTTGGCCTAGGCCTTGTCCTCCCTTCCCTAATCCTCTCTCTAGCGCTCAATCTCCTCTCCTTCGTCTGGATGCTAGCTGGTGTGTTAGACAACGTTGTCGTCTATAGTCTGGTCTTGAAGCGGCGAAGCGCTCTCAATATTCTCCTAGGTGGCTTTAGCGGCGGGTTCCCCGTCCTCTTCGGCTGGTCTGCTGTAACACCCGGCCCAGTTGGCACCATCTCGCTCCTCCCCATTCTTATGGCCGGCTTGGTGTTTGTCTGGATTCCTATTCACATATGGTTCCTCTCAGTTTCGTTCCGTGAGGATTATTCCCGTGCGGGAGTTCCGATGCTGCCTGTTGTGGTCGGGACTCCGACCGCGCTCCGGATAATCACTCTTGTCTCACTTGTCTTCCTGCCATTCTCCCTGGGCATCTATCTAGTAAGACCCGGCACTTTCGGGCTGGTGTATGCGTCCATTGCGGCACTTGGAGGCGTGGCGACTATTATCGGGAGTTTTTATGTTCTGTCCAAGCCAACCGAGGCGAATGCTTGGCGTATGTTCAAGATCTCCAGCCCTTACCTCTTCATGCTATTCCTCGGAATGATCATCGACGTCGCGATTCACGGCTAGGCGAGCAGACGGAACAATGGGCCCATTCCACGAGGCATTTGGCACATAACGACATCTGCAATCCTCCGAGACCCCATCATCCGGAGGAGGACGCTGAACCAGAAGGCGTGCCCCATTAACCGGTCCGATGCCTGCCTCATCAACCGGGAGTTCTCCATCTCAACTCCGAGCTGGTCTTTCCAAGCCTCCTCGTAGCTCGATAATGGAGTCTGGTTCTCAAAGTAACGAACCGCGGCTTCCCCGGCCAGATGACCGGTGACCAGTGCCGTTTGGATTCCACCGCCGTTGGTGGGCATGACCATTCCGGCAGCGTCGCCGACGGCCACGACCCGTTCAGAGTAGGTTCGGGAAAGCGGCCCGTCAACTGGGAGACTGTCGGCGATCATCGAGGCCTTCTGTCCGCCTTTCAGCTTGGCCCTTGCGACCTTGTTCTTCTCGACAAATCCTGTTAGCAAGTCCCGTATCTGCCAGTCCCGCCGGAGGTAGGGTTCTCGGACGCCAATTCCCACGTTGGCGCGCCGTTCTCCCTTAGGTATTATCCAGCCGTAGCCCCCAGGTGAGTACCGAGGGTCCATGTACAACTCGGCCACGTCTTGCTCGACGTCCAAGTCAGTCATGAGATATTCCATGTTCACCGCTACCCTGTAGGGTCCTGCGTACTCCTTTTCTGGGAGTCCGGCGGTGGTTGCGGTTTCGCTGGGATATCCATCGGCGGCGATTACTATGTCGGCTTGGATGGCTGAGTCAGGGCTGGGTCCAACCAGAGGTTGGCCGTTATTGGGGTAGTAGTGTGCCGGGACGCCTACCTCGACCTCTCCTCCGTAGCTTATGATTGTCTCAGCAAGATGAGTTTCGAATTTGCGACGGTCGAGCACATAGCTCGCAAGGGGGAACTCGAAGGCTTTGCCGCGTGGGCTGATGACCCGGACATCTCGACATTTGTTGTCAATGGTCTCCTCTGGAACATCGAAAACCTCGGGGTTCTTCACTCGAGGAAGGAGCCTCATCATATCCTCCTTCACCACGAAGAACTCTCCGCATCGGACAGGGGTGCCTAGAACTTTCTTTTTCTCGAAGACTTTGACCTTGAGCCCTTTCTTGGCAATTATGCTGGCTGCGGCGAGGCCTCCGGGTCCTCCACCTACGACGGCAACGTCGTACATTGACCCTGTCAACTGTTGTAATGCCCTTGTTTGCTAGCTTGCGCTCTTTCTGGAGTTGATTTAATGGTTTGGAAGTTATTTCACGACTCGTTTGTTGGAAACAGCTTTATAATCGAGCCGGACCGGCCGACAGAAAATTCCGACTGGTTGACTGGAAGGAAACAAGAAAGGATTGGTTCTCCTCGAATTCATAATCGGAGTCTCCCTAGTATCGCTCCTTGTAGCGGGGCTATTGGTCAGGTGGATAATGGCGAGGGATGCTGGCAGTCCGCGAATGCGGGAGATCGCAGATGCGATTCGACAGGGCGCGGAAGCATACCTCAGACGCCAGTACCGGACGATTAGTGTCATAGTGGTTGTCTTCGCCGCGATTTTCGCGGTCGTGCTCAGAGACCCGACTAACGGGCTTCTGGGTCCCCAGACGGCAGTAGCGTTCATTGTTGGAGCCCTCGCCTCAAGCTTGGCAGGATATGTGGCAATGTACATTTCCGTGCGTTCGAATGTGAGAACCGCGAACGCTTCTTTGACCGGGTTAGACCCGGCGTTGAAAGTGGCCTTCAGGGGAGGAATGGTCTTCGGGCTGTCTGTTGTCTCGATGAGCCTTCTCGGAATCTCAGGCCTCTTCCTCGCATACGGCGCAGACCCAGCCAAGACACCCTCGCTCATCATCGGCTTCGGCTTCGGAGCCAGCTTCGCAGCACTTTTTGCCCAGCTCGGAGGCGGCATCTACACCAAAGCAGCTGACATGAGCGCCGATCTCGTCGGAAAAGTCGAAGTGGGCATCCCCGAGGATGACCCTCGAAACCCTGCGGTGGTCGCTGACCTCGTCGGCGACAACGTTGGGGACATTGCGGGAAGAGGAGCGGACTTGTTCGAGTCGATCACCGGAGAGAATCTAGGAGCCATGATTCTCGGAGCAGGCCTCGCGGTGCTACTGTCCCGATCTGCGGGCAGCATTGTGAACTATGATTTGACGAACTGGGTCCTCTTCCCCCTGGTCGCCCGAGCGTTCGGATTGCTGGCCGCGATCGTTGGAATGTTTTTCGTTCGCGCCCGCGGAAAGGAGGATCCGTTCAAGTCCCTTACACGTGGCTTGATCGTTACGGCTGTTCTGGCTATGCTGGGCTTCCTCGGGACTTCTATCTGGCTCCTCGGGGCAGCCAATATCAACCTCTTCTTCGCCGCGTTAACAGGCATCATAGCTGCCCTTCTCATCACTTGGATAACCGACTACTACACCTCCTACACAAAGAAACCCGTTCGATCAATCTCTGAGGCCGCAAGATCGGGAGCTGCTCCGGGAATAACGACAGGTATCTCTGTGGGGATGGAGTCAACTGGACTATTCGTTCTCGTAATCGCCGGCGCGATATTGATCTCGTACGTCCTCGGAGGCGGGTTGGACGCGTTGCGCCCACTGGTTAACCCCGGCATCCTCACGCCAAACCCTACGGACCCTAACTACACTGGCTTACTGGCCACGGCAAACCTCGTGAAGGCAAAGGTCGGCCTAGGAATCTACTCCACTGCCATCGCGACAATGGGAATGCTATCCGTAACCCCCTTCGTGCTGGCCATGGATGGATTCGGACCAATCACGGATAATGCCGCGGGGATTGTGGAAATGTCGGGCACGCCTGAGGGAGTTCGTGACATTACTGACCTTATGGATTCTGCCGGCAACACGACGAAAGCCTTGACCAAGGGATACGGAGTGGCTTCCGCGGCCCTATCCGCATTCCTTCTGTTCTCCGCGTTCTTGGAAGTGGCCGGCCTCAGCGACACAGGTATCAATCTCGCTCATCCGAGCGTCTTTGTCGGCGCGATGGTCGGAGCAATGCTCGTCTTCGTCTTCAGCGCCCTAGCCATCAAAGCAGTAGGCAACACCGCCGCGAAGATGATTCAGGAGGTTCGACGCCAGTTCCGCGAGATCAAGGGGATAATGGAAGGGACCACGAAACCAGACTATTCACGCGCGGTTGACATATCGACACGTGCCGCTCTTCGCAACATGATAGTTCCCAGCCTGCTTGTCGTCCTAACCCCCATCATCGTAGGGCTTGTCCTAGGCGCTGAAGCGGTCGGCGGACTATTGATGATAGGAACAGTGACTGGAATAATGGTAGCCTTGTTCATGAACAACGGAGGAGGAGCCATGGACAATGCGAAAAAGTATGTTGAAGCCGGCAACCTTGGAGGCAAAGGCTCACCCACCCACGCAGCCACAGTCATCGGAGACACCGTGGGCGACCCGCTCAAAGACACCGCAGGACCCTCCCTACACGTGGTCGTGAAGCTGCTAAACACGATCACACTCTCCCTCGCGCCATTATTCGCCCTCTTCCTGCTCAAACTTCTAACTGGCTAGCCGCCTACTGTAGTGCTTGAAGCCTTGCCCGGAAAGCTCCAAAAAAACTCACAGGACCACGGATATCCCCTCAAAACGGACACCTCCCTTCGTGTGGACCTCCGTACCCCGGAAGCGCTTCTCTCGTAACCCTTTTCACACCAACCATACCCTGCCATCTTGAATTGAGCACCGCACCAAAAGGTACAACACTGCGACTGCTAGTCCCAAAGGACTCCGCGGAAAGGGTCCTGTCTAGCCTCGGTCCAACCGCTAAGCTGGAAAGAAGAGACTTAGTGCTCAGCGGCGACAGGATGACCACAGACGACATAGTCAAACAGATTCGGGACCTTAGTCGTCTCAGAGACGATATTCTTCACTCTATTCGTCAGTTTGGAGTTCAACGAGATCCGAGAGGAACGGTGCAAACACCCGGCAATCTTTCAGGTTTCCTGGCTGAGGTCCGAGAGGATCTGGAAAACGGACGCAGTCAATACCAAGAGTTACAGTCGAAAATCGAGTCGCTACAACGACAGCTCGACGCTGTGGAGAAACAAATCAACATTCTCGAGGAAATTGGACGTGCAGGTTTTACGTCTCCAGAGACCTCGGGTGACGCAGGCAGTTTCAGCCGGATTCTCGGTCGCCTGCCCGCTCGCAAGCTTGCCGAAGCGCAAAGGGACCTAGAGGGTGCCCTGAAAGATCAGGCGGTGCTGGCTACAGGAGCGCGTGTCAAGGACTTCGTCTACATTCTTGTCGTCGCCCCACGCGACAAGACGAGCCAAGCACTCCAGACACTCCTGCTCCACGACTTTGTGCAAACTGAGGATCCACTTTCAGAAGGCGTTGACAGAGACGCCACCCTGGAGGCTCTGGAAGCGAAGAGAAATTCGATCCAAAAAGAGCTTGGCAAGTGTAAGGACGAGATGAAACAGTTCCAGACCGAGACGCAGGACCATTTGAACCGAATCGCAGACATGATCCAAGAAGCGTACATGTCTCTCAGAGGACTGCTTCAGCTAGGCGAAGGTTCGAAAGCCTCAATCGCGGTGGCATGGCTGGCGAAGCCGGTCCCACCCAAGACGGTGAACATTGTGCGAAGTCAAGGGGCCATCTTGGAAATGGAGTAACGGCGCGGGCATCTTCAGTGGGCGAGCCAGACCTCGAAGTATCAGTTACACCGAGAATCAGAGAGGCCCTCCAAGCGGCGATCGACAAGACGGGAAAGAAAGATGTTGCATCAGCCGGAGGGCTGACGACCAACCAGTTAGACCTCCTTCTAGGCGCGGAGGATCCACACATTCCAATGTCTGTCGTCTCCGCTGCCTGCCTGACTAATAGGGCAGGAGGCGATCCCCACCCTAACCACAGCAGCGTTAGCGAATGTCTCAAGGGCGCGACCATTCGACTACCCTCGAGACCCGGAACAAGTACTCCTCCAGTCAAGTCTGCGGAACCCATCCCGCAGCTGACATCTAAGCCGAGGAGGCCCGTGTCTCTAATGGACCAAAAGTCGGTGAAACTGATCAACTTCGGTGGCAACACGATATCCTTCCTACTCCTCGGTTATTTTCTGGGGGGAATCGTACTATCCCCCTTATTCGGGGCACCTTCCTGCATTGGTGTAAGTTTTTCTCCGCCCGCCGCGTCCCCGTGTCTCGGTTCAATTGCCGGCATCGTCATCGGGGCCTTCGCCGGACTAGGGTACACGGTCTACTTCTTCGTCAAGAGACTTTAGAAGGCTGAAACGTGGCGGTCCCTGTAAATCTGTATTGGATATCCAAAAATCTTACAAGAATGTTGACAATATGTCCGAGTTAATACACGCTTCCATATACACTGGTCTTAGGAATCTTACTACATCATTTTCGAGACGGCGATTCTTGAAATATCCACTCCCGGCAACTATACCATGCATTACTTGAACGCTGGATCAGCGAATACCACCGGGAGGGTAGCCATGGGTCCTAGTTCTGTAGTCTATTCCTGGGCCTACTTGTATCCTGGCCTGGGCCACGATAGCGATCGCGGGCATTTTTTCCATCATTACCGGATACGACTTACGCTCTAGCATCAGGCGGCGGGCGGTAGTCTCACAAGAGCGAGGGTTCACGTGCAACTGAAACCGACGCCAAGATTAGCGCCATAATCGCAAAGAAAAGGCAGGTTCGAACAGCGAACATTGGACATATCCATTTTTCTTGTCAAGAAGATGAAGTCCTCATTTTCTGGACGTTTTCAGACAGTGATTAGGGCCTTGACCTGATCTGGTTTGAGTCCGGATGCGACCCCCGAAATCACAGCCGCTAGGCCTCGGGCTTCGTTCTCCTTGAATATCAAGAAGGCCAAGACGACACCGATTGTGTATGGGAATCCGAGAAAGATTCGTCTGGCTTGACCTACCAGGTATCTCTTGACGTCCATCTCCAAGAAAGCAAGGGACTTTGTCTCTTCGTGTCTTTGGCGTGCGTTGGCCATCAACCTACTGTACTGGGTTAGAGAACCAGCTTTCTCCAAGGTCTCGTCGAGGTCGGTGGTGGCAAGGAGTCGGCCGATGGATTGCTTGTCAAGCCTCCAGTGCACCGGAACGAGATGCTCTTCGATATTTGAGACCCCTATGAGTTTGCTACGAAGGACAATTGAGAGGTTGAGGAGGTCGACTGTTGCTCCGACGATGGGAAGGCAGCTGCTCCGGTCTCTCCCATGGAGTCTCTTCACAACGTAGTTGTAGAACCGCTCCTCCCCCCACCCGGTAAAAATGTCTCTCACCAGAGCCGCCTTTTCGGGCGGCATCTCTTCCAGATCAATGTCGCCAGTTCTCTCCTCGAGAGTCTTGTCTCCGATTATTCTGACAGACTCCCGTAGATCGTCCATCATGTAGAGTCTACGGAGCTGCCCTTCTCGAACACCTCCCAAGGGTTGTCGGGCCGTTGAGAACTCCTCCCAGGTCTTGCCCTGAGACTTGAACATGACAAGAGTTGCAAGATCATACGCGTCGAAGCGTCGGACATACTCCAGGAGAAACTGGCGAACGTTACCTTTGGATCCGGAGACTAGGTTATTCACAGAACCGGCGAATCCTCGTTGGATAGCCCGCTCCGTTTCAACCGCGGAGGAGACCTCTTGAAGTTTAGAGAGCTCAGACCCGTATGGGCCATCAGCAAGTGCCGCCACGATATCACTCAGTGTCGGAATCTCGGCAAGAGAGAGCAATTGCTGGCGTTGGAGGAGGAAGCTTTTCTTTCCGCGAATCTTGGCTTCGAGATAATTGTCTCTGAGCAGATGCACGAGGGTGTCTGATATCACGATTAGTCTCTTACTTCGCGGCGAGAACTAGCAGCAGAGAGACGACCAGAGCGTAGATTGCTAACGCTTCTGACAAGATAAGGGGCACGACCGTCCTAGAGAAGAGTTCGGGCTTTTCGGCGGTAGCCGACGCAAGGGCGGCCCCCGATGTGCCGATTCCGAGCCCTGCGCCAAGTGCTGCAACTCCCATGGTGAGTCCACCTGAGAATATTCGGAAAGCTCCGTCCGGGCTTAGGGTCGGTGTTATGGCGAATAGAGAGAGGAGCCCGACGACCAATCCGTATATTGCGAGCGCTTCCGCAAGGATTGTGGCTATTAGGTTCCTTGATACAGTCTCGGGTCTTTCGGTTCCGGCCCCCGCAATAGCTGGAGCGGAGATACTGATTCCGAGGGCAGCTCCGAGTACGGAAAGAAGCAGGCTTAGACTGACTCCAAGTCCAGCGAATAATATTGTGTCAGCTACCACGTGTTTGTACTATCCAGCCCTTTGGTTCCCAGTAGGGCGCGAATGGCAATCCGTTCCCCTCATAAAACTTGCTAAACCACTCGACCCAGTGAAGCCTCAGAGTTTGAACGAATACGATCAAGCCCTCGATAATCATGACTAGAATGTTACCTCCAATTGCTCCTCCTATACCGAACGCTGTGAATAGTGCAACCTTGACGAAAAAGTCTGCAATGTTTAGCGCCCATATTCGAAGGTAGGAGAGCGTGTTGCTCCCCATACTTGTAAACGCCTCGAGAGCGTGCAATCCTCCCTCCTTCCAAGACAAGAGCCCAAACGGAATGACGAACAGTGCTATTGGTATTGGATTGGAAAGAACTGCTGAAAACTTGTAGCCAGCGAGAGCGAAAGTCCGCACCATGTCGACAAACGCCAGATAGAACAAGGCCCAGCATATCGGCCCGAAGAAGGCTTCGGAGTATTCCTTGCGTCGAATCTTTTGATAAGCATTGAGAGCTAGACCGAGAGTATAATGGGCCACGCCAAAGTAGAGAATGTAGACCATGAACGTCTGCAAGTGGTCAATGGTGCCGGTCAGTGCTCCTTCTGTAGGGGAAAATATGGGGTGTATCCCAAAGATCTGCGCGGATTCGAACCCGAAGAAGTCGCCGAAGACAAACCCGAAGATAGTGGTGCCTATGCCAAGTAGAATCATCAATTCTGCTCCGCCAACGATTAGCTGACCGATATCTCCACCTGGAATCTTACCCCCTTTCTTTCTGACACGCATGAACAGGAGCCCGAATAGGATGAACAGTGGGCCTTGTCCAAAATCGCCGAACATCAGCCCGAATATTAACGGATAGGAGATTATCATGAACGGCAATGGATTCAATTCATTGTAGTTGGGAATTCCAAAGTTGTTAATTATCGACTGGACCGGCTTGAACCAGCTCGGAGTGTTTACAAGCGTCGGTGGCTTCGAGGAGTCCTCATCGCCGGAGGTCTCGGAACGTTCTATGCTCTTGCTCTCTGGATGTGTCTTCGACTCGCTTGATCCTACTTCTTCGGCGACGACCGAGGCTTCGCCTTGACAAGCCTCAGCAACTCCCTTGCTGAGTTCTTCGACGCGATACTCCGGGACCCAGGCTTGTAGCATCACAGTGGATTCTGTTGTCGGCGAACCGGCAATTGCCTTGGTCCGGACATCAAGTAATTCCGCAAGCGCACTAAGAGCCTTGATCCGGGGTCCTTGCTCTTCGACGAAGGTTTGGCGATCCTGTTCAAGCTTCTTTTCCGATGTCTCAATTTCTTGCATCCGATAGCTGACCTGCTTCGTGGCTTCGTCAAGGTCCGTGGGCAGGTCGGCCCAAGCGGCATCTAGCTTAGCGCCTAGTGCGCTCGCAGCCTGTTTCGCTTCCTCTGCGAATGCACTTGGGAAAAGGGAGAGAAAAGTCTGCGTATCTTCAGTGGAGGCGGTGACTGCGAATATCATGTTTCCGTAGGTTACATCGGCGATTCCCTGTCTAAGTGATTCGGCCGATTCAACGGCGACTTCTCCGGCGACCGTGCTGAGGAAACTGCCCTCGGCAAGGGAACTCAGCGGAACGCCCGCGTTCTTCAAGCCGGACAAAAATCTTGAGAGCTCAGCACTTCTCTCACGTTCCGCTTGTAGTTTTCCCGCAGACTCTTCGAGTTGCTTGACAGGCTGCTCTAGACGTGAACATTCCGAGCCTAGAAACGCGGCAAGCGAGTCGAGGCTTTCAACCGGAGCATCAATCTTTTCGAGAGGTAGGTCGGCAGTCCCTAGAGCTGAGTTGAGGGCTGCGATCTTGCTCTTTGCTGGCGAGGAGTGGGCCAAGACGCTGGCAATGTCATACTTTGAAGCACCGGGAGGGAGGTGGTCCCCTGCAACCTCCACTAGGTGTAGGATTTCAGAGTCGCCTGCGTAGGCTAGCAGGTTGTGAAGACGTTCTCTCGGTATTATGATGCTTACCAGGCGCATTGGAACTGGCTGGAGCAAGAAAGGGCAGCCTACACGCCGAAAATTGTGGACGAAATCATCGACAGAAGCTGGGTTTCCATCCTGTCGAGGCGTGCTCGGAACGAGTTGTTGAAGACGACTCGGCCCTTGGGATCGCTGGCTATGACTCCCCCCAGCTGGTCGATGGGATTATCTTCGACGACGAGCTTAGCTCCCTTAGGCAGAGAGTTTCCGATGCTGTCCAAGTCTTTCTTGGAAACTCCCGGGAAGCCAACCCGTACCACGAGCTGATCCGATCCAACAGCGGTCGCCGCTTCGGTAACCATCATCTTCAGAGAATCTTGAAAGTCTCCAGACTTTCCGAGAGTGGTGAGCCTTTCCTCGACGGAGCTGATGACAGATTGGATTATTTTGTTCTTCTCTTCTAGTATGCGAAGCCTATTTGCTCGAACCTTTGTGCTTAGAATGCTTCTTCTCAGAGCCTCGGCGTCCACTTTTGCTCTGGCAATTAGTTCATCCGCTTCTCGACGCGCACGAGCTCTTGCCTCTTCAACGATCTTGCTCGCCTTTTCCTCTGCTTCTTTCAGAATCGACGCTGATTTGAGCCTGGCATCCGATAAGATTCGGTTTTGTAGCTTTTCGAAGGACTCTGACACTTCACTCTTGACCTCTCAGTATTAGTTCAACGGCCTTTTGAACGGCTGTCTGTTTTCTTTCGTTGAAAATCCGTTGGTAGCTTTCGAGTAATTGAGAGGTCTCGATATCCGACTTACTCGCCTCAGCCTCCGCTTCCGCTCTCGCCTGTGTTAGAATCTGCTCCCTCTGCCGTCGTGCTTGCTCAAGAACTTCCTGTCTCGCCTTTTCTGCCTCTTCGGATGCTCGAGAGACTGTTTCGTGGGCCCGGGACTTTGCTTCTTCAACAATCTTCCTAGCTTGAGCCTCTATTTCGACGATTCTCTTAACGGCGTCGATCCCTGACAAGTCCTTGTCGCCAACAGCCTCTAAGCTAGTGATTGCACGACGGGCAGAATCGTCCGCTATAAAACTATTCGATGAACAGACTAATAGTCCGGCTTGATTCGAGGCCTTCAAAATGCCTCTGAAAATTATCCGACCCGACCACGTCGAATTCATGGGTGAAGGGTTCGTGCTCCTTACTGCTCCCCATGCCGCGAGTTCTGAGGCAGACCTTCACACCGGCCAAATAGTCGAAGATGCTGCATTAGTCTCGAGGTCTTGTGCAGTAATCGGAAAGATTAGCCGAAACTATGCGGATCTGAACAGGCTTCGGGCCGCCCAGACAGAATTCAGAAAGAGCATCGACACTCTTCTTGCCGATAATGGAATTCGCGTGGTTCTTGACGTGCGCGGCAAGAAGGACTCCGGAGTCGACGTTGGAACTGGGCTCGGAGAGACAGCTTCTGAAGAATCAACAAGCCTCGTGAAAGAATGGCTTTCGCGAGACTTCACAGTTAAAGTCAACGAAGGGAATAGAGGTATCGAACCTGGCAGCCTCATAACCACGTACGCTAAGAAGAGCAACGACAGCAGTTTCGCAATCGAGGCTTTACAGATCGGATTTGGCCATGAGGAGCGTGCTTACAAGAGAGACAGGGTTATCCAAGCTATCGCCGAACTCGTGGCTCTTGCCAATCGGAAGCTGGGATTCGCAAGAACCGAAGAGCCAGAGCAGAAATAGTCTCTCAAGCTTGCGGGCCTAGCACTTTCAAAGCGTTGGCCGCGTCCTGGGACAATTGGATCCAGGGCTGGGGATACAAGCCTATGATTATGGTCAAGGCTGTGGCAGCCCAGAGAACCGCCATGTAGCTACGTGGCTCTGGAATCCTAGAACCGTCTGACGGCTCGTCAAAGTACATTCGTTTGATAAGCCAGCCGTAGTAGCCCATGCTAAAGCCGCTGTTCAATAGCCCAGCGATCGCTAGGTAGCCGCCCCATGGCAGTGAAGAATTCACGGCTCCTGCGAAGAGTAGTGCCTTGCTGAAGAAGCCGCTCAACGGTGGCACACCGGCCAAGCCGAGGAATAGAACCGCGATGTTTATCGAGGTTTGGGGCATTCGCTTCGCCAGGCCGTTGAAAGAGTCCAAGTTGCTGATCGACAGGCGTGTCGCTACGGCGGTAGCGGCTATGAAAGCGGCCGTCTTGAGAATAGAATAGTTCAGGACGTGAAATAGTCCGCCTGCGATTGCCTGACCGTTTGGGGTCGCGAACGCGATCATAATGTAGCCTGCTTGAGCAATGCTTGAGTATGCTAGCAATCTTGTGAAGCTCTTCTGCATCAAAGCAGCAAGGTTACCCAGCGTCATTGTCACAATCGCGATGATCGCGAAAATAGAGTGCCACTCCACATGGAAGGGTCCGATAGCGATGATGAATACGCGGAACGCTGCTGCGAACGCGGCCATCTTCGCCCCGGCAGCCAGTAGAGCGCCGATGGTCGTGGGTGCTCCTTCAAAAGCGTCGGGGATCCACATGTGGAACGGCACAACCGCCATCTTGACCCCAAAACCCACGATGAACAATACGATCGCCAACACCCCGAAGGGACGAACATCAGGAGTGATGCTGCCAAACGTGTTAGCAATCGCGATCAAGTTCGTGGAGCCTGATATCCCGAACACAAGTGATATCGCGTACACTATGAGCGCTGATGAGAGAGCTGAGAGAACGAAGAACTTCATCGCCGCCTCGTTGGAGTTAGGATCGCTCTTCCGAAATGCTGTCAGCGCGTAGGTTGGAATGCTCATCAGCTCCCAGCCGACGTAGAGCAGAATGAGGTCAAGGGAAGCGGCTAGAACAATCATGCCGAGTGTTGACAGAATTAGAAGCCCGAAGTAGGGGGCTTCGTTTGGATCACCCCGCATGAAACTCAGAGACGCGACGCCGACGAAAATGGCGACGACGAGAAGAACGCCGGTAAAGAAGTAGGTGAAAATGTCGGTGCTCATGATCGCGCCGGGTCCAGGCGTCTGCGCCGCTGAAAACCCCAGCCAAATCGCAGAGCCGAGAGCGAGGAAGAGCCCAATCATACTGATTGAAGGAGCGATGGTCCTCCGTGCTTTGCCCTCCCCCAAGAGTCCCGCGGGTGTGACGGCGAGGCCGAAGACGGCTAGGCTAATGAACGGAGTGAAATCAATGAGACTCATCACTAGGGTCCTCCGGGAGCCAGTGGGTTTGTTGTGGCTCGGATGATGCTGTCAAGGAGAGGGCCTGGGTAGGCTCCCAGGACGAAGAGGGGGATGAGAAATGCAGCCAAGATGGCTAGGGAGTGGAGGCTGATTTCGTTTCGAGCTCCAACACCCGGAGTCATCACTACTCTTCTCAGCATCCACAGGAAGTACCCTACCGTCAGAGCCGGCGCGACTATTGCGATTGCGAAGAAATAACTGGCTCTGAGTGCTCCTTGAATCACAAAATATTCGCTTATGAAATTCGAGAGCCCGGGAACCGCCATTGCTGCCATTGACCCTAGGACAAGAAGGGTGACCGTAAGCGGCATCTTTCCTCTCAGCCCTGTAAGCTCGTCGATATTCCTCGTGCCTGCGTGTTCGTGGATGTATCCGGACATGAGGAACAGGATTCCAATAGCTAGCGCATGGTTGAACATTTGGAAGACTGCGCCTGATAGTCCGATCCCGTTGAGCGTGAACGCGCCCAGGAGGACGTACCCCATGTGGTTGATGCTTGTCATGGCGATCATCCGCTTCAAGTCGCGTTGTACAATGGCTACTGATGCCCCGTAGATCATCGTGACCAAGCCAATCGCAGCGAAGTATGGCCAGAGTACATTAGTCGCGGCTGGGAAGAATAGAAGGTTGAACCTGATGAGGCCATATCCTCCCATTTTCAGTAGAAGCCCGGCGAGGAGGACGCTGACCGGCGCAGGTGCTTCCACGTGGGCATCCGGGAGCCAAGTGTGGAAGGGGACGATTGGAAGCTTGACTGCGAAACCGACGAATGTGGCTATGGATGCAGCCAGTTGCAGGGGCAGGGCAAGCCCTCCGACCCTACCGACGAGTTCTGTATAATCAAAGGTCGGATTTCCCTGTGAAGAGGTCCACGCGTAAACAGCGAGGAAACCAAATAGCATAATCACACTTCCCGTATATGTGAATATCAGAAACTTCATTGAAGCATACTTCTTCCGCGGTCCACCCCAGATGCCGACGAAGAAGAACATGGGAACGAGAACAATTTCCCAGAAGACATAGAATAGTATCAGGTCAAGGGAGGTGAAGACTCCGATTATTCCGGTTTCGAAGAGAAGGAACAGGGCGTAGTACTCTGGCTCGCGTTCTTTGATCAAGTCGGTCGAGCCGTAGGCGGCTAGGAAGCTGAGAATTGTGGCGATTAACAGAAGGGGAAGACTGATTCCGTCCAAGGCGACATGGTAAGTGAGCCCGAAGGAAATGGCCCAGTCAACTTTTTCGGCCAGCTGGAACCCGCCTATCCCATAGCTGAAGACTCCTAGGATGATGAGGGTCACGACTAGTTCTGCCGCCGTAGTCCCGACGCCAAGCAGCCTGGCCAGCCGGATGTTTCTTCTGCCAAGAACGTATACGGGCAGGCCCATGGCCGCGGGTAGAAAGATTGCCACTGTTAGAATGCCGAACATGCTAGCTTGCTCCTATGACGAAGATCATGTAGGCTAGGAGGAGGAGGACTCCAATGGCGAACGAGATAACGTATTGCTGGGTGACCCCTGTCTGGAACCTTTTCATTATGTTGCTGAGCCGCGAACCCTCCGTGGAAACGTCGTTGACGGCTTGGTCGACAACCCTCTCGTCCAGCTGGCGGCTCGCCTTGGAGTATTCAACAACGTTTCTAGCTATTACGTAGTTTAGCGGGTCCCAGACTCCCTTCTCAACGTATTGATAGAGCCCGTTCGCCACCCTCATAGAGCCATTGACGAAGATCTTGTAGTAGATGGCGTTGACATACCAGCGGTTCCAGAGGAAGCCTTGCAGGCCTCCGGGCTTTGTGATTTGGTGGTGTTCCTTGTTGAAGTATCGAATGTAGCCTAGGGCCGCGCCAGCGAGTGCGACGGCGACACTGATGGCTACCAGTGTGATTGAAAGCGTACCAGATTCTGGAGGTGCACCCGAAGGAATAGCGATCCTCAGAACGCTGAAGGTTCCTTCCAAGTAGTTTGTAAGAGGAGGATCGATGAGTGGAAAGGCGATTCCGATTATTAGGCTGCCGACAGCTAGAAGAAGGTACGGGAGAAGCATTGTGAAGCGTGCTTCGTGAACATGGCTTCCCTCATGTTCCAACTCAGCAAGGTGGGCGCTCGGTTTGCCCGAGAAGGTCATTCCCAGCATGCGCATCGTGTAGAAACCAGTTAGGAGTACGGTTGCGATTCCGAGACCGTAGAGAAGGTATTGGTTGGCTTCGAAACTCGCGGAAAGAACCGCGTCCTTCGTCCAGAAACCACTCAACGGCGGTATTCCCATGAGAGAGAGTCCGGCGAGAAGCATCGCTGCGGCCGTGAGCCGCATACCCTTTGCGAGTCCTCCCATTTCATCCATGAACCGTGACTCGGCGGCATGGATGACCCATCCCGCTGCGAGGAACAGAGACGCTTTGAATATTGCATGGCTCATCAAGTGAAACAATCCCGCAGTGTAGCCGAGCGCGAAGTTGGCCCCTAGCCCAGCTATGCCTAGGCCAAGCATCATGTAGCCTATCTGCGACACGGTAGAGTAAGCGAGGACCTTCTTGATTTCTCGGGCTACAGTGGCCTGTGTTGCTGCGAGAAAAGCGGTGAAGGCCCCGATCCACGCTATTGTGGCGAAGAACGGAAACACTTGCTGAAACTGGACCAGGGCTGTATAGAAGATGGGCCCCATTCTTCCCGTGAGGAAGACTCCTGCCTTCACCATTGTCGCTGCGTGGATGAGAGCAGAGACAGAGGTCGGACCCGCCATTGCGTCAGGTAACCATTCCTGGAGGGGAAACTGTGCTGACTTACCGATTGGACCACCGAAGAAGAGGAGCGCGGTGGGCACTAGCAGGCCCAGCCTCGCTAGGCCCGCTGCCCAGCCTGATGAACCTGCGACTTTCGTCGCCAGCTCTAGATAGTTGAACGTTCCAGCATACGCGTAGATGAGAAAGATTGCAATCATCAAAGCGATGTCGCCGATTCTGGTGAAGATGAACGCCTTCATCCCAGCCTGGCTTGGAGAGTACGCCTGAGGAAGACCTAGGGCAGTGTCGCCAGGCGTCCCGACCCAGTGCTCCTTCTCATCCTTGTACCAGTAGCCGATCAGCGCGTAGGAGCAGAGTCCAACTCCTTCCCAGCCGAAGAGCATCATCAAGAGGTTGTCGGCAAGGATGAGCAGTAGCATGTTGCCGATGAAGAGGTTCATGAAGAACCAGTAGCGTGTAAGTCCTGAATCCTCTTTCATGTATTCAACACTGTAGACCATTATCAGGAAGCTGACCCAGGCAACTATGTTGGCCATGAACATGCTCAGTGGGTCGACCAACACTCCCGCGGTTATCGCCGACTTCGTAGGCGAGGACACTGAGGGTATCCAGGGGACTTGGTAGTCGCCAGCGGCCACGGTCAGGGAGGTGACGGTCGCGGCTACCGCAGCAATCAGCGAGAACCCGACAGCAGCCCAGTTGCGCAACTTCGGGCTTATCACTGCAAATGCAGGAGTGAGAAGCGCCCCGACGATTGGGGAGATCCAGATGAACCAGGGAAGGTAAATCATAGTAACCCTATCCCTTGCACAACTTTTGCAGCGGAAACCAAGCGGCTGAGGATGGGCTCGGGATATATTCCGAGAAAGATTGTCACTACGCACAGCACGATGAGCGGTAGAGTGACGGTCCATGGAGCCTCCTTGGCCTGCGCCGTGGCCTCCGTGGTTGGACCAAAGAAAATCCTACGAAGTGTCCAGAGGGAATACCCTGCTGTAAGTGCTGTGGCGATAACGCTGAGGATCGCGATTATAAGCCGGTAAAGTGTCGCAGAGTCCGCCGCTCTGATGAAGCTACCCTGAAAGAGGAAGAATTCGGAAAAGAAACCATTCGTCGTGGGAAGACCGAGAATCGCGAGGAAGCCTACGAAAGCCGCTGTAGCCGTGACGGGCATCTTTGAAGCGAGCCCGCCCAGTTTGCTTATGCTCCGTTCCCCATTGACCTGGAGAATTATTGCCCCCGCCACTATGAAGAGGATGCCCTTCGCGGTACCATGGCTAACATACTGAAACATCGAGCCGGCGATGCCGATCTGTGTGAAAGATGCAAGCCCGAATAGAATGTAGCCCATTTGACTAACGCTGGAATAAGCGAGCAAGCGTTTGATGTCGTCTTGGACTAGAGCCATGGCACCACCGTAGATCATGGTCACAAGCGCCCAGCCAGCGAAGAAGGCAGAGAGCGCGAAGAACATGTCAGGGTAGATCGTCATCACAATTCTTACCGTGGCGTAGCCGCCTATGCCTATCATGGCAGGGGATAGGAGAGCACTGATCGGGGTTGGCGCTTCTGCGTGCGCGTTCGGCAACCAAATGTGGAGTCCGAACTGGGCCATCTTGACAAAGAAGCCGAAGCACATTGCGGCGACGACTCCGAGGCGCACGATGCTAGGAACAACGTTTGGGTTTGATGAGAAGAAGACACGGACAACGTCCATGTCAGTGACCCCGGACAGGTAAGCAGTTACCAATATGCCAACGAGAAGCACTAGGGCTCCGACGTGAGTCCAGAAGAAGTACATGAGCGAGATCTTTTCTCGCTCACCATACCCCCATTCTGCGATGAGAAAGAAGGAGGGAATCAGCATTATTTCAAAGAAGGCGTAGAACTGAATCAGGTTTGTCGATAGGACTGTGCCGACCATTCCGAGAGCGTAGAGGATGTAGAGACTGTAGTACAATCCATATCGTTCGGGCTCGTCGCCAATCTTGTGTTGCATATACGGAACCGAAAAGAGCGCGATGACAGCTGTCAGAAGGCTGATAGTGAATAGCACTGGAATGCTCAGATTGTCTGCTCTTAGGCCGAATGTCCCGATGGGTGCCCACGAATACGATTCCAAGTAAGAGCCTGAAGCGTCTCCTGAAGCTAACGCGGCGGCGAGCAGAATTGATGCTAGTGGAATGAGAAGGAGAGCGAAGCAGGCATACCCCGTTTTCTCGCGAAGGCTCCTGCCGAGAGTGTATAAGATGGGAACTGAGACTAGAGGAGCCACTATCGTGCCGACCAGGAGTAGCGATGCCATCTTGCGTGGCTATCCTTTCAACCTCGTCAGCTTTCGAAGATCAATCTCATTGTTGAGTCTGAATGCGACAATGATTATCGCCAGACCCACGGCGGCCTCCATCGCTGCTAGGGCGATTGAGAAGAGCACTATGACCTGACCAGTGACAATAGGGGGGTTTCGTAGCCTGGCGAAGGCAATGATGTTGAGGTTTGCCGCGTTATAGATCAGTTCCACCGCGAACAGGATTCGAATGGCACTTCTCTTGGTGGCAAGCCCGTAAATGCCGATTCCCAGCAGTATGGCTGAGACACCGAAGAAGCTTGTCAGAGCTTCCAAGTCTAGGTTTTCTTCTCCGCTTTGGCCAGCGTCAAGGCTCCGATGACTGCTGCTGCCAGAACCAACGACAATAATTCGAGTTGCGTTCCGTAATCGATTAGCAGTGTTCTGCTTAGGGATTGGATGTCGCAGGATCCTCCACAAACATCGCTGCCTGGGAATGCTGCCGCGCTGGCAAGTGCTCCGCCCATCCCTATCAGAGTTGCGACCAGAACCGCCGCGAGAAGCGACACTCGCTTCAGCTCCATCTGAGCCTCGCCTTTTGCCGGTCCAACGAGCATTACAGTGAAGAGAATTAGGATAACAACCGCACCAATGTACACAGCGATCTGAAACGCTGCGACATAGGATGCGTCAAGCAATATGAAGAGCCCAGCCATTCCCAAAAACGCGACGCCGAGAGCCACCGCACCGTAAACCAGGTCCCGGGCTTCGAGCGCCATGATAGATCCTATCACCGTAACGGCTGCGAGAACAAGAAACGCAGGCTCAGTCATTGCGCGATCAGATCGTGGGAAATCCGACGACGATAAAGTAGGTTATCACTATGTTCACAAGCGCTAGGCCGAGAAGGATCGTCCAGCCAGCCCTCAAGAGTTGGTCTATTCGAACGCGTCCAAATGTACCTCGCAATAGAATAACGGCAACGACAATCCCAATAGTCTTGAGTAGGGACCAAAAGAGAGGTGGCAGTGGACCTGGGCCGAGGTAACCTCCCAAGTATAACGTAGCGAACAAAGCGGAGAAAGCGTAAAGTTTGATAAAACCCGCGCCTTGAGCAGCCAAGAAGAAGAACCCTGTGTATTCAGCCTGCCATCCCATAATCACCTCTGGCTCAGCCTCAGGAAGATCGAAGGGTATCCTTTCCTGCTCCGCAACCGACGTTATCAGGAACAAAAGCGCTCCAAGCGCCTGAGGCACGATAAACCATCCCTTTGACTGAGCCAGGACGATTTTTTCCAAGTTGAAGGTCCCAGCTAACATTACGACACCTATAGCCGAGAGCCAGAGTGGAATCTCGTATGCTGTCTGCTGGAACAGTGACCTCAGTCCGCCGATGAACGGGTACTTGCTGTTCGCACTCCAACCTGCCAGCAGGACAAGTGTCGGCGAGAGAGTAACGAAGGCTAGAAAGACTGGAAGCCCAATCTCAAGATTCGATATCAAGGTCTCATGGCTGAACGGTATGAGCCCCATCAGCCCGCCCGCTAGGACCATCCCAAAAACCGGGGCCATGACGAAGAAGAACTTGTCCGCCTTTTCCGGAAGTGGCAACTCTTTGAAAGCGAGCTTGATCAAGTCTGCGAAGGACTGCAGGATGCCCCCAAGCGGGCTCACGTACTGCGGCCCGATTCTTAATTGGACCCTTGCTGTAATCTTTCGATCCAGCCACGTCAATAGTGCAGCAATTATGGCAATCGATGTGAGACCGGGAAAAATTGCGATTTTCAAGAAAAGCGGACTGGTCATTATCGCCAAGGTCATCTGAATCGGGTCCGGAAACGGTTCAGCCAACCTCACTCACCTACCAGTTCTCAGGCTTGTTTGCGAGTCTCAGCGCATAGGCGAGGGGCGTGAGCAGAACTGCCATGAACACAAGAATGGGAATCGTTCCGGGGGCTCCTAGCGCACGGAGGTTGACGGCCCAAGCAAATAGGAACATAGCAACAACATCGTACACCACGAACATTAGCAAGTAGGGATAGTACTGGACAATGAACCGTGTCCGTCCGCGTCCGGCAGCAATCTGCCCAGACTCGAAGGCGGCATGTTTTTCCGGCGTTGGCCTCGGGTCTTTCGGGCTGATGAGCAGAAGGAGAACAACTACTAGTCCGATTGTCGAGACGGTTACGAATCCAAGATAGTAAACAATCTCTGGAATTCCCTCAGCGACCACTTACGGTCCAACCTAGCCCGTTTTCGGCATGCAAGACCCGTGATATTATAAAACTTTGAGTCAGAAGATTCTGTTAAGTCTTCGGGAGATGCTCCGTCATTTTTACCGCTCTACGGGTTATTAGTTGGCATCCTAGCCTTGCAGGGGACATCGCTAGTGCTGGCGGTGAAGGCGGTCAGGCAGAGAAACGATGCCTCAAGCGAACTCCCACATCTATTAGACCAGTTTCGACGCATTGTAAACGTCTGCGTCTCCACAGGAATAGAACAGAACGTTTCCTCGCTCAAGACACTCTCGTCAGGATGCTATCACCGTCTCAGCCGTGAAATACTCGGCTACTATAGACTCTGCGCCATCATCACAGCCACTGGAATACTGCACAACTATCGAAAGGCTAAGAGAAACAACCCTCACACCGCAGTGCCCCATGCTAGAAGGCTGATGCTGACCACATGCTACGGGTTCAAGATACAAGACGGTGTTCTCAGACTGCCGGTCAAGCCGCGGACGTACGTCTACATCCCGCTCAACAGTCACACGCGACGATCATTGTCCGGGGTGACCGTGCGCTCTGTTACTGTGACGCCTCACACGGTCAGCATCAGCTACTCGAAAGAAGTGGTTGAGTACAAACCGGAAGGATACCTTGGAGTGGACCGGAACCTGGACAATGTGACAGTCGCCTCGACAGAAGGGAAAGCTCGACGGTTCGACCTGTCCGAGGCCACAAGGATCAAGTCTACCTATCGTCTTGTCACGAGCCGATTCCACAGAAACGATGCACGGATAGAACACGTCGTCTATGCCAAGTATGGTCTGAGACAGCGCAACCGTGTACAGGCGAAGACCCGACGTTACGGAATAGTCATGGAAAGACTAACCGGGATTAGAAGGCTCTACCGGAAGGGAAACGGTCAAACCAGAAAGTATAGGGCGAGAATGAACTCGTGGAGCTTTGGCGAACTACAACGCCAGATAGAGTACAAGGCAAGATGGGAAGGCGTGAAGGTAACCTATGTCCCTGCTAGAAACACTAGCAAACGGTGCTCGGTATGCGGGTACAAGACCCTAGAGAACACCATGCGACAAGTATGGTGTCCCGGATGCGGGACGATGCTTGACAGGGATGTGAACGCAGCTGTGAACATAGCTACGGGAGGAGTGAGGTTCACTCCCTACGGGCCTCCAGTTGAAGCAATGGTAGAGGAACGGGAACCGAATAAAGCGGCCCTAATCCCCAAAGTCGATGGAGACAAGTTAAGTCACCTACGGATGGCTAACCAGTATTAGCCATTACCCGAAGACTTAACAGAACCAGTTAGAGAGTACCATCTGAGGCTAATTTTTCCTCTGCCATAGATAATCAGCGTATTCATCGAGAATCTTCCGGTTCCTGAGCCGTTTTACGCTCCGAAGACTCTGCTTGGCTTCATCAGCATACTGCTTGGCCCTATCTCTCGCAAAATCAAGCGACCCAGAGTCTCGGAGTAAACGAAGTACCTGTTTTGAGCTAGGCTTCTTCTTCCTGGAAACCAGCAAGTCCGTGTGGTTGTTCGGGCGAGGGGCTTCGTGAAGAAAGTGCGAGGTTACGATATTAGGACTGCTCAGAGCTGGTTCATCTGGCGAACCATCAAAGTCCAACATGTCGTCTCTTATCTGGAACGACATGCCCGCGGCTCTACCAAATTTTTGCATTGAGACGAGATCCCGACCCTCAACTCCCCCTATCGCGGCGCCGATTCCGGCCGCAGTCCCGAAGAGCGAAGCCGTTTTCAGGTCGGAGATGGCAACACACTCGTTGACACTTGCGTTTACGTCGGATAGTATGTCGAGAAGTTCACCTTTACTGATGTCCACGAGTGCGGACCCCACCATTCTCATGATTTCCGGGTTCTTGTAATTAGCTAACAACTGAACACCCTTGGACGCGAGGAAAAGGCCCGAAGTTATCGCTTTCTCATTGCTAAACGCCATGTGAATGGTGGGAACTCCTCTTCTCACCTGGTCTTTGTCTATCAGATCGTCAAATACTAGAGTCGCGGCGTGGATAATTTCGACCGCAGCGGCCGCATCCAGTGCCTTCCCTGAATCAACGCCTGCTGCTTGCGTGGCAAGTGCCACCAATAAGGGCCGGCATCGTTTCCCCCCAGTCCTGAACATGTACTTGATTATCTGGTTGGCTTCTGCCCGATCAAAATTGGTTTCGAGCGTCTCGTCGATCTTCTTCTCGATGGGTCGACGGAGGGCTTTGAATGCTGATGGGAACCCGCTCATCCCGACTAAGTCCTAATCGTTCCAGGCGTGAGATTGGCACCGCTATTTAATCGGTTTTACCCGGGTGTTCTACAGTTTGTACGTATACTCCCGAAACAATCTTTATAGCGACACCGCATGAGTCGACGTCAGAAAAGTGAACAATATGTCGACAACACCAACACCTCAAACATCACCACCAGCTAAGAGTAGAAAGACAATGTACGCAGTGCTGGGAGTGGTTATAATTATCATCGTTGTCGTTGCCGGACTCTATGCTGGCGGCTATTTCCCCGGCACCGGCATGACCGCGACGGCATCAGCTAAGGCATATGACACCGGGAGTTGCACTAGCGCCTCTAACTGCGATTTCACACCAGCCACCCTCAGCGTATCTACGAACACAAAAGTCACTTGGACAAGTAACAGCACAACGGTTCATACAGTTACGGCTTGTTCCACTACGAATAGTCCAACGAGTGCAGAATGCCCGACCATGAACGCTTCGGGTCTATCATCTTTTGACTCTGGGGCTTCTGGCTTTGGCAGCGGCCAAAGCTTCTCGTACACATTCACGACCGCTGGGACATACTACTACTATTGCCGATTCCATAACTGGATGCATGCGCAAGTCAACGTCTCGTAGACAAGGTTTCGCCTGCACAGCAGGCTACCCCCTTTTTTCGTGGCTATCTCATTTGACAGTCAATCCTCTACTCCTCGCAATTTTTCAGCTAAGCAATTTTTTTTCTAGTTGACCAAGCGGACATGCTGGGTCTTTGCATCCGCCACGCCTTTGCATCTCTAAGAGAAGGACCCTTTGGAGTCATGTATGGAATGGGTGAAGCTGGAGAAAGCTAACTGACAGCAGGGCCGTTACGATTACTACTGCAACAACCAACACTATCGACAAGGGCCGCGGCTCGTCCTTCAACTCTTGAAAGAATAGGACAACGAGCGCCGCCTTTGCCACTGCCAGCCCAATCAAGGTCGTTACAACAAAATCTCTCGCTAGGTTCGGGAGATTAATCAGCTCAAGCTCGCCGGCGGTAACCCCGATCAAGACCGCGAAGACGATAATGTAGACCCGAACGCTCAACCCTTTCTCCCTCAAATGAGATAGAAGAGCGGGAACAGGAAGATCCAGACGATGTCCACAAAGTGCCAGTATAGACCGAAGTGATGGATTGTTTCCTCCCCATGCCCAAAGTACTTGCCCTTGAGCGCGTTGGGAATGAGATATCCTATCATCAAAAGCCCAGCAAAGACATGTACGCCGTGGACTCCTGTGGTGATGTAATATGTGGTCGCGGGAAGCGGAAAGTTGGCAAATATTGACACCGGAGCGGATGCTAGCTGCTGCCACTCCATTGCCTTGTTATAGAGAAACAGGGTGCCGAGCGCGAAGGTTCCAACTAGGCTTGCCACCAGGCCTGACTTAGAGCCCTGCCTGGCACACGCCAGCGCGAGAACCGCTGTCAAGCTGCTTGCTAAGAGAATGAACGTGTTTGTCGCTCCGTGCGAAATCTCGAACAAGGAGTTTATCGCCGGCCATGTAGCCGCGTTGGTTCGAACGAACGCGTAGGCGCCAAGGAGCACCCCGAAGAAGATTATTTCCGATGCAAGGAAGACCCAGACGCCCAAACGGGCTCTCGGAATCCCTGCAAAGGGCCAGTCGGCGGTTTTCTCACCCTCCGGAACAACGAAAGCCTCTCTTCCGTAACCCGTGAGACCCCACACCCCGACCACTACTCCGGGGACCAGAAGGAAATAGTTGGGTGGGGGACTGCTTACGGTCAGGCCTAGCAGGAACAGAAAGGCGCCAAGCGCCATGATGATCGGCCATCGGCTGAGATGTGAGGGATGGGCACCGTGGCCGTTAGGCAATCCAGTTGCCAGTGACCCGCGGTGTCCACTTCCGAAGTCTACAGTTCCATCAGATGCCACCCGGGGAATTGTTCCGAAATTTTCTGGTGGAGGTGGAGAGGAGGTTGACCATTCGAAGGTCCAGCCTTCCCAAGGATTAGGGCCTGCGGGGGTTCCATTTCTCAGACTCCTCCCTAGATTGGCAAACAAGAGAAGTTGTGCAAGGCCGAAAATGAACCCTCCGATGGTCGCCATCTGGTTCAGGGGGAGCCACCCGGTGTTGATCGTGTAGGATGCGATTCTCCTCGGCATTTCGAGAAGGAAGAACATTGGAAAGTAGAGAACGTTGAACCCAATGAAGGAGAGGGCGAAGTGCAATTTCGCAATTCTCTCGTTGTACATTCTCCCCGTCATCTTTGGGAACCAGTAGTAGAGTCCTCCCATAAGGGCGAGAATCCCCGCTCCAACCATGATGTAGTGGAAATGAGCAACGACGAAGTAAGTTCCCCTCAGTTGATGGTCAAGAGCGATCGAAGCAAGGAAGACGCCCGTAATTCCGCCTATAACGAAGAGCGCAACAGCCCCTATGGCGAAAAGTACGGGGGCTTTCATCCTAATCTTCGCCTTGTACAGGGTCTCGATCATCGAAATCGTAATCACGTCAAAGGGAAGAGACACGCCGATTGTCGTTATTGTGAAGAGCTGGGTACTCAACGGGCTCACCCCTGTGATGAACATGTGATGACCCCAAACGATGAAGCTGAGAACCGCCGCGGCAATCATTGACCAGGCAACGTATTTTGCCCCATACAACGGTCGACGAGTAAAGGTTGGAAGTATCTCCCCGATGACCCCTATCGCAGGAAAAAGGACAATGTACACTTCAGGGTGACCGAAGAACCAGAAGACATCGTCCCAGAGCAATGAGGGAATGTTTCCACTCTGAGACGAGGAAAGGTAAGACAGCCTAGCTGGAAACGTTCTGTCAGCGAACAGAAGCACTAGTCCGGCTAGGAATGAAGGAAAGGCATACAGCATCATGAACGCCGCAATACCGATAATCGCGAGGACAATGCTCATGATCACCACGGTCACCAGCATAGCCCATGGAAACATCGAGAAGTGGCTGAACTTGAGGCCTGGTGCTCTCATCTTGAACATGGTTACGATAAAGTTGACAGACCCGAGGGTTATTGACGCGACCAAGAGTACTAACGCTCCTGTAGCAACATTTAGCCCCGCTCCAGCACAGAGGGGGTCACTACAAGCTGTCTGTGGATTGTAGAGAGTCCAACCAGTGTTTGGACCCCCTCCCACGAAAAATGTCAGAACCATACCCGCTCCTCCAAACAGGTAGAGCCAATAGCTCAGGGCGTTTAGACGAGGAAAGGCTAAGTCTCGCGCCCCTAGTTGTAGGGGAATGAAATAGTTAGCAAGCCCTATCGCCAACGGTGACAAGACCCAGAGAATCATCAGCAATCCATGCATGGTAACAAATTCGTTGTACGTTGACGTCGGGAGAATGCCAGGCGTGGGATTGGCAAGTTGAGCTCTCATAGAGAGAGCTAAGACTCCTCCGATCAGGAAGAAGAGAAGTGAAGTTACTGTGTAGAGTACTCCTACATCTTTGTGATTAGTGCTATACAGCCAGTACTTTGCTGCTTGGCCACTGATTTGCATCGTGAGGCGTTGACTCCGTCAGCAGCCCGTGCTAGAGCAACCTAGGCTTCCTGGCTGGACCACGTTGACCTTCCCGGTCATTCCCGAGTGACCTATTCCGCAGAACTCAAAGCATCGGATCGTGTGTGGATCCAAATCGGTGGCTCTAAACCAGAGAGTGTTAGTCAGTCCGGGTATGGCGTCTTTCTTTATCTTGAAGTCATCGACGCCGAAGGCATGAAAAACTCCCTGACGCCCTCCAGTGTCCATGCTCCTAATCTGTAGGATGACGTTCGTCCCGAATGGGATTGTTAGATTCCCCGTTAGCGTTTGCCCCTCCAAAATCGTGTTTAGGTATGTGAAGTTCCATCCAAATCTGAAGGCAGTTACCTGGATGTACGCACAGTGCGCACTCCCGTAGGGCGAGGACTGTAGTGGACGGCATTCAGAGGGAACCGTGGTAATTACCTCGGTGGCGTTCAGTGTCCCGAAAATCAGAACCCCGAGCACAATTGCTGAGAGAGTAACAGAGATCGCAACAGTTTTCAAATGCCCTCTCGCTGGTGGAATGTGACCCAGAGTTGGAGCGTCCGCCGGTTCTGGGAACCCATCTCTTCCTCTGAATCTTACAATTAGGTAGGCCATAAGGCCGAGAACGATTCCTCCGACTATTACCGCGAGGAAAGTGAACGTGTTAAAGAGCTGATAGAACAAGTCGGCGGTATTGGAAGCTGTCAACTACGACCTCAATTTCTCGGTGTCGATGGTCCTCTTTTTTAAAAGGTTACGCACTGACTATACCCGTGAAAAGGACAGCAATAAGCAGACCAATCAGGGCTAAATTTGCTACCCTTGTCGGACGGCTCGAACTTCGAGATTTCTTACGAGAACTGCGTTAACAAGAACAAGCCCGAAAACTGCTGTTGCGACTGCAAGATGAGCGGTCACAACGGCAGGGTCAAGGGCAGTGTTGACAGTGACCATTCCTAGAATTATTTGCACAACTAGCGCAAGAAAACTGGCAGTCGAAAAGACCAGGGACCCCCGGCTAGACCTGTTTCTGACCCAGGCGGTCAAAGTCGTGAGAAGCACGAACGCTGTCACAACTAGCGTGAACAATCTGTGAATGTATTCGATGAGAACTTTCCCAGTTAGCTGGGGAATGAGCTGGCCGTTACAGGTCGGCCAGTCTGGGCATGCGTCACCCGAGAGGGTAGAGCGAACCACAGCGCCTATGACTATCAAGATATACGTCGATAAGACAGACCCGTAGGCTAGCGCCTGGAAGGCTTTCAATCTAGAACCTCCCAGGTGAGGCCCTGAAGCAACATTTGTGCCTTCTACTGCCGTGAAATTGCAGGCGTTAGGTTAACTTGCGGCCTTTTAGTGCAGCATCCGCCATCTCGGCTAGAAGCTTGCCGGGATCTTTGCTCTTGACCACGCTGCTAGACACCAGCACGCCCTCGGAACCGAGTTCAATTGCCCTCTCAACATCGCCGGGGTTGGCAACTCCTGCTCCGCACAGTATTTGAGTCGACGCGTTTACATCTCGTATCTTCTTGACTGTTCTTGTTATCAGTTCGGGCTGCGCTTTTGATACTGAGACGCCGGTTCCGATTAGCTCTGGGGGCTCTATGGCTATCATTTCAGGCCCGAGGGAAGCGATTGCCGCGCTTACTCCTGAGGTGTTTGCGCATACTAGCGTCCGCAGGCCGGACCCTCTCGCTATCTCTATCGCCTCTTCAATCTCCGAGACTTTCAGCCTCCTCTCAGAGTGGTTCAGCATTGTCCCGTCGGCCCCGGCCGCTTTGACTGCTTCAGCCAGTATGTGTCCCGTCTGGGCTCCCGGTCTTATCGGGTCGATGTGCTGGCTGAAGACTGGAATTTCGACGGCCTCTGAAACCGGCTTGATGTCCGTGAACTGTACGGCAACCGCGATAATCACTCCTCTCTCCCTAGATGCTCCCTCAGCTGCCCTAGCCAGGTCTACGCTCTTCTTGCCGGTTGCCTCAAGGTAGGTTTTGAAGTTCACAACTAGCAAAGGATGATTTTGGTTCAAGTTCGCCTTCACTCCAGAAACGCGCTAACGTTCTGTTGTACCTTGCTTCTTGAGCAAGTCCTCGTACTCCAGGACTAAGTCTTTGTTGCCAAGATAGGTCGGGACTCTCTGAGCGATGCTTGTTGGCTCGACATCAAGAACGGCTCCTCGTCCTGTGCTTGCCTTCCCGCCAGCTTTCTCGGTTATGAATCCGACAGGGTTCGATTCGAATTGCAAACGGTACTTCCCCTCCGGCGCGTCAAGCAACTCGGGATAGGCAAAGAAGCCCCCGTTCAGAAGGACCTGGTTGTAGTCACCGACGAACGATCCTCCGTAGCGCATCTTGAGTTTCCTCGTCTCGAGTGATTCGACGAACTCTTTCAGCTCGGGTATCCACTTCCTCTTGGAGCCACCTATTCCATATATCGAGCCTTTTCCGGGGAGCCTATGAGGGTCGCCACTCGTAAGAAACCTCTCGTAGCCTGAGCCTTTACCGGCTCCTACCGATATGTAGGTCGCGTCTTTTAGTGCTAAGACTGCTTCCACGTAGGGTCCGTAAAGGAAGTAGAGCGCGGACAAAAGATCGCGGCCTTTGGCGGGGAGCTTCGTGTCATGATAGATCCCTACGATTGTCCCTACGAGGTTGTCTGTCTTCAAGTTGGAAGACCCGTCCAAAGGGTCCAAAACAACCGCAAACTCTCCGTGCACGCCTTGAAGGGGTTCGTCCAATTCCTCCGATGCCACTTGGTTTACGAGCCCGCTCTTGATGAGTTTCTTGGTTAGGAGCTCGTTGGACCATACGTCAATTGCTGTCTGGGTCTCTCCGTAGATATTGACTCCTTCGGTTGTTCCTAGCGATCTGGGGATCTCCGCGACGATCTGGAAGCTAAGCTCTGAGAGTAGCGAGACGAGCTTGCGGAAGTTTTGGTCTTCCCCGTGAAGCACGTCGGCGAGAGTGCGAACCGGCAACCTAGCTTGCTTCTTTATTGAGCCACTACGTGCTGCAGTGCTTTCTGTAGCTCTCCGCCATCGAAAATTATCTCCTTCAGAGCCGCGGCCATCTTCAGCGGGTCGTTGTGCTGCCACACGTTTCTGCCGACAGCAAGTCCCGAAGCGCCTGCGTCGATTGCTCCTTTGACTTGGGAGAGGAAAGTCTCGTCGGTCGGAGCCTTCGGCCCCCCCGACATGAATACTCGAGCGAGACCTGCCGCTTTTACCGCCCAGCGGAACGTTCCGGCGTCACCAGTGTACTTGATTTTCACAGCATCGGCTCCAACCTCTAGCCCTGCCCTCGCAGCGTACGCAACAATCTCAGGGGCCGTGTCGTTTTTGACAGCCTCACCCCTAGGATAGATCCACGCGATTGCCGGGACGCCTTCTTCGTGAGCTTCGCGCTGGATATCTCCAAACTCTTGGAGCATTATGTTTTCGTGGACGCTTCCCAGGTAGATTGTGTAGCCAACCCCCTTGGCACCGAGACTGATTGCCTCCTCGACAGTACATATCTGAGTGGATATCGGCTCTCCTTTCGGAAGGCTGCTTTTGCCATTGAGCTTCAGAATAAGAGGAACCCTGCCATTGTAATATTTCTCGGCAATGCCCTTGTGAAGGACAACCCCGGTGAACTCGCCCTTAGAGGCGATGTCCAGTATATAGTTGGGATCGATGTTCTTATCGTCAAAGTCAGCAGAGGGTCCGTGCTCGAACCCCTGGTCGTATGCCAGCAATAGTCCCTTTCCATCACGGAGGAAGGTGTTCATTCGAGTGTTCGTGTTCATCTAGAGGACATCGTTCCGGAGGCCAAGTAGGAAACTAATACCTTTCGCTCGACCGAGAGTGCAGTCAAAATCTAGGCAAACCGTTATCGGATAACAGAGATTTCGCCGTTGCATGGTGCGACAAATCATCGTCGTCGGGTGTGGCGTTGCCGGGACGACAGCGGCCTTTCATGCCAGAAAGACAGACCGAACTGCTCGAATCACTATTGTGGGAGACGAGGACCTACCTGAGTATTCACGCTGCGGACTGCCGTATGCTTTTAGCCGTGTCGTCCCTGAAACCCATTCTCTTCTGGGATACGATGAGGTGTTTTACGAACAAACAAACAGGGTCGTCTTGCGACTGGGCTGGAAAATGAACAGAATCAAGACGGATTTTCAGCAAGTCGAAGTATCGAAGGTATCAGATGGAACGAAGCAGACCCTAGAATATGACTCGCTAATACTCGGAACGGGGGCACGGCCCGGAAAGTTGTCAATCCCTGGAGCAGAGTTAGACGGGGTTTTCACGATTCGGACGATAGATGATATCGAAGGGCTTGCAAACCACCTGTCAACCGTAAGTGCGAAGAAAGCCGCGATTATCGGTGCTGGGCTAACAGGATCGGAGATGGCAGAAGCACTTCTCCTTCGGGGTGTTTCCGTAATCGAGGCCGAAATAGTGCCCGAAATACTTCCGGTAATATTGGACCCGGACATGGCCTCGCTGGTTCGAGCGAGAGCGCAGGAGCACGGAGTCGAGTATTATCTTGCGTCAAGCCTGGATAAGATTCTCGGAGAGAAAGGGAAAGTGTCGGCCGTTCAGATTTCAGGAAAAAACCACGCGGTGCAAGCGGTAATAGTTGCTGTCAGGGTTCGACCAAATACCGAGACCGCAAAGGAGAGTGGCTTACTCCTTGGAGAATTCGGCGGGATTCGAACTGATGAGAGGATGCAAACATCGGCCAAGAACGTGTATGCCGCGGGAGATTGCGTTGAAACCTATGATAGAATGACTCGGCGACATGTGTTGTTTCAACTCTCAACCACTGCTGTGAGACAGGCCGCAGTGGCAGGAACAAATGCAGGCGGCGGAAACGCTCTGTACCCTGGATCGACCGGAGTCACCACGGTGAAGCTGTTCGACTTGGAGGTTGCCTCATTCGGACCGACAACTGTCCTTGCCGAGAAACTAGGCCTTCATCCAGTCTCGGTCAGAGTCACGGGGTCAACCCGCCTCCCATACTACCCCGGTGGAAAGGACCTTACAGTGAAATTGCTAGCTGAACCCCAAAGTGGAAGACTGCTTGGGGCCCAGTTGGTCGGTGAGGAGGGCGCTACCCTGCGTGCCAACTTCGCATCGATGGCCGGGCACTTGGGCTTAACAGTTGAAGCATTTTCGGACATTGAGACATGCTACTCGCCCCCTCTTGCTCCGGTTTGGGACCCGGTGACTATAGCCGCTCAAGCGTTGGTGAGGAAGCTGTCATCGACTCGGAAGCCTTCGGAATTGCAAGCTGCAAGGAGCTGACTGAAAGCTGAAGATTCTCGTCTGTGACAAGATCCATCCGGACGGAATCGCACTCCTTCGAAAGAAAGGTTTCAGCGTCGAGGACAAGGCGGGAATAGAGAAGGCCCAGCTCCTCGGAGAGGTGGGAGACTACGACGTTCTGATCGTCCGGGGAAGAACAAAGGTTGACTCGTCAGTTATCGCTGCTGGCAAGAAGCTCAGGATTATTGGCCGCGCAGGAGTGGGGCTGGACAACATCGACACACAGGCCGCGAAACAGAAAGGCATCACCATCATCAACACTCCCGCGGCACCTTCGACGAGCGTTGCAGAACTAACCGTCGGATTGATGCTCTCGTTGTTGAGGAGGATACCGTTCGCAGACAAGGAGATGAAAGCTGGTCGATGGATCAAGAACCGGTTAATGGGCGAAGAACTTCAAAGCAAGAAAGTGGGCATCATCGGCCGTGCGGGGCGGATAGGCGGCGAGGTCGCACGAATTCTTACGGCAGGGTTCCAAGCAGATGTCCTCGGCTATGACGTGGTTCCACCCAGAGGAGTCCCTGGCCTGACCTTGGAGATGGCCGATTCTCTCGAGGACCTTCTAGAACGGTCAGACATTGTCACAGTGCACGTTCCGTATACGCCTCAGACACATCATTTACTAAATGTGAAAAGGCTAGGGCTTCTGAGGCCAGGCTCCTACTTGGTCAACACGTCGCGAGGAGACATCGTGGATGGACCCGCTTTGCTAGAACTCTTGAAAAGAGGAAGGCTTGCTGGTGCTGGCCTGGATGTGTACCATCTAGAGCCGCCAGTGGACGAATGGGAGCAGGCGATGATAAGCCTCCCTAATGGGACGACCGTGACTACTTGCCACATCGGGGCACAAACTCTACAGGCGCAGTTGAAGGAAAGTGTCGAGCTGGCAAACAGAATCATAGACGAATCGAGCAAGACCAAGTGACATAGACATCGTCTCCGCGATCGCCTCCCAAAGCCAAGGAAAACCCAAGAGTGGAACTGAAGGCAGAAATCGCCCAGAATGGGCCCTGAATCGTGATGTATCAGCTGTCATGAATGGCCACACTAATCCCCCGTTTGAATTGCAGACGAACATGGGATAATTAGCACTGAACAATCGTCTGTTCGACGCTTTATCAGCCCAGACTCGCCCATTCTCCCCGGCAGACAGAAAACGACCCCGAAAAAAACGACCGGGTACGGACGCGGCCGTTCGAGACGCAAAAGACCCGAGTCCAAGACTCCCTTCCACCAGAAGACGGGCCAGAAATCATAGAGAAAATTTCAAACATTCTTAATGGGGCCCGGGGCGTGCCTAATCTCCAGACAGCGAGCCCGAACGAAATGAGGCACGACCCCGAACAAACCAATCGTTAGGGCAACAACTCTCGTCTATCGTCTAAGAAACTCGCAAGGCGCAGTCAAGGGTAGATTCTGTTGATGAGCCGTGGAAACGCAATCGCATCCCTGATGTGGTCTAGCTTACAGACCCAAGACACCACCCTCTCCACTCCAAGTCCGAAACCCGCGTGAGGAACACTCCCAAACTTGCGCAGATCCAAATACCACCCATACGCTTTCGGGTCCAAACCCTCTTCCCGAATCCGCCTCAACAACTCGCCATAGTCCTCAATCCTCTGCCCGCCACCAGTAATCTCACCATATCCCTCAGGCGCTAACAAATCCACAGACAAAGTCACTTCTGGCCTAACAGGGTCCGGCTTATGATAGAACGCCTTCGCCTTCTTAGGATAGTGAGTCACAAAGAAGGGCCGATCGAACTTCTCAGTCAACATCTTCTCCTGCTCGTACCCCAAGTCATCGCCCCACTCTATTCCAGACTTTTCCTCGCCAATCATCTTAAACGCATCGTCGTAGGTTAGTCTGTCGAAAGGCGGCCGCACCTTTTGCAAATCCTTAGGGTCTCGGCCGAACAGTTTCAACTCTTCCCTCGAGGTCTCAAGCAGCCTCGCTACAATGTGTGTGAGAAGTTCCTCTTCGACCTTCATGATACAGTCCAGGTCGCACCAGGGAGCCTCAGCCTCAAGATGCCAGTACTCGGTTAGATGACGCCTCGTCCTCGACTTTTCCGCCCGGAAAGACGGCGCAACAGTGTAAATGTGGCCAACGCTCGGGATCAGCGCTTCCGCGTACAACTGCCAGCTCTGGGTCAAGTAGGCCCTCTCTTCGAAATACTTCACCTCGAACAGTGTCGCCCCGCCCTCAACGGCGGCCGCGGTCAACGAGGGAACATGCACCTCGGTGTACCCGTGCTGTTCGAACCAGGCTCTGGCAGCCGAGAGCAGCCGAGCCCTGATTCTCAGAATCGCCTGAAGCTTATCACTTCGAACGTAAAGGTGGCGGTTGTCCAGG
>Ga0209058_1000177_pt1 | contig 50117 bp, 54 predicted proteins | sample GraSoiAngelo_147_FD_185904 | JGI IMG/M metagenome (GOLD analysis project Ga0209058, IMG submission 185904) | Grasslands soil microbial communities from the Angelo Coastal Reserve, California, USA - 14_1009_05_40cm (SPAdes) (version 2) | ecosystem: Environmental > Terrestrial > Soil > Grasslands ... | reverse complement strand
GGCGGTGATGCGCGCCATCACCAGCCGCGGGTTGATCGCGTGAAGCGCCTCCCAGCCGAGCCCCCAGCGCTCGAGCACGCCCGGCCGGAAATTCTCGAGGACGACGTCGCACTTCGCGACGAGCCTGCGGACGATGTCCTGGCCCTTCGCGACGTGGAGATCGACCGTCATGAGCTTCTTGTTGCGGTTGTCGACGGCGAACCAGTACGAGCAGCCGTCCTCGGAGGGCCCGAGACGCCGGAGGTCGTCGCCCCGCCCGGGCATCTCGGTCTTGATCACCTCGGCGCCGAACTCGGCCATGAGTGTGCCGCAGAACGGGCCGGCGACCACCTGGGCGAGCTCGAGGACCCGGATTCCCTGGAGGGGCAGGCGGGGCTCGGTCATGGAGCAGGAGTCTATCATCGTGCGGGGCGGACGCTCCGTGTCACGCGCGATGCTCGCGAATCGGCGTATCTTGCCCTACCATGACCGGGCGAGATGCGCGCTGCCGGCCGTCGCGGGGCTGGGGCCCGCCGGCCGAGGCGCGGCGATCGAAGGAGGACGAGCATGGCCATCACGGAACCCGGGGGGCTCAAGGCGCTGGTCGATGTCGAGCGCGGGATCGTCAGCCGCGAGATCTTCGTCAACGAGGAGATCTACCGGCAGGAGCTCGAGCGGATCTTCGCGCGCGCCTGGCTCTTCATCGGCCATGCGAGCCAGATCCCGCGCCCGGGCGACTTCGTCACATCCAGCATGGGCGAGGAGTCGGTCATCCTGTGCCGCGACCGCGCCGGGCGCGTGCGCGTCTTCCTGAATTCGTGCCGGCACCGCGGCATGAAGGTGTGCCGGTACGACGAGGGCAACACCGTCGAGTTCATGTGCCCGTACCACGGCTGGACCTACGGGACCGACGGCGCGTTGGTCGGCGTGCCGTTCGGCAAGGATGCCTACGGCGCGCAGCTCGACCGGAGCCAGTGGGGGCTCATCGAGGTCGCGCGGATGGAGAACTACAAGGGGACGATCTGGGCCACCTGGGACCGCTCGGCGCCGACGTTCCTCGAATACATCGGGGGCTACAAGCTCTACCTCGACCTGCTCCTCGACTCGTGGGACGGGCGCGAGGGCGGCACCGAGGTCATCGGCGGCAACCACAAGTGGCTCATCCCCTGTAACTGGAAGTTCCCCGCCGAGAATTTCTCGGGCGATCGCTATCACGGCGTGAGCCACCGCTCGGTGGACATGGTCGGCATCGGCCCGAGCGGTAAGGGGCGGCGCGACATGCAGGAGCGGAACGAGGCGCGCTGGCTCGACGTCTCGTTCCCCGAGCTCGGCCACTCGATGATCGCGTTTCTCCGCAAGCACGACTCGCCGCTGGCTCCCGCCTACCAGGACACGCCGATCGTCGCGGAGTACTTCCGCCACTGCGAGGAGGAGCGCAAGCGCCGTCGCGGCGAGTACTGGCGGCTCTTCGGTGGCCCCGGCACGATGTTCCCCAACGCCTCGCCGCTCGCGCGCCAGCCGCGCACGCTCGCGGTGTGGCACCCGCGCGGGCCGCACCAGACCGAGGTCTGGCGCTGGTACCTGGTCGACGCCGACGCGCCCGCCGAGGTGAAGGACGTCCTGCGCCACTACTACATCCGCTATTCCGGTCCGGCCGGGCTCACCGAGCAGGACGACATGGAGAACTGGAACTACGCCCACAAGGCGAGCCGCGGGACCATCGCCCGGCAGTATCCCTACAACTACGAGATGGGGCTCGGGCGCGCCACGCGCTCGTTCGAGGACCACGGGCTCACGCTCCCGGGCACGATCTGCGACGTGACGGAGGCCAACGCGAGCGAGAGCAATCAGCGCGGCTTCTACGGGCGCTGGCGCCAGTTCATGGGCGCCGAGAGCTGGGCGGAGCTGAACGCGCCGTGAGCGACGAGCGCGCCGCGCTGGCCCGACTCCTGCTCAAGCAGGAGGTCGAGGAGTTCCTGTACGGCGAGGCCGAGCTGCTGGACACGCGACGCTACGAGGAGTGGCTCGACCTCCTCGCCGACGACGCGCGCTACTGGATGCCGATGCGCCGCAACGTCCCCCACGGCGAGCTCGAGCGGGAGAACACGCGCGAGGGCGCGGACGTGAATTGGTTCGACGAGGGCAAGGACACGCTCGCGCGCCGTGTCGCCCAGATCCGCACCGGAATCCACTGGGCGGAGGAGCCGCCCTCGCGCATCTGTCACGTGGTCTCGAACGTCCAGGTCCTCCGCGCCTCGCCGCCGGGACCGGCGCCGTCCGAGGTCGCCGTCCGGTGCCGGTTCCTCGTCTACCGCAATCGCGTCGAGACGGAAACCGACGTGCTCGTCGGCAAGCGTGAGGACGTGCTGCGGCGGGTGAACGGGAGCTGGAAGATCGCCCGGCGCATGATCGTCCTCGACCAGAACGTCCTGCTCGCGAAGAACCTTACGTTCTTCATCTAGACGGGGCCGTGCGATTGACAAGGCCGTTCGGCGTCACCTATAGTCGCGCCACTTGTCGTCGCGGGGGCGCAGGAGGGGACGACGATGAAACAGTCGACTCCGTTCACGCTGGTCGGGCTTCTCGCCGCGGTGTTGCTGGGATCGAGTCCGGGCGCGGAGGCCGCGGACGTCATCAAGTTCGGCGTCTCGACGCCTCTCTCGGGCCCGGCGGCGCCCTGGGGCATTCCCCACAAGGGCGCGACCGAGTTGATCTTCGACGAGATCAACAGCCAGGGGGGGCTCGAGGTGGGTGGCAAGAAGTACAAGCTTGAGGTCGTCGCCTACGACCACAAGTACGTGATCGCCGAGGGCGCGGCCACGGTCAATCGGCTCATCGCCAAGGACAGCGTCAAGTTCATCTCCATCCTGGGCGGAACCGTGGTCAAGGCCGTAGAGGAAACGGTCAACGAGTCGCGCGTTCTGAACTTGCCGCTCGCATATGCCGATGGGCTGGTGAGCCCGCGAAATCCGTACACGTTCCACAGCTTCCCGTCCCCGCCGGAGACCGTGACCTTCTGGAACTGGATCAAGCAGCACCATCCGAACATCAAGCGCGTGGCCTCCATCACGCCGAACGACGACACCGGATGGTGGTCGCTCAAGGTGGAGACGAAGTACGTCGCGACGCTGGGCTATGAGGTGGTAGCGCGGGAGTTCTTCGAGCGCGTCGTGACGGATTTCAACCCGCTGCTGCTGCGTGTCCTGGCGCAGAAACCGGACATCATCAGCGTCCTCGCGGCACCGGCCGGCAGCGTCGGCCTGATCATCAAGCAGGCCCGCGTGCTCGGCTACAAGGGCCGGTTCATCCACATCGGCCAGATGGATACCTCGGTGGTAGCGGGCATCGCCGGGAAGGAGAACGTCGAGGGCACGTGGGTCCACGGCTACGTGCAGACCCCGCTCCCGGAGAAGGTCAAGAACTGGCAGGCGCGCTACACCAAGAAGCACGGCGAGTGGAACGCGACGAGCATCGACTTCGCCAATCCGGCCTTCGCCTTCGTGGCCGCGGTGAAAAAGGCCCAGAGCCTGGACCCAAAGAGGATCGCCGAGGCGCTCAGCACGGTCGAGTTCGAGAATCTCTGGGGCAAGGCGCACTTCGGCGGCAAGGACTACTACGGTATCGGCAATCAGATCATCTATCCCATGCCGTTCTCCGAGGTGAAGGACGGGGTCGCCCACCTCGTGGCGCAGCTCTCGCCACCCCACAATTAGGAACTGAGCCCACCGGGGGGCCGCGCGACTCGGCCCCCCGGCTTCCCTCCATGCTCCGAGCGCCTTCCGGCCCATGACCGCGGCCCTTCTGGTCCAGAGCGCCGTGATCGGTCTCAGCATCGGCTCCATCTACATCCTGATGGCGCTCGGGCTCACGCTCATGTTCGGCATGATGCACATCATCAATTTCGCCCACGGGGCGGTCTACATGCTGGGCGCCTTCGCCATCTACTATGTCTACTTCCAGTGGGGGGCACCGTACTTCGCGGCCTTCGTGCTCGCCATGCTGCTCCTGGGAGCGTTCGGGTATCTGGTCGAGCGCTCGATCTATCGGCCCATCAAGGGAGGGGTCGAGCCCACGCTCGTGGCGCTGCTGGCGCTCACGACGCTGCTGCAGGCTGCCGGCTATCCGGTCTTCGGCACCCTCGACAAGCACGTGCCGCCGGTCTTCTCGGGCACGCGCAACGTGCTGGGCGTGATGATCTCCGTCGAGCGCCTCATGATCATTCCGATCGCCGGCGCCCTCGTCGTGGGCCTCTACCTGTTCATCAACAAGACCCGGATGGGCGCCGCCATGCGCGCGATCGAACAGGACAAGGAGGCCGCCGCTCTGCAAGGCGTCAACGTCAACGTGATCAACGGCCTCGCCTTCGCCGTCGGCTTCGCGCTCGCGGCGGCGGCCGGCGCGCTGATGGCGCCGATCTTCAAGCTCGACCCGATGATGGGGGAACAACCGCTGCTCAAGGCGTTCATCATCATCATCCTGGGCGGCCTTGGGAGCATCCCCGGAGCCATCCTGGGCGGGCTCATCCTGGGCCTCATCGATTCCATCGTCGCCACGGCGCTCGGCGCCGAGCCGGCGTTTCTCCTGAGCTTCGTCTTCATCATCCTCTTACTGCTCTGGCGACCGACCGGACTCTTCGGCCATGCCCTCTAACGCGCGCGCCGCGACCGTCTTCGTCGCCGTCGTGGCGCTTCTGATCGCGCTACCGTTCGTCGGCGGGGACTATTACATCTATCTGTTCGCCCTGGTGTTCATCAACGTCATCCTCGCGGCCAGCCTGCGTCCATCGCTCACCTGCGGTCAGCTCAACATCGGACACTCGGCGTTCATGTGCATCGGCGCGTACACTTCGGCGCTCCTGGCGAAGAACCTCGGCGTCCCGTTCGAGGTCTCGCTTCTGTGTGGGGCGCTCCTGGCGGCGGTCGTCGGGCTGGCGATCGGCTATCCCTCGCTGAGGCTCCGGGGCGTCTACTTCGCAATGGTCACGGTGGCCTTCGTCGAAGCGATCCGCCTCATCGCCTCGATCTGGGTGCCGCTGACCCGTGGCAATGCCGGTCTGAGCGTCCCCAAGCCCAGCCTCCTGGGGATGTCGCTGGCGACGCGGACGAGCCAGTACTACCTGGCACTCGTCCTGATGCTGATCGTTCTCGTCATCCTCTACAAGCTCGAGAGAAGTCGTCTCGGGCTCGTGTGGAAGAGCATCGGCATGGCCGAGAACCTCGCGCAGTCGCTCGGCGTCGACATCGCCAATCACAAGCTGCTGGCATTCACGCTCGGCTGCTTCTTCGCCGGCGTGGCCGGGGCGTTCTACGCGCACTTCATTCGCTTCCTCTTCCCCCCGGAGTTCGGCTTCCTGCTGGCGACGAACATCCTCGTGTACAACTTCGTCGGCGGGCGCGGGCATTTTGCGGGCCCGGTCGTCGGAGCCGTCTTCTTGTCGTTGCTCTCCGAGCCGTTCCGGGGCAGCCCGTACGAGACGATCTTCTTCTCGATCGTGATGCTCCTGACCATCCTGTTTCTCCCCGGGGGGCTCATCACGTTGCCCGGGAAGCTGGCGGGACTCAGGCGGTGGCGGCCCACCTCAGGGACGTATGCCCCTCCTGCAAGCGCGTAGCCTCACCAGGCATTTCGGCGGCCTCGCCGCCGTCAGCGCGGTCGACCTCTCCGTCGAGGAGGGAGAGATCGTCGGGCTCATCGGCCCGAACGGCGCCGGCAAGACGACCTGCTTCAATCTCCTGTCCGGATTCCTGCGGCCGACTGGCGGCACGATCGTCTTCGGGGGCGAGGACATCACTGGCTTCAGACCGCACCAGGTCGCGGGACGCGGGCTCGTGCGCACGTTCCAGCTCACCACGCTCTTCCAGGACATGACGGTGCGTGAGAACGTCCTGCTCGGCATGCACCTGCACAGTCGCCAGGGCCTGCGCCGGCTCCTGTTCGGTCGTCAGATCTTTCCGCCGGACGAGGTCACGGGCAGCGACGAGGTGCTCGAATTCACCGGATTGGCGCCGCAGGCCGATCAGCTGGCGAAGAATCTGCCGCACGGCCACCAGCGTATCCTGAGCATCGCGATGGCCCTGGCCGCTCGGCCACGGCTCCTGCTGCTGGACGAGCCGGTCACCGGGATGAACCTGGAGGAAAGCGGCCACGTCATGGCTCTGGTCAAGACCATTCGGGACCGAGGCACGACCATCCTGCTCGTCGAACACAATATGAAGGCGGTGATGGGCACCTGCGAGCGCGTCGTGGTGCTGAACTTCGGGCTGAAGCTCGCGGAGGGCACGCCGGCGGAGGTGAGCACGAGCGCCGCGGTGATCGAAGCCTATCTGGGGGCCGGGCTCCAGCATGCTTGAGGTCCGGGATCTGAAGGTCCGCTATGGCGCCGTCGAGGCGCTCAAGGGCCTGTCTTTCCGGGTCTCCGAGCGGTCGATCGTGAGCCTCATCGGGGCCAACGGGGCGGGCAAGACCACGAGCCTGCGGGCGCTGACGGGCCTGGTCCAACCGAGCGGCGGTGAGGTGCGCTTCGAGAACACATCCCTGATCGGCCTCGCCCCGCACGAAATCGTGCGGCTCGGCATTGCGCACGTGCCCGAGGGCCGCCGGCTGTTCCCCAAGATGACCGTCTTCGAAAACCTCAAGATGGGCGCCTATCTTCGAACCAGCAAGGCGCAGATGGCGTCCACCCTGGCGATGATCTACGAGCACTTCCCGATCCTCGAGGAGCGCGGACGCCAGCTGGCCGGCTCGCTGAGCGGAGGCGAGCAGCAGATGCTCGCGATCGCGCGAGCCCTCATGAGCCGCCCGAAGCTGCTCCTGCTCGACGAGCCGTCGATGGGCCTGTCGCCGATCATGACGGCCGAGATCGGCAAGATCATCAGGCAGATCAACGCGCTCGACGTTTCCATCATCCTGGTGGAGCAGAACGCCATGCTGGCGCTCACGCTGGCCCGTTACGGCTACGTGCTGCAGACGGGCGCCCTGGTGTTGCAGGGCGACGCGCAGGAGCTCTTGCAGGACGACGGAGTGAAAAAGGCGTACCTCGGGCTCTGAGGGTTCATGTACACCTTCGTCGAGCCGACTAGCCGAGGCTACTTCTTCGGCGCAACCATCAACACCATGCAGGGGGCGTGCGCGCTCACGTGTCGCGCCGTATCGCCCAGCGCGATGTCGAACAGCCCGCGCTTGCTGTGGCTTCCGATGACCAGCAGATCGGCCTCGAGTTCGGATGCGACCTCGACGATGACGTGTCGGGGGCTGCCGAGACGAAGGATCTTCGAGACGGGCACTCCCTGACTCACCAGGGGCGCGACATACTCGCTCAGCTTCTCGGTCATCAACCGATCGGTCTCCTGGATCAATTGCTCCCGCAGCTTCGCCGCCATTTCGGCAGGAAGACCCGAGCTAGGCAGTCGCGCAGAGTCATTCTCGTAGACACTGAGGACGTGCAGTTGCTTGGCGTGAGGGGCGAGAGCCGCCGCCACCTCTCGGGCGGCGAGCGCGTGGACACTGTAGCGTTCCCACTGTTGAAGAGCGGCGGCCAACAGGATGCTCTTGTACATGGCGTCCCTCCCGCTGATGAAAGGATGGATGTCTGCCATTGATCCTTTAGCTCACGCTCGACCGCTGCCCGATCACCCCCTAACGGGTCTTCTCCGCGGGTAATTGAACGCACCGACCTCCAGATTAGTCAACCCAGACGAAAACCAGGCGAGTCAGCTTGGCTCCCCTCTCAGAAGGGAGCGGACGTACCCTCCGCCAGCGGCGTGTCGAACGCGAAGAGCACGCCGGCGATCGTCCGGTACTGCCCGGCCAGCGTCACCAGCTCCATGAGCCCGGTGACGCCGAGCTCGGCCTGCACCTTATCTTGGAGCGCTTGCGGGATCGACTGGTACGCGAGCACGTGCTGGACGACCTTGGCCGGCCCGGCGTAGCGCGCCGGCAGCGATGCGAGATCGCCCTTGGTCCGCACGCGCTCGACGACGTCGTCGGGAAGCTTCTCGGTCCTCGCGATGCGTGCGTGGGCCACCCACTCGTACGCCTGGTTGACCGACCGTGCCGTGATCAAGATCGCGAGCTCGCGAATGTCGCCCGGCAGCGTGCCGCCGAAGCGGAGATATTCGCCGAGGTCGCCGACCTTCTCCGCGAGCGGCGGGTGGTGCATGAGCGAGGCGAACGGGCCGCCGCGCATCTGGCCGCGCTTGGCGGTGATCTTGTCATAGACGGCCTTGGCTTCGGGCGTCAGCGTCTTGAGCGGATCGGGCAGCTTGGCCATGAGCTCTCTCCTAATCGAGTGAGTTTCCCGGCGCGTAGGGTCGCGCGGACGGACCAGTTCGATATTCTCCCTACGCGTCGGACGGCTGATCGCGGAGCTTCTTCAGTCGCCGCTTCAGGTCGGTCATGCGATCGTTCATCTGCTCCGAGAGCCGCGGCGGCTTGCCGCGCTTCTTCGGCGCCCGCCCTGCCTCCGGCGTCGGCTTCACGTGGCCATGGCAGTAGACGCACCCGCTCTTCATGCCGTGCTTGCACTCACTCACGATATGGGATCTCCTCGTTTTGGGCGCGTCGCGCTTCGTCGCGCGTCAGAGTCACAGTCTCTTCGGGTTCTGCTTGATCCGCTCACCGAGCGTGAGCCCAAAGCCGTCACCGCGCTTTCCCCCCTGTCCGAGATACGCCTGAGTCTCCGCGCGCTCCTCCTGAGCGAGCGCCTGAGAGTGCGAAAGCCGAACGCGCCGTCCACCCTCCTCGATGGCGACCACCACCACCTTGAGCTCGCTCCCCACCGGAAACGCGCGGCGCAGATCGGTGCCGCGCGCCGTGGCCAGCTCGGATACCGGCACGAGCCCAGTCTGCCCCGGTCCGAGTCGGACGAAGACGCCGAAGTTCTCGAGCCGCTCGACGGTGCCGGTCAGCAGCGCGCCGACCTCGACGCTCGACTCCATCTGCTGGCCAGGCGCCGCGCCCTCGGGCGCCAGGGCGAGCGCGACACGGCGCTTGTCGGTATCGACGCTCACGATCAGCACGATGATCTCGGCGCCGCTCGCGGCGGCCTCACGCAACGCGCCCTGACGGTTGCGGGGGATCTCCGTGATATGCAGCAGGCCGTCGACGCCCGGCAGGAGCTCCACGAAGATCCCGAACTCGGTGGCGCGGGCCGCTCGCCCGCGGATCACCTGGCGCTCACGGAGGCGACCCGGCACCGCGGCCCACGGGTCGCCCTCGAGCGCCTTGAGGCTGAGCGAGATCCGGCCCTTCTCGGTATCGATCCTCAGCACCTTGACCGTCACCGCCTCGCCCACGCTCAGCCGATCGGCCGGGCGACCGACGCGCGAGTGCGAGATCTCGGAGGCGGGCACCAGCCCCTGGATGCCCCCGAGGTCGACGAACGCGCCGAAGTCGGCGAGCGACGCGACCGTCCCGCTCAGCACGGCGCCGGGAATGATTTTCTTGCGCGTCTCCTCGGCGGCCTCGGCGGCGCGCTCCTCGAGCAGGCGGCGGCGGGAGAGCACGAGGTTGCGCCCGTTGTCGCTGAACGTCGTGATCCGGAACTCGAGGACGCGGCCCACGTACTCTTCGGCGGCCGCGGCGTCCACGCGACGAATGTCCATCTGCGACAGCGGGCAGAAGGCGCGCAGACCAGCGACCGTCACCTCGTAGCCGCCCTTGATCACGGCCGCCACTTTGCCTTCGACCGGGATGCCGGTCTGCGCCGCGACCGCGAGCGCCTGCCGCGCCTGCGCCCCCTGCCGCAGCTTGTGCGAGAGGCGTATCTCGTCGCCGGTCGCCACGACGGTCGCCTCGACCTCGTCGCCGACGGCGACGCGCAGCTTGCCCTCCGGGTCGGTCAGCTCGGCGCGCTCGATCCACGCTTCGCCCTTGCCCCCGACGTCGACGAAGACGTTCTCGGCGTCGATGTGGATGACGCGGCCCTTCACGACCTGGCCGACTTCCAGCGCGCGCCGCGCCGATTCGCGCGCGAACAGCGTGGCGAAATCTTCGCTATCGCTCATGTCAGCGCTCGAGCCAGGCGGCCATGTGCATGCGATCCTCCTCCGGTGGGCTACGTCTCCACTGTATCGCATCGGCCGAGCGCTGGACACGTTCCAGGACGCGGGATAGAGTGCCTGCGATGCTCGCCGGTAACCCACCTGACGCGCCTCCGACTCCGGCCACCGTCACGGGCCGCGACCGCGTGAGCCTCGTGACCTACGTCGCCCTGTTGCTGATCACCGCGGCGGCGTGGATCCACATCCTATGGTCGGGCATGCAGGCCGACGACATGACGGGTATGAGCATGTCGTTAGCCCCGACCATCGCCGAGGGCGCTCTGTACGTGGCGGGGTGGACCGTCATGATGGCGGCCATGATGCTGCCGAGCGCCGCGCCGATGATCGCGCTCTACGCCGCGACCCAGCGGACCGCCGGGAGCGCGGTCGGACGGCTCGGGCGGGTCGCCCTGTTTGCGCTCACCTATCTCTCGCTCTGGGCGGTGACGGGTGTGCCGACCTATCTTGCGAGCGTCGTGCTGGGCGCCATTACCGCGCAGGCGCTCGCGTACATCGTCGCCGGCCTGTTGGTGGCGGCCGGGCTCTTCCAGCTCTCGCCGCTCAAGCGCATGTGCCTGCGGGGCTGCCGGAGCCCCGTCGGATTCCTTCTCGGTCGCTGGCGCTCGGGCTGGCGCGGCGGCCTCGCGATGGGCTGGGCCCACGCGGCGCACTGCCTGGGCTGCTGCTGGGCGCTCATGGCCGTCCTGGTCGTGGCCGGCGCGATGGGCCTGCCGTGGGTCCTACTGATCGGGTTGGCGGTGGCCGCGGAGAAGCTCTTGCCCCGCGGCGAGTGGATCGCGCGGGCGATCGGTGTCGCGCTCGTGCTTCTCGGCGCGGCGGTGGCCGTCAGGCCGGATCTCGCGGTCGCACTGCGTGGCGGCGGCTCCTCGATGTAGCGTGCGTCACGATCGACGGAGGACCACATGGCGAACGCTCAGTGGAAGATCAACGGCGAGTACTTCGAAGCGTGCAGCTGCGACTTCGTGTGCCCCTGCCCGACGTCGGCCATGACGGCGCCGCCCACCAAGGGCTACTGCGACGCCGGGCTCGTCTTCACCGTCGAGCGCGGCGAGTACGCGGGCACCAGGCTCGACGGCCTGAGCTTCGCGGTCCTGCTCCACACGCCCGGTCCCATGGCCCAGGGCAACTGGACGGTCGGTGTGATCCTGGACGAGCGCGCCACCACGACCCAGCGCGAGGCGCTGACCGCGATCGCGAGCGGCCAGGGCGGTGGGCCGATGGCCGCGCTCGGTCCCCTGGTGGGCCGCTTCGGCGGCGCCGAGGCGAAGCCGATCAAGATCGAGAAGAGCGGACTGCGCCGCTCGGTCTCGATCCCGCGCGTACTCGACATCGCCATCGAGGGCGTCTCCGGCGCCAAGAAGGGCGAGCCGATCTACTTCGACAACGTCGGCCATCCGGCCGCGTCGCGACTCGCGCTGGCCAAGGCCGCGCGCGGTCACATGCACGCGTTCGGCATCGACTGGGACGACACGTCGGGCCGCAACAACGGCCACTTCGCGCCGTTCGCCTGGAGCTCGAGCTAGCCATGATCCACACACCGGTTTGTGACCTGCTCCAGATCCGGCACCCCATCATGCTGGGCGGTATGGCGGGCAGCACCTCGGTCCCCCTGGTGGCGGCGGTCAGCAACGCCGGCGGGCTCGGCACGCTCGGCATCGCACGGACACCGGCCGAGCAGATCCAGCCACAAATCGGCGCGATCCGCGAGGGGACCAAGCATCCCTTCGGCGTCAACTTCCTGCTGTTTCTGGCGCGCGAGCCCGCTCTCGACGCGGCCCTCAAGACGCGCCCGCCCGTGTTCTCGGCGGCGTGGGCGCGCGCCGATCAGGATCTGACGTCGCTCTTCGGCCGTGCGCACGACGCGGGCAGCAAGGTGATGTACATGGTCGGCACCGTGCCGGAGGCGCTGCGCGCGAAGGCGGCGGGCGCGGACGTGATCGTGGCCCAGGGGACGGAGGGCGGCGGGCACGTCGGCTGGATGGCGAGCATGACCTTGCTCCCGATGATCGTCGACGCGGTCGGCTCGACGCCGGTGGTGGCCGCCGGCGGTATCGCCGACGGACGTGGGCTCGCGGCGGCGCTGGCGCTCGGCGCCCAGGGGGCCCTGCTCGGCACGCGCTTCCTGGCCACGAAGGAATCGCCGCTGCACCCCAACTTCAAGCAGGCGGTGCTCGACAGCGACGGGCACGACACGGTGTTGACGGAGATCCCCGACGTCGCGCGCGACAACGTGTGGCCCGGCGCGATGGCGCGCGCCCTGCGCAACGAGTTCATCGAGCGCTGGGCCGGCCGCGAGTGGGAGTTGCGCGCCCGGCAACCCGAGGCCGCCGCCGCGCTTCAGAAGGCCCAGGAGAGCGGCGACGCCAAGAATGCCTCGCTGCTCATCGGCCAGGACGCCGGGTTGATCCGCGACATTCCGCCGGCCGGCGAGCTGGTCGAGCGCATCGTGGCGGAGGCCGGGGCGGTGCTGAAGGGCCGACTGCCGAAGCTGGTGCGGTGAGCTGAGGGTCGAGCGCCCGGGAACCCTTCAGACGTCAGTGGCCGCGCCGGCGGCGCCTTCGTGCGGCGGTTCTTCCCGGCGATCGCCGCGTACCCTGCCCCGGCTTACCGTAGCCACGGTTGCACTCATTGCAGAATTTCTGCGTTTCATCCTTGAGCTCTCGCTTGCAGGTGGGACACTTGACCATGATCGTCCTCCGCTCTTCGCCGTTCAGCGGGCGGCTCGACCGCCAGCGGACAGGCTAAGAGGCGGGCCGACGACCACCACGAGCCTGAGCGCCGCCAGCGCGCGAATCACCAGCCACGACGGATCGAATTCCGCTGGTCGCACGCTGAACTTCGGGGCGCGCGGGGCGGCATGGTGGTTGTTGTGCAGGCTCTCGCCGCCGGTCAGCCACGCCAGCACCGTCGAGTTGTACGCCGTGTTCTCGAAGTTTTGGGCGCCTCGCCAGTGCCCGACGCCGTTGATCAGTGGCGCCAGCACGCCGACGTAGAGGACGGCATGAGTCAGCGCCGCGATGAGCCCCGGGACCACGCCGAGCGGGACACAGAGCAGGGCGGTGCCGAGAGCGAGCCCGACCACCCCTCTTGAAAAGATCAACCGATCCAGCCGGTCCTCGGGGAGGTCCGGGGCGAACGTCCGGATCGTGTGGGGGTTCCGCGCCTCTCGCTGATAGTAGTAGGCGTTCAGAAGCTGGACACACCACAGACCGAGCAGGCGAGGGCTATGGGGATCGCCTTCACGATCGGTGAAGGCGTGATGCTTGCGATGGACGGCGACCCAGGCCTGACGGCGCATCCCGGTCGTGAGCCAGAGGGCCGCCCGGAACAATACGTCCGCAACCGGGTGCACGACCAGCGCTCGATGGGCCAACGCGCGGTGCAGGTACACCGACGTCGCGACCACCGCTGCTTGCGTCAGTGCGATGGCGATCAAGGGGACCAGCCAGAGGTCAGTCACCGATGCTCTCCGCCGTTGTCGCGCTCGTCCTCATTCTCATCGCCTCCCCGAGTTTCCTGGCCGTGAATTCGTACGCGCGCCCGCGACCGCCCGACGCGCCATGACGCGCCTGTCTCGAACCGCCCTGGCCTGGCTCTCGACCCTGGCCAGGAAGACCGGCTGACCGTCGCGCTTCAGTCCTTCCTCGAGGAGAGCCCGAAGCACGATCTGAAGGCTCACCGGAAGCTTGAGAGCGATCGTCGCCTTTCCCGCGATGACCCGGGCCTTGTCCAAGATCTCGCGGGACAGAATGAGAAGCACCCTGGTGCGATCTTCGTTCATCGACACCTCCCTCCTATTGTTATATAAGTTATATTCTGCTAACATGTCAAGTCTGGACGTGGGTCGAACGCTCGGAGTCACTGTTGCCGGAGCCGCCGATTCGGAGAAATACGAGGCGGGGGGGAGTACGCGAACGATGGCACGGGACGTCATCTCGCTCGGAGCCGTTCCGGCACGCGAGAGCTTTACACCGGACGGCGACGCCGGAGACGGGCAACGCGCTCTCTCGGAGTGCCGGCGCTACGTCGCGCTCCTGCGGGACGTGATCGGTCCCGAGCCCCATGGCGCCCACTTCCAGATCCGGCGCGCCGAGCCCGAGCGGGGCTCGTACCTCGAAGTCGTCGTCGAATATGAGGACGCGAACAATGTGGCGCGGGCGTACGCAATCCGCTGTGATCGCGAGGCGCCGGCGACATGGGCGTAGGCTCCGGGAAACCCGGGGGGACGGAGGCGAGCATGACATTGCATATCGTCGAGATCCGTGGGCGCGCGATGTGGTGGACGTGGATGATTCGCGACAGCGCGGGCGTTCTCCTCGAGGAGTCGCGGACGCAGTTTCGCTCGGCGGAGGCCGCCGAGCTCCAGGGCCGCACTCGAATCGCGGAATTGAAGATCCCTGGATGACCGGTGGCCCGCGGAGCTCGCTCGTGAGGGCCCTCGGCGTGATGTTTCTCGTCTCGATCGCAGCGGTGCGGACCGCGTATGGCCAGGTCCCCACCGCCACGGACGTCGCCGCTTGCAACGACGAAGCACCCGCGGTGGTCAAGATCGGAGCCGCCTCACCAACCACGAACGACCACGCGCGGGCCAAGGGCGCGCGCGACGGCTCGCCGGCGACGGGCGCCGGGGACTTCAAGCTTCCCCTCGTCGAGTCGTCCGATCCGCAAATTCACGGGATGAACGGAGAGGGTGCGAAGGACGCCACCTATCAAGCCGCCTATCGCAGCTGCATGCGACGAAAGGGCTTCTAGGGCGTCCGTCTCTTCCGGTCGGGGACCCGCGGCGAGCGATGCCGGGTCCCGGGGCGCTCCTGGTCCGGCACCTCCGTCATCGCCACCAGAACACAGCGGCAGCCGGGATGAATCGGCGGCATGGGAGCGCCTCCCAGTCTCACCTCGTGTCCGTTGAAGGACTCGCACGCCGGGCACCGCCCTCCGTCGCCTTGCAGGACGATCCGCGCTCGCACTCCCTGCCTCCGGTAGTGGCCGAACGACACGGCGCCGTGCACGAGCGTATCGAGCCACTCGAAGAGGAGATCCAGTTTGCGCGTCCGGTAGATCGCCGCCTCGGCCGGCAGCGCCCGGGCTGCCGGCGCCGCTTCCAGCCCGTCCCAACGGGCGGGAAACCTACCGCACGCGTCGAAGAAACGCTGCCAGCGATCGAACTCGGGCCAGGTGAAGGCGCGGTCCACGGGCACGGCCGAGGTCGGCGCCGATTCGTCTCGGGCGGCCGCCGCGCAGGCGCGGCCGTTCTTGAGACGCTCGGCGACGGCCTCTCGCTCGGTGACGGACAAGCCCTGAATGCCGCTCAGCGTCCGCGGCGTCTGCGATCTGGAGATCACGTCCTGTCGAGGCCTCGGGTAAATATATACCATTTATCTTATATATAATACGTGTTATAACCCACTCCTGGTCCGGTGTGGCTCACGGGAGCTCCTCCGGCATCAGGCCACGACTCCAGCGGCGGTCCGCGTTCTCTGGAGCGCGTATGAACTCACAGCGTGGAAGCAGCTGAAGGAGGCGCCCCATGGCGCAGAAACTTTTCATCGGCGGTCTCGCATTCACGACCTCGACCGAACGGCTTCGAGAGGTGTTCACGGCAGCCGGCCAGGTCGAATCGGCCGCCGTCGTGACCGATCGCGAAACCGGTCGCTCTCGGGGCTTCGGCTTCGTGGAGATGGCCACCACGGAGGAAGCCGACAAGGCGATCCTCCAGTTCAACGGCAAGGACGTCGACGGGCGTCAGGTCCGGGTGGAGAAGGCCTCGGCTGGCGGCGGCACGCGTAGTGGTGGCGCCGGCGGCGGATACTCGCGGGGCTTTGGCGGATCCTCACGCGGCGGCGGCCGCTGGTAGCCTCGACCTCGGTGGGAACCCTTTCTCGAGCAGGATCAGGAGGTGCTTCATGGCAGTGCAAGTCTCTTGGATCAAACCGGCGGTCTGGGGAGCGATCGGCGGCGCCGTCGCCACTGTGATCGTCGGCTTTTCGTGGATGGGCTGGGTCCTCGGCAGCACGGCCGAGCGGATCGCGGCGGAGCGTGTCGACTCGGCCGTCGTCGTCGCGCTCACCCCGGCCTGCGTCGCGGCCTACATGCAGCAACCCAACGTGACCGCGAAGCTCACCGAGTTCCGGAAGATCGAATCGTGGAAGCAACGCCAGCTCGTCGAAGAGGGCGGCTGGGCCACGCCACGCGGAGGCAAGTCGCCCAATTCAGGCCTGGCGAACGCGTGCGCCGAGGAGCTCGCGAAAGCCAAGACGTAGGCAGCGCGTCGCTCAGCTCAGCTCGGCATCCAGCTCCTCGATGGACGCCGCGACGACGTCCACGAGCGTATCGACCTCCTCGCGGGTGATGCAGAGCGGCGGCGCCAGCCGCACGACCTGGCCGCGCGCGTAGACGATCGCGCCGCGGTCCCACGCCTTGCGGTCGAGCCGGGCCACGCGCTCTTTGTCGAGTGGGCGGCCGGAGCCGTCGGGCTCGACGAGCTCGACGCACACCATGAGCCCGCGGCCGCGCACCTCGCCCACGATCCGCCTCTTGCCCACCGCGTGCTGCAGGCCATCGAGGAGCCGGGCGCCCATCGTGGCGGCGTTCGCGACGAGGTTGTCCTGCTCGATGATCTTGATGTTGGCGAGCGCGGCCGCGCACGCGACCGGGTGCGCCGCGTAGGTGCCGGGATGCACGTTCTCCTGCGTGGCATCGTCGGCGAACGCGTCGGCGAGCCGGCCTCGCGCGATGGCGGCCGAGAGCGGCACGTAGCCGGACGTGATGCCCTTGGCGACCGTCATGAGGTCGGGGACGACGCCGTCGTGCTCGACGGCGAACCAGCGGCCGGTCCGGCCGAAGCCGGTGATGACCTCGTCGGCAATCATCAGCACGTCGAGCTCGTCGCAGATCGCGCGGACCGCGCGCAGCCAGCCGATCGGCGGCATGATGAAGCCGCCCGACGAGATCACCGGCTCCATGATCACCGCCGAGACCGTGTCCGGTCCCTCGGCGCCGATGGCCGCCCGCAAGTCGCCCGCCCGGCGCCGGACCAGCTCCTCGTCGGTGCCGGTGCCGCGGTCGCGGTACGGGTACGGCGGCGTGATCTTGGTGAAGCCCGGAACGTGCAGCGCGGTGTACGGCTCCACCATGTGGGGCAGCCCGCAGACCGCGAAGGTGCCCGTCGTCCCGCCGTGGTAGCCGCCCTGGAGTGAGAGCACCTTGTGCTTGCCGGGCTTGCCCGAGGCGAGCCAGTAGTGGCGAGCGATCTGCATGGCGCGCTCGTTGGCCTCGGCGCCGCTGACCGCGAACATCGAGTAGTCGAGGTCGCCGGGTGCCAGCGCCGCGAGCTTGGCCGCCAGCTCGGCGGCCGGCCGGTTCGAGAATTGCCGCGTCGTCGGATAGTAGGCGAGGCGCACGGTCTGCTCGGCGATGGCCTCGGCGATCTCTCGCCGCCCGTGGCCGACGTTCACCACCGCGAGGCCGGCGAAGCCGTCGAGCAGCTTCTTGCCGCGCTCGGTCCACACCCACACTCCCTCGGCCCGCTCGATCACGAGCTCCTCGTCCGGGAGCCACGGATGATCCTGGGTCTTGTGGGTCCAGAGGTGCCGGATGGCCTCGCCGCTGGTGGTCATGGGTACGCCTCCCCTGTCGCCCCGATGCTATCATCCGCGCATGTTCATCGTCGGGATCGATGTCGGCGGCACGTTCACCGACCTCACCGCGGTAGACGAGGCGACGGGCCGCGTCGTCGTCACCAAGGTCCCGTCGCAGCCACGCAACGAGGCCGCCGCCGTCCTGGCGGGGCTGCAGGCGCGCGGCATCGCGGGCCGCGACGTGCGGCGGCTCGTTCACGGCACGACCGTCGGCACCATCGCGACAGCGCGACACCGGTAGCCGAGCTCGCGCCCCTCGCGCTGCGGATGCTCGCCCTCGCCGAAGGCGCGGACGCGGAAATCCGAACCGTTCACTCCGGAATGCTGGGCGGTGAACCGAGGGAAGGTCGCAAGGTAGCGGCGAACTGACGACAGGGCAACGGCCTTGACTCGCCGCCATGGCTCGGCCTAGTCTCATAGGCCATGTTGACCTTCCGGAAGCTCCACCCGCTGTTCGTGGCCGAGATTGGCCCGGTGGAGCTTCGCGCCGTCCACGATGCGGAGACGCTCGCCGAGATCCGCGCCGGCATGGACGAGTACGCCGTGCTCGTCTTCCGCGATCAGCCGTTCAACGACGCCGAGCAGCTCGCGTTCGCTCAGCGACTCGACGGCTGCCTGCACCTCGACATCGAGCAGCCCGCGCTCGTCGCGAGCGGCTCCTAGCCCCGAGCTCCCGCCCTGGACACCAACGGCCGCGCGCTGCTGGACGCCGCACGGAAGCTCGTCCCGCAGATTCGCTCCGCCGCCGACGAGATCGAGAAGCAGCGGGAGCTGCCGCGGCCGCTGTTCGAGGCGATGGCGGACGCTGGCCTGTTCCACATGGCGATCCCACGCGCGATCGGCGGCGGCGAGATCGACCTGCCGACGTACGTCCAGGTGATCGAGGAGATCGGCAAGGCCGATGCGAGCACGGGCTGGTGCCTCAACCAGGGCGCGATCTTCGGAACCTACGCCGCGCGGATGCCGCGCGCGGTCGCGCGGAAGATCTGGATCGACGTGCCGCGCGCGGTCGTCGCGAATACACCTGCTCCCAGCGCCAAGGCCATCGTGGTTCCGGGCGGCTACCGCGTCACCGGCCGCCAGGGCTTCAGCACCGGCTGCCGCCACGCGTCGTGGGTCGCGGCCCACGCGCAGATCATCGAGAACGGCCAGGTGCGGCTCGAGGGCGAGCAGCCGGAGGCGCGCTATTTCTTCGTGCCGGTCGCCGAGGCGGAGCTGCTCGACACCTGGCACACGCGGGGCATGCGCGGCACCGGCACCCACCACTTCGCGGTGAACGACGTCTTCGTGCCGACCGAGCGCACCGTGCTCTCGCAGACCGCGCCGCTGCTCGAGAACGCGCCGTTATTTAGAATTCCGCGCACGCTGCTGTTCGCCTCGGGCGACGCCGCCGTCGCGTTCGGGATGGCGCGGACGTGCCTGGAGACGTTCGGCGAGCTCGCCGGCGCCAAGACCCCGCGGGCCATGCAAGGGCTGCTCCGCGACCAGGCGATGGTCCAGATGACCGTCGGCCAGGCGGAAGCCGCGCTACGCTCGGGGAGGGCGTTTCTCCTCGAAGCGGTGCGCGAGATCTGGGCGGCCAGCACGAGCGGCACGCTCGCCCTCGAGCAGCGCGCGAATCTTCGGCTGGCCGCGACGCATGGGATCCGGCTCGCGGCGCAGATCATCGACAGCATCTACAACGCCTCGGGCGCCACCGCCGCCTACGAGGATCATCTGCTCCAGCGCCACTTCCAGGACATCCACGTGATCACGCAGCACCTGCAGGGGCGTCTCGCCCACTACGAGCTGATCGGCCGGTACTGGCTCGGTCTCAAGATCGACGAAGCTCGGCTTTGATTACATGGGGGGCCTCGAGATGGGCCGCACGGTGGAAACAGCGGCCGATCCGCGCTGGATCTCGTTCTCGCGGGCAGGTGAGCCGGCGCCGCCGGTAGCTCCACGCCGGGCAAGGTAGCACGGGGCGCCGCCCCAGGGCATCGCACGGCGGTCCGTCCCGCCGATCCCAGCCCGCGTGATCGCGGCGCCGCAAACGCACAACACGCGGGCGCCGAACTCGCCGATCTCGGCCGCGACGATCGCGTGGCGGATCATCGCTTATCCAAAAGTGGTCATTGACGCGGCTTCCGGCACTCGTTATACCTGATGAGACCCGTCCCGCCGTGACATGCCGAAGAGTCCGTCACTCTACCTCTGGGCAGCGTCTGGCCCGAGGGGTTCGGCCGTCAGGGGGGCGGGCGAGAAAGAAGGGAGGTGACAACCATGAAGAAGCTGCTATTGATCCTGCTCCTGGGCGCATTCGTCACGCCGATCTTCGGGAGCGTCCTGCCTGGGCTCGGACTAGCCACCGCTTACGCGCAGGACGACGACGACGACGACCAAGGTGAGGACAACGACGACCAGTAAGGCGTTGGACTGATCACCCCCCACGAGCGTCGAGCCACCCTCGGCGCTCGTGGTGTTTCGTGAGGCTGGGCCCGACGCCTAGTCTCTGCCGTTCGTGATCACGCTCCGGCCGGTGGCCCGCAGGAGGCGCCGGTCGGCTTCCGGGCTCGCCGCCGGCGGCACGCGCAGCACGAGGTCTTGCGCGAACGTGCGGATGATCTTGCCCGCAGGCCAGCGCGTCCCGTGGGGATCGCCGCCGCGCGCGACCGCGTGGATGCCGGCGCGGACGGTGCGACGGAGCATGATCACGCCGCGGTCGGTCGAGGCCAGGTGCTCGAGCGCGTGGACCGCGATGGTGCGCTGGCTCGATTGCGCGTCGAAGTCCGCCGGCTGGCGCTGCCGATCGGTGTACGACCGCTCGTCGGCCTGCCCGAAGCCGGGCCGGGCCATCTGCTCGTCGGTGAGTCCCCACGCCGGATCGACCTGCGCGAGCTCGAAGTTGGTCGTGCACGTGTCGTCGTTGGGCACGGCCCAGCGGATGACGACGGGCCGGCTCGCCGGCTTGGGCTCGCTCGCCTCCTCGATCTCGCGCGTGAACTGATGGATGTTCGGCGGCATGAAATCGCACACGCGGACCCACACCAGATCGCCGACGCGGCGCGTCGCCACGTACACCATGCCCGCCTCGGTCGTCAGCCAGTCGAGCTCGGGGACGACGCCGAACGCCTCGGTGAACTGATAGCCGCTGCTCAGCGCGTGCAGGAACGCGGTGTGGACCGGGTCCATGCTGTTGTCTTTCACCTGGAGCCAGTTGCACGGGAGCACGAACTGCGCGGCGGGCTTCAGCTGATAGCCCGGGAGCTCGTAGCTGTCGTAGCGCGGGAACGCGGGCCGACAGTCCGGCGGCCCGAGGTAGGCGAACACCAGCCCCGCGAACTCGTGAGTCGGATAGGCGCCCTGGCGAACGCGCTCCCGGAGCCGGCTACCGTGAGGCTCGCCGGGCGTCTCGAGACACCGCCCGTCGACGTCATACACCCAGCCGTGATAGCAGCAGCGGATCCCGCGCTCGACTGGGATCCCGAATTCGAGCGACGTCCCCCGGTGCGCGCAGTGCAGGTGCAGCACGCCGATTTGCCCGCCGCGATCACGGAACACCACCAGGTCCTCGCCCAGGATGCGCACGCGGCGGGGCGTGGCGGTGAGATCACGCGCGAACGCTACGGGTTGCCAGAAACGGCGGAGATACTCGCCGCAGGGCGTCCCCGGGCCGACCTGCGTCAGCTCAGGATCCGGCGCGGGGACGTGCCGTCGATGGTAGCCGTCGAATGGACCGGCCTGGGGCTTCGCGGCGCGCGCGCGGGCTCGCTTCACGGCACTTATTGCTTAGCGCCGAGAAGCGAGCCGAGTCAAGCCGCGCGCTATCCAGCTCTGCTACCAGCGGTGATGGTGGCCACCGCGCACCGGAACGGGCACGGGCACGAGAATGCAGGCCGAGGTTCCGAGCGACACGAAGCACACAAGCAGCAACATAGCGCCGAGACGGCGCAGCGTTTTCGATCGTGACATGGTCTCGAACCTCCTTTCATCTCCTGCCGATTAGACGAGCACACCCCCCGCGCCATTTCGTCCCGGCCACTCCTTGACCTCCCGCGGTGGCGACGGTAGTGTCTAGGCGAAATGCCGGCGAGAGCCTAACCGTCATCAGGCTTGCACCCGACGCGATCATCAAAGTCCTCACCACGTTCATCGACGCCACCATCATGGCCCGCAGCCATCCGGTGCAGCCCGACGACGATCTCGAGCTCGCCGGCCTCGACTCGATGGCGCTCTTGAAGATCCTGCTCTTCATCGAGGCTGAGTACGGCTTCTGGATGCCCGACGAGGACCTCGTCGAGGAGAACATCCGGACGGTGCGCGCCCTGGCGACCTACATCTCCCGGCGGCGGAGCGAGTCGTAGCGTCGTGAGCGCACACGCTCGCCGGCTGCCTTTGCGCGGCGCCGATCTCGTTCTGGTCGCGATGCAGGCGCTCTGGCGCCGCGAGAAGATCAGCAACAACACGCTCATGGTCGTCGAGTGCGACGGCCCGCTCGACCCCGCGCGGATCCGCCGCGCGCTCGATGGCTTCCTGGAAATCTGCCCCTGGCCGGTCGCGCGTCTCAGGCGTCCGTTCCCGTGGGGCAAGCTGCACTGGGCCGCCGGCCGCCGCGCCGTGCCCGGCTCGCTTCCGCTGCTCCACCAGCGCGTCGATTCACCGAAGCTGCTGCACACGATGCTCGAGGCCGAGCTGAACGCGGCGATCGATCCGCGCCGGGAGCCGCCGCTCCGGGTGTCGATTCTCTACTCGCCCGGCGGCCGCGACGCCGTGCGGACCTTTCTCGTGTTCACGTGGTTCCACCCGTTGATGGACCCGCGCGGCGCGCAGAATCTCCTGGCGCATCTGGCCCACATCGATCAGGCCGACGGCCGCGCGCCGTGGGACGGGGCGCCGCCGGCGTTCGTGCCGGAGCCCGATCCCCGGCCGCTCAGCGTGCGCGGGCGGATGGGTCGGCGAAGCCGTGCGTACATGCGTGCGCTCGCGCCGACGCCGCCGGTGTCACCCGGGTCCGGCGTGACCACGCCGGGACGAGCTCGATTTCTTCAGGCGAGCTTCGTCTACCGCGATCCGGCCGGTGGACGCGCCAAGCGCGAGATCTGCTGGCGGCTGGCGCTGGTCGGCAAGGCCATGGCCGAGCTCTGGAGCCGTCGCGGGTTTCCCGACGAGCCGTTCCTGCTGCCGATCTCGGTCGACCTGCGGCCCAAGGGCGATCCGGGACCGACCTTCGGCAACATGCTGGCGTTCCACTTCGCCCGGTTCCGTCCCTCCGAGACGGCGGACCTCGCCGGGCTCACGCTCACGCTGCGCCGGCAGATGGTGGAGGCGCTCCGCGACGGCCAGATCGACGCGAACGCGGTCGCGATGGAGTTTCTGACCTACCGGCCGCTCTCGCTCATGTTGAACGACCTACCGGGCACCGCCGCCCGCGAGACCTTCTCGTTCAACTGCGCCGACCTCGGAGATTTCCCGGGGTCCCTCGAGCAGCTCTTCGGCGCGCGCGTCATCGACGCGTACCACGCGCCGTCCGTGCTGCCGCGGCCCGGGATCGGGGTATTCTTCAACCGGTGTGGGAAGGAGAACAACCTCGTCGTATCGTGGATCGACGGGGCGGTCTCCGAGGACGAAGTCACGCGCATCGTGGAGGTCATACGCGCCGAGATGGACTGGATCGAGGCCCACTGACGATGAATCTCGCGAATCTGCTCCACGCATCGGCCGATCGATGGCCCGAGCGACCCGTCGCCACCGACGTGCGCTCGGCCCGCTCGATGAGCTACGGACAGCTCGCGCGCGAGTCGCGCTCGGTGGCCGCGTTCTTGAAAGCGCGCGGCGTGGAGCCCGGCCAGCGCGTCGGGCTCCTCGCGCCGAACGGCGTCGCGTACCTGCCGGCGGCGTTCGGCCTCCTCGAGGCGGGCGCGTGCCTGGTGCCGCTGGCCAGCAACCTGGCGCAAGCCGAGATCGCCGAGATCGTCCGGGACGTTCAGCTCAACGGCTGCCTCGCCTGGTCGGGGGCCGACGCGACCGCCGTGCCCGACGGCGCCGCGCGTCTGCAGGGCGGCGAATGCGACGGGTTCACGTTCGGCTGGATCGATCGCGCCGCCCGAGCTCCGGCGGAGTTCTATCGCCTGAACGCCGCGTTCATCAGATTCACGTCGGGGACGACCGCCCGCAGCAAGGGCGTCGTGCTCTCGCACGAGGCGACGGCCGCGCGCGTCGAGGCCGCCGACCGGGTGCTCGCTTTCACGGAAGAAGACCGCATCCTCTGGATGCTCCCACTCGCCTATCACTTCGCGGTGACGATCGTCGCGTACGTGCGCGCCGGCTCGCACATCCTGTTGTCCCCCGACACGCTGCCCCGCGCGCTGGTCGACGCGACCCGACGGCGGCGCCCGAGCGTGCTGTACGCCTCGCCGCTCCACTTCGAGCGCATGGGCCACCTCGGGCCGAGCGAGCGGCTGGCAAGCCTTCGTCTCGTGCTCTCGACCAGCGCGCCGATCACGCAGGCGGTGATGGACCGCTTCGAATCCGTCTACGGCGTGCCGGTCGGTCAGGCTTACGGGATCATCGAGTGTGGGCTGCCGTGCATCAACCTACGAACCGACGGTGTCCCGGCCACCGCCGTGGGCCGACCCGTGCCTGGCTACGAGATCGCCGTCCTCTCCGACGAGGGGGCGCCGCTCGCCACCGACGCGATCGGCGAGATCGCGGTGCGGGGCCGCGGGCTCTTCTCGGCGTACTACGCGCCGTGGCAGCTGCGCGAGCAGGTCGCCCGCGACGGCTGGTTCCTGACGGGCGACCTCGGTCGGCTCGATGCGGCCGGCGCGCTGCACCTTAAGGGCCGGAAGAAGGCGGTGATCTTCGTCGCGGGCCTGAAGTTCTTCCCCGAAGAAGTCGAAGACTGCATCAACCAGTTCCCGGGCATCAAGGAGTCGCGCGTGTACGGTCGGCCGCACGCTCGCATCGGCGAGGTGCCTTGCGCCGAGGTCGTCGTGGATCCGGCCGGGTGCGACCTCGACGGGCTGAAGACGCACTGCGCCCGCGTCCTGTCCTCCTACAAGGTGCCGCTCGAGTTCAAGATCGTCGACGCCGTGCCGCGGACGCCGGGCGGAAAAATCTCCCGGCGGCCGGCCCGGGACGACGACGCCGCTCCGGTCTCGGTCGAGCGAGGATGACAGAGCCATGAGGGTCGCGATCATCGGGGCGGGCCCGGCGGGATCGGCGCTAGCCATCCTGCTCGTCCGCGAGGGCGCGCAGGTGACGCTCTTCGACGACGGGCGGCGTCCGGAGCTGCTGGTCGGCGAGTCGCTGATCCCCGCCGTCATCCCGATCTTCAAGCGCCTCGGCATCGAGGACACGATGGCGACCTGCGGAAGGCTGAAGCCCGGCGTCTCGTTCGTGTGGTCGGAGTCCGAGCGCTTCAGCTTCACGTTCGCGCGGTTCGCTCCGGCCGTGCCCCCCTATGCCTACAACATCGCGCGCCCGCAGTTCGATGAGGCGGTGCGGGCGCGAGCGGTGGCCGCCGGCGTCCAACACGTGATCGCACGGGCGCGCCTCGGGCCAGCGGGCACCGGATCGGCCGAGCTGGCGCTCGACGCCGAGACGCTCGCCGCCGCGCCGACGCTCGGAGACCGTCAGCCCGATTTCATCGTCGACGCGACCGGACGCGGCCGGCTCGCGGCCGGCGCGCTGAGGATTCCCGCGCGGGTCGGACCGCGCAACGACGTGGCGCACTTCGCTCACTTCGAAGACTTCAAGTGGGACGACGTCCCGGGCCAGGTGCTCATCTCACGTCTCAAGGCAGGTTGGAGCTGGGGCATTCCGCTCAAGGAGCGGCTCTCGGTGGGCATCGTGCTGGGCCGCGACGACGCGGCTGGACTCGGCGCGACACCGCTGGAGCGCCTCGAGCGGGCGATCGCAATCGACCCCTGGCTCACCTCGATGGTCGGCGCCGCCAAGCGCGTGACGTCGGTGGCGACCTACTCGAACTACCAGCTGATCTCCGAGCGCGGTGCCGGCCCGGGCTGGGTGGCAATCGGCGACGCGTTCGGCTTCGTGGATCCAATGCTGTCGCCCGGCGTGTTCCTGGCGCTCCGCTCGGCGGAGGTCGTGGCCGACGCGGTTGCCCCGTTCTTGCGCCGTCGGGCGACGCCCTCACCCGACGAGCTCTACGCGGCGCTGCGCCCGTACGCGGCGATGCAACAGCGCATGCTGGCCGCGTGGCTGGACCTCGTCGCCCACTTCTACGACGGGCGCATGCTGGCGCTCATGCGGTCGGGGCGCAACTGGATCGACGAAGGCCCGAGCGCCTTCAAGAGCGCCGCGCAGAACCACATCGAGCGCCACATCGCCCTGCAGGCCTCCGGCGTCGGCACCACGTCTCGCTACAGCCGCGCTCTGCTCCGGATCCTCGCGCGCTACGGCATGCGCGGCGTCACGTCCGCGGAGATGGCGATTCATTGATTAGATGGGGGGCCTCGAAAGGGCCCCCCATGCCCCCCGCACGTTCGCAGCGTCCCGGCGTAGCCGTGACGCTCCTCTGCCTCCCAGGGTGGCGATGGGGCCTCGAAAGGGCCCCCCATGCCCCCCGCACGTTCGCAGCGTCCCGGCGTAGCCGTGACGCTCCTCTGCCTCCCAGCGTGGCGGTGCGGGCCCCGACATGGCCCCGGCGCGTCAGCCCGCGGGCTTCAGCGCGACGTACTCGTTGAGCATGCCGCCGCGTACGCGCCGCGCGACGCCGGTGAAGCCGCTCGCCCCCAGCACGTCAATGATCTGCTCCGACGGCACGCACTGGGCGATCGTGTCCCAGTAGTACTTCATGAGCAGCTCGGCCTGGGCGCTCCCGGTGCTGATCCGGGTGAGCAGCGGCAACACGCGTTCGAAGTAGAGCCGGAAGACGCGCTGGCCGGCGGCCGAGCTCGGCAGCGAGATCTCGAGGACTAGGAGCCGCCCACCAGGCTTCAGCACCCGCCGGCACTCGCGGAAGGCCACGCCGAGATCGGTGACGTGGCGCAACGCGTAGCCCATACACAGGAAATCGAAACGGTCGGTCGTGAACGGGAGATCCTCCACGATCCCCTGCACCAGCGGGATCGCCAGCGTCTTGCGCGCCTCCCTGAGCATGCCGGCGCTCGGATCGAGCCCGACCACCGCCCGCGGCTCCCGCAGCAATCGCGTCGCCGCGCGGGCCACCTGACCGGTGCCGGTTGCGATGTCGAGGAACTTCATGCCGCCGCGGAGCCCGGACTGGGTCAGCACCCAGCTCCGATAGAACCGTCCCGACCCCAGCGAGCCCATCGCGCAGACCCAGTCGTAGTGCTGGGCCGCGTTGTCGAAGAGCGCGCTGACGAAGGGTCGCCGCCCGCTCTCGCTCTCGTAGTATTTCTTGAGTACCGGATGCGGCGCGGTCGCCGCCGTCCGGTCAGTCTTGTCGCTCATCTGTGTCACGTACCTCTTTCGATCGCCGCGCCTCGGCCGGCGGGGCCCCAGCCCCGCCACGGCCTGCGGTACGCACGCTCGACAGACAATAAGCGAGCGGCAAAATCCTGGCAAATCCAGACGGCGGCGGGCCGGCCGTGGTACGCGGTTGCACACCGATCGACCCTCCAGCAGACTACGGGCGACGTCACCAGGAGGCTGGCCATGCGAGTGACCGCGGCGGTGCTGTACGACACGAAGAAGCCGGTGGTGGTGGAGGATGTCGAGCTGCTCGAGCCCGGCCCCGGCGAAGTGCTGGTGCGGTGGAAGGCCAACGGCGTCTGCCACAGCGACCTGCACGTGATCACGGGTGACTATCCCCATCCCCTGCCGGTCGTGCTCGGCCACGAAGCAGCGGGGGTGATCGAGAAGGTCGGCCCGGGCGTCGTGACGGTGACGCCGGGCGACCACGTCTGCTCGAGCTACATCCCGTCGTGCGGGAAGTGCTGGTACTGCATCGGCGGTCAGCCCACCATGTGCGCGCTCCGGGACAAGCCGCGCTGGTTCATGCTCGACGGCACCCCGCGCTTTCGCAAGGACGGTCGCGGTCTGCACCACTTCCTGCAGGTCTCGGGCTACGCGACGCACTCGGTACTGCCCGAAGAGAGCGTGATCCCGATCCGCAAGGACGCGCCGCTCGAGGTCGTGTGCCTGGTGAGCTGCGGCGTCCTCGCCGGCGCCGGACCGGTCTTCAACCGCGCCAAGGTGCCGCTCGGGGCGAGCGTCGCGGTGTGGGGCTGCGGCGGCGTCGGCCTGAACACGATCCAGGCCGCGCGCCTGGTGGGCGCGGCGAAGATCATCGCCGTCGACACCGTGAAGCAGAAGCTCGCCTGGGCCGAAGAGTTCGGCGCGACCCACGTCGTCGACGCGTCGGCCGAGGATCCGGTGGCCCGCGTTCAGGCGCTCAGCGGCCGCGGCGGCGTCGACTTCGCTTTCGAGGTCGTCGGGACACAGAAGACGATCGAGCAGGCGCTCAACGCCACCCATCGCGGCGGCACCTGCGTGGTCGTCGGCGTGTCACCGGCCGGCACGCGCGTGTCCGTCGATCCGGGAATGCTCCTGCAGCAGCGCGTGCTCACCGGGAGCTCGTTCGGGGCGGGCCACCAGCGGACCGACGTGCCGATGCTCATCGACCTCTACATGAGCGGGAAGTACAAGCTCGACGAGCTCATCAGCCGGCGCTTGCCCCTCACCGAGCTGAACCATGCCTTCGATCTCATGGTGCGCGGTGAGGTCAAGCGCAGCGTGATCGTCTACGAGTGAGCGGCCGTCGGCGGGCGATCAACCCGCCTTGGCCATGCTGGCCATGCGACGCCTCATCTCGTCTTCCGAGACGTCCTCCTTGTGGGTGCCGACGTGCCAGATATGGCCGAACGGATCCTCGAGCGTCCCCGTCCGATCGCCGTAGAACTTGTCCTCGACCGGATGGACGAGCTTGGCGCCCTCGGCCACGGCGTTCTTCACCGTCGCGTCGACGTCGTCGACGTAGAGCATGATGCCGACGCCGGAGCCGCCGAAGGCCCGCGGGCTCCGCGCCCCGATCTCCAGGTGCTCGTCGGCGAGCATGATCATCGAGTCGCCGATGGTGATCTCGGCGTGGCCTACCTTGCCGCCGGGCGACGGCATACGCATCTTCTCGACGGCGCCGAAGATCCTCCGGTAGAAATCGAGGGCCTTGGCCGCGCCGTCGATGATCAGGTATGGCGTGGCAGTGCGATATCCCTGGGGAACCGGCTTCACTTTGCTCATGATGACCTCCATATGACGCGGACGTGACGAGCACTCACGGGGTTCATTTCCACCTTACACCCCGGCGGAACACGTCACGTGAACGCGAGCCGCGTCACCACGATCGTCGTGGTCACTCGTCGAACCCCCAGCGGCTCTCGACGATGATCTCGGCGGTGACTGCCAGATGCTCGCTGAGCGCCCGCACCGCGGCGTCCGCGTCGCGATCGAGCGCCGCCTGCGCGAGCCTGGCATGCTCCGCCTCGACAGCGCGCGGGCGTATTTTCGATGACAATACAGGATGGGCATGTTAAGGGGAGCCGGATGATCATCCACGTCAACTTCCTGCCGAAGCCCGGGGACACCGGAGCCAGCGAGGTGATCGCGTCGCTGGCCGGTCTGCTGGACCAGGGTCGGCTCGACGGCGACGTGCTCTCACGGCTGCGTCTGCATCTGGACTGGCTCCAGTACAAGGCGAACTTCCGCGAGCCGATTACCGTGCGTCACGCCAGCGGCGCCCGTGGCGAGCCGACCGCGCTCGCGGAGCTCGCGATCGACGTGCGCCGCGCGCGGCCCGAGCGGCTGGCCGACGAGCTCGCGCGCGCGATCGCGTCGGTCGGCGCCGCGACTCGCGAGGTCGCGGGCCGCGCCGTTCTAGAAGATTGGGCGCCGCTGAGCCGGAGCGCGATCTGGCGGTTCAACCGACTCTTCTGGCAGCGTCTGGGCGACTGGGAGCATCAGTCGGGCCGCGGATTCGAGGCAGCGCTGCCGAGTGGCCGATCGGACGCGAACCATCCGGCGGCGGTGGCCGACGCGGTCGCCGACTTCTGGACGCTACTGGTCGAGCTCGACAAGCGCGGCCAGCTGCCGCCAGAGATCTTCGCGCTCGAGATCGGCGTGGGCTCGGGCACGCGGGCCGGGCTCTGGCTCGATCGATTCAAGGCCCTCGACGAAGCGCGCGCGACGGGCTACTACCCTCGCCTGCGCTTCCTGCTGGCGGATTACTCGATGCCGACGCTCGACCGTGCCCACCGTGCCGTCGAGGCGCACCGGGACGTCGTCAGCACGATCGCCACCGACGCGCTCAACCCGATGCGCGCGCTCTCGTTCCTCCGCTACAAGATCCTCTACGTCCACCTCACCAACGTCTACGACAACCTGCCGGTGGACGAGCTCGTCCGCCGCGACGGGCAGCTGTACCTGGTCGAGACCCGCGCGTACTTGCCCGAGCCCGCCGCGACCGCGATCGCGAGCACCTCCGGCGTTGTCCCGTCCGAACAGCGCGCCGCAGTCGCTCGCCTGCTCGACACGGGCCCCGACCTCTTCGGCGACCGGGAGCGAGGCGTGGGCTTCTGGCGCGCGGTGTGGGCCGCTGTGTGCCTGGAGGAGCGCCTCCGCCGCCTCGAGGGTATCGCCGACGTGCCGCTGCCGCCGGGGCTCGACGCAAACGACTTGGAGGAGCTACTCGGGACCGCGCCGGCCGATGTCCGCTTTCACCTGTCGGGGGGCGCGGTGGAGAGCTTCGTCAACACCGTCCCGCTGCTGCACCCGCGCGGCTACCTCCAGGTGCAGGACATCTTCGTCGCCACGATGGACGAGTATCGCCAGGGATTCCGGGGACCGGGCAAGCTCGACGGCTCGGTCGTAAACTGGGTCAACGGCGCGCTCCTGCGCGTGGTCGGCGCGCGGGCCGGCTACGACGTGCACTTCGCGCCGTTCCGGTATCGCCCGGGCTCGCGCACGACCATCCTCTACACGACGCTCCGGGAGTGAGGAAGATCATGGCCGGTCAGCACCTGTCCACCGCCGTCGTCGGCAGCTACTCGATGCCGGGCTGGCTCGAGCGCGCCAAGAACGACTACCTGCGCCGGCGCATCACCGCGCACGATCTCGACGAGATGCACGATGCCGCCGTGAAGGCCGCCATCAAGGACCAGGAGGTCGCCGGCCTCGACACCGTCTCGGACGGCGAGCTCCGCCGCGACAACATGATCGACTATTTCGCCATGCGGCTGCCCGGCGTCGAGATCGACCGCGCGTCCAAGACGTCGTACTACGACTTCTACGAATCCGTCGTGCGGGCGCGCATGCCGATGGCGCCGCTCGGCCTCGTCGAGCACTACCGGTTCCTGCGCCGCTTCACGGATCGCCGCACGAAGGTCTCGGTCACCGGCCCCCACTCGCTGGTCAAGCGCATCCGCAACGAGCACTACCCGAGCGAGGAAGCCTTCGCGATGGAGATCGCGCGCATCATGAACCTCGAGCTGCGCGAGCTGGTGCGCGCCGGCGCCGAGCAGATCCAGATCGACGAGCCCTACTATTCCGGGTTCCCCGAGGACCTGGCGTGGGGCGTGCGCGCGATCAACGCGCTCGTCGACGGTGTCGACGCGCGGCTGAGCCTGCACGTCTGCTACGGCAACCGCTACGGCAAGCCCTCGTGGGAGGGCAGCTATCGCTACCTCTTCCCCTCGATCCTCCAGGCGCGCATCGACCAGGTCACGCTCGAGTTCGCGCGGCGCGGGAGCGAGGACCTCCGGCTCTTCAAGGAGTTCGACGCGCCGTTCACGCTGGGCCTCGGCGTCGTCGACGTGAAAACCCACGGCGTCGAGACGCCCGCCGTCGTGGCTGAGCGCATCCGGGAGGCCCTCGCGATCCTCCCGGCCGAGCGCCTCTCCGTCAACCCGGACTGCGGCCTGCTGCACTTGCCGCGCGAGATCGCCTTCGGCAAGCTCTGCGCGATGGTGGAGGGCACGCAGCTCGTGCGTCGCGAGATGTCTGGATGACGAACCCGCTCCGCGCAGCGCTGGGGGCGGGGCGCTTCTGCTACGTCGTCGAGCTGGTCGCCTCCGCGCTCACGCGCGAGGCGCGGCTGCTGGAGACGGCGTCGGGGCTGGCGCGGTTGCCGCAAGTGGTCGCCGGCAGCGTCACGAGCTACGCGGGCGGCGCGATGGGTCACGATCCGCTGCGGGTCGCCGCCGCGGCGCGCGCTCGCGGGTTGACCCCCAACATCCACCTGACGTGCGTGAGCCAGGACCGTAACGATCTGGGCAAGACCCTCGCGGACATGCACGCGCTTTCGCTCGAGAACGTCTTCGCGCTCACCGGCGACTACCCGAGCGCCGGCGACCAGCCGCCCGTGTTCGATCTGGACTCGGTGCAGCTGGTGCATCTCATCGACGAGCTGCGCCGGGGCGGGATGGTGTTCCACACGATGGTGGCGGTCTCCCCGTTCAAGTACACCGAAGCGGACTGCGTGTACCAGTACGTCAAGCTCGAGAAGAAGATCGCGGCCGGCGCCGACGCCGCCGTCACCCAGGTGGGCTGGGACGCGCGGAAGTTCGAGGAGCTCAAGCGCTACCTCGACGAGCGTGGGCTCCGCACTCCGCTGCTCGGCAACGTCTACGTGCTCGGCCCGAAAACCGCCGAGCGGATGGCGACGGGCCGCCCGGCCGGATGCTGGGTCTCGCCCGAGCTGCTCGCGGCGGTGCGGGCCGAGAGTGAGGCGAAGGACGGTGGGCGCCTGGCCCGGCTCGAGCGGGCGGCCCGGACGGTGGCGGTGCTGCGCGGCCTGGGCTACGCCGGGGCGTACATCGGCGGCACCCACGACCCGGCGCAGATCGCCTGGATCATCCGGCGAGCGGGCGAGCTGGCGTCGAGCTGGGAACCGCTTGCCGCCGAGCTCCGCTACGGCGCCCCCGGCGGCTTCTATCTGGCGGCGGCGCGGCCGCGCGCCCGGCGCGGCCGACGAGATGCGTTGCCGCGCGCGCTGGACCGGCTCGGGCGCCTGCTGCCGGTCACGCGAGACACACCGCTCCGGCGCGCGCTCACGCGCCTGCTCGCCTGGATCGACCGCCGGCCTCCGGCGGCGGCGCTGCTCGAGCGCATCGAGCTCGCGATCAAGAAGCCGATGTTCGGATGCCAGGCCTGCGGCAACTGCGTGCTCGGCCACCTCGAGTACGTGTGCCCGCAGACGTGTCCCAAGCAGATGCGCAACGGCCCCTGCGGCGGCACCGACAACGGTCGCTGCGAGGTCGTTCCGAACAAGCCCTGCATCTGGGTCGCGGTCCACGATCGCGCGAAGGCCTCGGGCTCGCTCGAGGGCCTCAAGACGTACCTCCCGCCGCCGCACCGCCAGCTGCGAGACACGAGCTCGTGGATCAACTACTTCCTGGATCGCGACAGCCGTCCATAAGTCGCCCACCGATCGTCCGGACTTCTGGTACTCTCAGGCGCCGCATTCAACCCCGGAGGGGATCGAGATGAGGAACCGCGGGATGGTCGTCGCGCTGACGCTGGCGCTGCTGTGCCTGTCGTTCAACTCGGTCGGCGCTCAGGACAAGCCGATCGAGCTGCGGTTCGCGAGCTGGGTGAGCGCCGTTCACGGCCATCACACCGGCGTGATCGTTCCGTGGGTCAAGATGATCGAAGAGAAGAGCGGCGGGCGCCTCAAGATCACCGTCTATCCCGGGAGCACGCTCGGCAAGCCCGCCGACCACTACGACATGGTCAAGGACGGCATCGCCGACATGGCGTTCACCTCGCCCGGCTACACTCCGGGCCGGTTCCCGCTCATCACGGCCGCCGAGCTGCCACTCGGGCTCTTCAAGTCGTCCCGGGGCGGCAGCCTCGCCGTCATGTCGATCTTCGACAAGTACTTCAAGAACGAATTCAAGGACGTGAAGGTGCTGTGGATCTGGGTCCACCCGCCGGGGCACTTCCACCTGGCCAAGAAGCAGGTCAAGGTGCTCGAAGACCTGGCCGGGCTCAAGATCCGCGCGGCGACGCCGACGTTGACCACGATGGTGAAGATGCTCGGCGCCACCCCGGTCAGTATCCCCGCGCCCGACACCTACACCGCGCTCGAGCGCGGCACCGTCGACGGCACGATCTTCCCGTGGGAAGCGATCTCGTCCTTCAAGCTCGCCGACGTCCTCAAGCACCACGTGTCGTCCGGTCTCTACGTCTCGCCGCTGTTCACGTTCATGAACCAGAAGAAGTACGACGGCCTCCCGGCCGATCTGCGAAAGATCATCGACGAGCTGTCCGGCCCGTGGGGCGCCGAGTTCAACGGCAAGGTCTGGGACCAGAACGAGTTCGTCGGGATCGACGCGATCAAGAAGGCGGGCGCGACCATCTATACGTTACCCGCCGAGGAGCGCCAGCGCTGGGCGGCCAAGCTGAAGCCGATCGAGGAAGAGTGGGTGAAGAGCATGGAGGCCAAGGGGCTCCCCGGCCGCCAGCTCCTCAACGACCTTCGCGAAGCCATCAAGAAGTACGATCCCTAGGCCCGCGGCCCGACCGGCGCGATGCACTTGCAACGGTGGCTGGACGGCTGCGAGTGGGCGCTGACGCTCGTGGCCGCCATCGCCACCTTGTGCATGATGCTCCTCACGACGGCGGACGCGGCCGGGCGGTATCTCCTCAACCGACCGATCCTCGTCGCGTACGAGCTCACGACCAATTACCTGATGATCGCCGCGATTTTTCTGGCGATGCCGTACGCCTACCGCCAGGGGGCGAACATCCGCGTGACCTTCCTGGTCGAGCGCCTCGGTCGCCCGACGCGGCTCGTCATCGACCACGTCGTTCAGATCGTCTCGATCCTCTACTGCGCCGTGCTCGTCGTCGCCACGTTCCAGCAAGCTCGCCACATGAGGTCCACGAACACGACCTTCGTCACGATCGAGATCGCGCTGTGGCCGGCGTACCTGCTTGTCTCGATCGGCCTGTTCCTCACGACGCTCATGATGCTGCTCGACCTCCGCCAGGTGCGGAAGGGACGGTCGAGCCTCTTCCTGGAGGGCGGGGGCGGCGGCTAGCCGATGGTCTACGTTCCGTTCGTGATCATGGTAGGCACGCTGCTTCTCGGGCTGCCGATCGCCTTCTCGCTCGCGGTCTCCGGCATCGTCGGGATCTACCTGCTCGGCGGCGACTGGAACGTGGTCTTCCGCATTCTCGGGACGACGCCGTTCGGGGTCTCGGCGGAGTACGTGCTGACCACGATCCCGATGTTCATCCTCATGGCGTACTTCTCCGCGTCGGGCGGCCTGGCGCGTGACCTCTACATCGCCGGCGCCCACTGGCTCTCGCGCGTGAAGGGTGGCCTGGCCATCGCCACCGTCTTCGCGTGCGGGATCTTCGGCGCGATGTCGGGCGCGAGCCTCGCCGCGGCGGCCGTCATGTCGAGCATCGCCATGCCCGAGATGCGGCGGCACGGCTACTCGGACGAGCTGGCGGCGGGCGCGATCGGGATCGGCGCAACCCTCGACATCTTGATCCCGCCGAGCGTGGGCATGGTGATCTACGGCATCAGCACGCAGACCTCGATCGGCAAGCTGCTCATCGCGGGCGTGATCCCCGGGATCATCGTGGCGATCTTCCTCGTGCTCGCCATCCTCGTCTGGGTGCGAGTCAAGCCCGACCACGCCCCGGAGGTCTACGCCGCCTCGGCCGGCGAGCGCTGGGCGAGCCTGCGGCGCATCTGGTCGAGTCTGCTGCTGATCGCTCTGGTGGTGGCGCTGCTCTACACGGGCGCGGCCACGCCGACCGAGGTCGGCGCGATCGGCGCCTTCCTGGCCGCGGGCATCGGCGTCGCGTTCGGCCGCCTGACCCGGGCGGGCGCGCTCGAAGCGATCCGACAGACCGTCAAGACCTCGGCCCTGATCTTCACGATCCTCATCGGCGCCACCGTCTTCGGCTACTACATGGCGATGAGCAAGGTCCCGCAGCAGGTCGTGAGCGTCGTGACCGAGATGGACCTCAACCGCTGGGTCGTCATGAGCGGCATCGTCGTCGCCTACTTCGTCGTGTCGATGTTCATGGACGAGCTGCCGCTGCTGCTCCTGACGCTCCAGCTCACCTTCCCGCTGATCACCTCGCTCGGCTTCGACCCGATCTGGTTCGGCGTGATGTCGATGCTGATGGTGTCGATGGGGCTCGTGTTCCCGCCGGTGGGCATGATCGCCTTCGTGGTCAGCTCGAGCGCCAACGTGAGCCTGGTCAAGGTGTACACCGGCACCAGCATCCTCATGATCGCGCTCGTCCTCACGACGATCCTGATCATGGTCTTTCCGGGCATCGTCCTGTGGCTCCCCAACACGATGAAGTAGTCGCGCGAGGCGCCCGGCCCCCGCGTCGGTGTGGAATCGCCGCCGGCTCGATACTGATCGGCGCCCTGCTGGTGGCTTCCAGCGCCGTCGCGCAGGCACCGCCGACTCCGGCGCCGCCGCCTCGCACCGACGAGCAGACGCTGCCGCCGGTCACGGTGACCGCGCCGGCGCCCGTTTCCGCATCGTCCGAGACGCTGGTGCCCGGCCGCGACTTCGAGCTGCGTCCCCAGGGCCGCCCGGCCGACGTCGTGCGTCTCATTCCCGGATTCGTGATCAGCCAGCATCAGGGCGGCGGCAAGGCCGAGCAATACTTCCTGCGCGGCTTCGACGCCGATCACGGCACCGACGTCGCGCTCTTCGTCGATGGGCTCCCCGTCAACCTCCGGAGCCACGCGCACGGCCAGGGATACGCCGACCTTCACTTCCTGATCCCCGAGACGGTCCAGCGGCTCGAGGGGTTCAAGGGACCCTACTTCGTGGAGTACGGAGACTTCGCCACCGCGGGCGCGATGAACTTCGTGCTCCGCGACGTGGTCGACGAGAACGTCGCCGAGGCGGCCGGTGGGATGTTCAACACCCAGCGGTACCTCACACTCTTCTCGCCGACGCGCGACGCCCTCAAGACCCTCGTCGCGCTCGAGTACTACCGCAACGACGGCGCGTTCGAGCATCCGAACGGCTACCAGCGCTTCAACCTCCTGGCCAAGGCGCGCGCCACCGTGAGCGAGGGGATGAACCTCGCGGCGTGGTTCTCCCACTACCAGGCCGAGTGGCATGGCTCGGGCGAGATCCCCACGCGCGCCGTCCGCGCCGGGCTCATCGCACGCTTCGGCTCGATCGACCCCAACGAGGGTGGGTACACGCAGCGCAGCAACCTCAACGTCGACTGGAGCTGGCGCCTCGACGAGGGACAGCTGGTGGCGGTGCGCGCGTACGGCAGCTACTACGCGCTCGACCTGTTCAACAACTTCACGTTCTTTTTAAACGACGCGCAGAACGGCGACGAGATCAACCAGCGCGACCGTCGCATCCTGGCCGGCCTCGACGCCCGGTACGAGCATCAGAGCCAGCCGTTCGGGGCGACCCTCACCACCACCGCCGGCTTCCAGTACCGCATCGACGCGCCGCGGGTCGTCCTCGCTCGCTCGATACAGCGCCACCAGCTCGAGCGGGTCCAGGACGTCGACGTCGTCGAGCAGTCGTATGCGCCCTACGTCAAGCTCGACCTCGTCCCGCTCGACTGGCTGCGTCTGGTCACCGGCGCGCGCGGCGACATCTTCAGCTACGACGTGCGCTCGCGCGTCAACGCCACCGGCCAGCGCCTGGACGGCGAGGCCACGCAGGCCCGCGCGAACGTGAAGGCCAACCTCGTCCTGGGCCCCTGGTACCGGACCGAATTCTTCGCGAACTTCGGCACGGGCTATCACAGCAACGACGCGCGCGCGGTGATCAGCGATCCGCGGCAGACGGCGCTGCCGACCGCGCGCGGCTACGAGTTCGGCGTCAAGACGCGGGCGATCCCGCGCGTCGAGTTCTCGGCGACGTATTGGGTCCTCGACCTCGCCAGCGAGCTGGTGTTCGTCGGCGACGACGGCACCACCGAGGCGCGCGGGCCGAGCCGCCGCGACGGCTGGGAGCTGGCGTTGCGCGCGAAGCTGCTCGACTGGCTGGAGCTCTCGGGCGACACGACCTTCAGCAACGCGGCGTTCGACACGGGCAAGGCCGTGGCCCTGGCGCCGAAGGTGACGGCGCGGGCCGAGCTGACGGCACGCCTGCCATGGGGACTCTCGACGAGCGTCGAGATGCGCTATCTCGCCGACCGCTGGGCCGACGAAGCGCGCCAGCAGACGGCGCGCGCTATCGCTACAAGTCGATGGAGGCCTTCGTCAGCATCGAGAACCTCGCCGACGTCGACTGGCGCGAAGCCCAACTCTTCTTCACCTCACGCCTCGCGGGTGAGCCGGCCCAAGGCGTCCCCGACATCCACTACACCCCCGGCACCCCCCGCACCGTCCTCGGCGGCCTCGCCGTACGTTTTTGATGGGGGGCCTCGAAGGGCCCCGTAGTGACCCCCATGTTGACCGGGGTCTTCACGGTCGAGTTCAAGGGCCACGTCCCGGCCCGGAGGGTAGCACGTCCCAGGCAGGCGCGGAGAGCGCGAGCCATCGCGTAGCGCGCCTCCGGCCCGTTGGCGTTAGACGATGCCCCCGTGCAGTCCTGGCCAGGGCGTTCGTCTTACCGGTGGGAGCACCCTAGGTAAACCTCGGCCCGAGTATCGTCGTACCGCTATCATCGGGACTGCGTGTTCTCCGTCAGTGCCCACGACCCTGAAGGGAGCAACGGATGATGGGAAGTGCCAAGGGGTAGCTCAGTCTCGGCGCTCTCCTGAAGTGGCTCTGCAGGACGGCGGAATGATCGTGCTGTCACAGCTTGGCTCCCTCGGGGGCAAGGCGCGGGCTCGCAGCCTCACGCCCGAGGCCCTGTCGAAGATCGGCCGCGACGCTGCCCGCAAGCGCTGGCGCGCGGCGAAGAAGAGGCAGGCGTGAGCGAGCCCGAGCGCCAAGCTGCGCCACTGTCCACACTGGGCGAGCCGGGCCAGCGCATGCTGAATATGTTCGGCTGGAGGCCGCCAATGAAATGGCTGTCTTGGTCAGGTTTCGTGCTGGCATTGCTCGTCGGTCACGCATACGCCGATGAACCGGCAACCGCAAAACCGCTGGCGTGTCCGCAGTGTGGACTGTGGCAGATCAGCAGCGCATCGGCTGCGGGGGTGGCCGGCGAGATTGCAGTGATCGAGGGGTCCAGACTCATCATTCCGAGCTGCGGCATCTTTGACTACGAGACTGAAAAGACAACGGTGACGCCCCGGCCCAGCAGCCCGCAGCCCAACAATCGCTATACGTACGAGATCTCTCTTCGTATGACGATGCGAAAGCCTGGCGGGGTGTGCGGGTGGCGGACGGTCACAGATTGGCAATTGGAAGGCGAGGTCAGCGGCCACTTCCAGGAGGGTGGCGTTGCGGAGTTCACCGTAAAGCAGAAGCGTGATGATGTGTTGTCCTTCAGAGCGTGGAACGTGAATCGAGAGGATCCGTGCGCTTCGGGTTCCGGCTTCGGCTCTGGCGACTGCTCGGCCGTTGGCAACGGACTCCTCTACAAAGCGTTGGCGGCCGAGACCAGAACCACATACGAGCTTGCACGGAACATCAAGCCGAGCCGTCGACCGCCGTCCTTCAATGCCGCCAGATTCGCTGTCACCGTCGCGACCTACTGCCAAGAACGAGAGAAGGGCAGCGGTGGCGGGTCGTGGCCCACCGCTTGGGCACTGTCTTGCGAGAACGAGATCTTGTCCGGCAAGCTGCGGGAGGTCACCGCGTGGAACGCGTGTACCCAGGCGCGATTCTCTGGAGCGGATACTGGCACGGCGAAACAAGCAAAACCGGCCCCATGTTCGTTTACGGGTGAGCGGTTTGACCGCACGAGACGAACCGAATGAAGATAGCCGCTGGCCCGTGTTCGCGCCGTACTGGGTACGGCGCTGGCGCTCCCTGTAGGCTCGGCCGAGCCCGTATCCGGTACACGTCACGGGCGGGCTGGAGTGCGCGCCACAGCGCGCCCCATTCAGGCGGTAAGCGGATGCTGAGCGGTTCGTCCTGGTGCACAGCCTGGGCGGCGTGAACGCGAGCGCCGTCTACGCCGAGCCCGAGGGCACGTCCGGTGCCGCGTCCGGCAAGCGCCTGGACGGTGTCTCGCGGCGGCCCGCGCGGGACGCCATGATGGCCGACGCGCTCGCGGGGAAGATCGGCGCGTGCGTGACGATGACCCCGGATCGCGGCTCGCGCGAGGTGTTCCGGGGCGGCGTGGGGCCCGCAGGAGGTGCCGTTCGCTCCTGCGTCTCAAGCCTGCGCAACAGTAGTCCGGGCGGGGGCGCGGGGGTGGGTAGGCCCCTCCGCGGTCCGTGTAGTCAGGGTTGTCCCGAGGGAAAGTTCTTAGAAGAGGACGCTGCGGGATGCGGCTACCGGACCGCGGAGGGGCCTACCCACCCCCGCGCCCCCGCCCGGACTACTTAATAGCGACAGCTTTGACCTGGCGGAAGTCAGTAAGCCCGCTGATGGTCTTGAGCACGCCATCCTGGACGAGCGTGGTCATCCCTTCGGTCTTCGCGTGCGCCAGCATCTCGGCGACGCGCGACTTGGACTGGATGAGCCGCTTCATCTCGTCGGTCGCGATGAGCAGCTCGTGGATGGCGGCCCGGCCGCGGTAGCCGGTCTTGCCGCACGAGCCGCAGCCCTTCCCGCGGTAGAGCACGAACGCCTCGTCGTATTTGTGGCGCTCGGCCAGCGCGGCCTCGCCGAACGCCTGCGCGAGCTCGTCGTACTCGGCGCGGTCGGGATGGTACTCCGTCTTGCAGTCCTTGCAGATGCGCTTGACGAGCCGCTGCGCCATGATCCCCAGCAGCGCGTCGGCGAAGTTGAACGGATCGAGGCCCATGTCGAGCAGACGGATGACCGTCTCCACCGAGCTGTTGGTGTGGAGGGTGCTGAACACCAGGTGGCCGGTCAGCGAGGCCTCGATGCCGGTCGCGGCCGTCTCCGCATCGCGCATCTCGCCGACCATGATCACGTCCGGGTCGGCCCGGAGGAAGGCGCGCATCGCGGCGGCGAAGTCGAAGCCGATCTTCGGCATCACCTGCACCTGGCGCAGGCCGTACTGCGTGATCTCGACCGGGTCCTCCGCGGTCCAGATCTTGCGCTCGGGCTTGTTGATGTGGCCGAGGAGCGAGTGTAGCGTCGTGGTCTTGCCCGATCCGGTCGGCCCCACGCAGAGGATGAGCCCGTACGGCTTCTCGGCGACCCGCTTGATCTCGTGCAGGTTGCGGTCCGTCATGCCGAGCTTGTCGAGGGCGATCAGCTCGTTGGCGGCCAGGATCCGCATGACCACGTCCTCGTTCTGGTTCGCGGTCGGGATCGTGGCGACGCGCAGCTCGATCTCGCGGTCGGAGAGCTTGAATTTGATCTTGCCGTCCTGGGGCTTGCGCCGCTCGGCGATGTCGAGCTGCGCCATGATCTTGACGCGCGCCACGATGGCGCGCCGGTAGGCGCCGGGGATCTTCTGGTACTCCGAGCACTCGCCGTCGATCCGGTACCGGATCACGGTGTCCTTCTGGGTGCCGTAGGGCTCGATGTGGATGTCGGACGCGCGCGCCTTGTAGGCGTCGACGATGATCTGGTTGGCGAGCCGGATGACCGCGCTGTCGTTCTCGTCGAGCTCGCCCAGGCCCAGGTCGAACGTCTCGGTGACGTCTTCGGCCCGCAGATCGCCGAGGATCGTGCCGATCGAGTCCTTCGCGGTCGACTCGCCGCCGGCCTGGCCGAGGAAGAGCAGGATGTCCTGCCGCAGCCCGACCGCCCACTTGATCTTCCGGTTCTTCAGCGCCTGGCTGACGCTGTCCACCCGCTGCAGGTCTTGCGGGTTGTCGATGACGACCAGGACGCCGTCGTCCTCGCGGCGGAGCGGCATCCAGACGTTACGCCGCAGGTACTCGATCCGCAGATCCTTCATGAGATCAGGCGGCGGGATGATCCGCTCGTCGTACTCGACGAACGGGCACCGGTAGAACTGGCTCAGCGAGACGCCCAGCTCGTTCTTCGGGACCTTGTACTGCTCGATCAAGATCGACTCCACGTCGGTCTGGCGGCGCCGCGCCTCGGAGATCGCCGAGTTCAGCTCGTCTTGCGAGACGCGGTGCTGCGCCAGCAGGTAGTCGAACTTGGTCTTGGGCCGGTTCTGGCTCTGGAGCAGCTGGGTCTGATTGTTGAACGCGATGCCGAGCGTCTTGGCCATCCGCGAGACGCCGGTCTCGTCGTCCTTGGTGAACCGGGCGCCCTTCTTCTTGTTCAGGAGCTGGATCACGCCGATCGCCCGGCCCTCGTGGAGCACGGGCATGGCCAGGATCTGCTTCGTCCGGAAGCCCGTCTTCTTGTCCCACGAGCTGTCGAAGCTCAGGGTCGGCGAGATCATCATCAGCTCGGCCCGGTCGTAGGCGTTGGCGATGTTCACGATCTTGCCGGTGGCCGCGACGAAGCCGGCGATGCTCTTCTCGTTGACCGGAACCCGGATTTCCTTGACGGTGTCGAGCGCGAGGAACTTCGAGTAGAGCTCTTGCTTGCCCGGATCGACCGCGTAGAGCGTCATCCGGTCGGCGTCGAGAAGGCCCAGGATCTCGCCCTGGAGCTCGATGAAGAGGCTGTCGATGCTCTTGGCCGCGTGGATCCGGTCCACGAGCTGGACGAGCTTCTGCTCGTAGGCGAGACGCTGCTGTAGAACGACGACTGACTCTGCCTGAGCCACGGTTCCTCCGCTAGTAGCCAACCTAATCATCCTAGCAGAGGAGGGGTCGGCCGACGTAGCATGGCGCATGGTTTCCATGCCGAGGCGCGCCGACGTGATCGTGGTGGGCGGTGGTGCGAACGGGGCCAGCACCGCATATCACCTTGCCGCTCGCGGAGTTAGACGCGTCCTGCTGCTCGAGCGGCGACATCTCGGCGCCGGCGCGACCGGAAAATCGGGCTCCCTGGTACGGATGCATTACACCAACGAGGCCGAGTCCCGGCTGGCGTTCGAAAGCCTCAAGATTTTTCGCGAATTCCGCAATATCGTCGGCGGCGACTGCGGCTTCGAGCCGATCGGTTTCTTGCAGATGGTCGCTCCGGGATTCGAGGCGGCGCTCGAGCGCAACGTGGCACGGCAGCAGCGCCTCGGGATCGGCACTCAGGTCGTGAGTCGGGACCGCGTGCGCGATCTGCTGCCGGGCAGCCGCGTCGACGACATCGGCTCCGCCGCGTGGGAACCCGACTCGGGTTTCGCCGATCCGAACGCGACGACCTTCGCCTTCGCGGCGGCGGCACGGCGGCTGGGCGCCACGATCGAGACCGGGTGCGAGGTCACGCAGGTCGTCACCGAGCGCGGGCGCGTCGTCGGGGTCGAGACCCCGCGCGGGCGCATCGACACCGACGCGGTCGTCCTCGTGCCGGGCGCGTGGGCGTCGCCGCTGCTGAAGCCGCTCGCCCTCGACTTCGGCCTTCAGCCCCATCGGATCCAGATCACGATCTTCCGCTGGCCGGCCGGCTTCGACACGCGCCACTGCGTCGTCATCGACGCCACTCGCCACTCGTGGTTCCGGCCCGAGGGCACGGCCGCGACGCTGATCGGCGTCGAGCTCGGTGTCGGCCACGCCGATCCCAACACGTACGACGAGGGCGTCGATCCGGAGTTCGTCGCGACCTGCCGCGAGGCGTTGAGCGCGCGCCTGCCGGTCTTCGCCGACGCGACCATGCGCGGCGGCTGGGCGGGGATGATCATGATGAGCCCCGACGGCCGGCCGATCATCGACCAGATCCCGTCGGTCGCGGGACTCTACTGCATGCTCGGCGACTCGGGCACCTCGTTCAAGACGTCGCCGGCGATCGGCAAGTGCCTGGCCGAGTGGATCGTGGACGGCAAGCCGAAAACCGTCGACCTCACGCCGTTCCGCTCGACCCGCTTCGCCGAGGGCAAGCCGTGGCTGGACGCGGACAACTACGGGCTCGACCGGCTGACGATCTCCCGCTGAGCTCTCAGCGGCCGAGCGCCGCCAGCATCTCCTCCACGCGGGTCAGCTTGACCCGCGGCCGCCCCTGGGCCCGCCCGCGCTGCACCTCGATCTCGTTGAGCTTGAGCCAGTCGGCGTAGGAGACGACGCGCGGCTGGCGCTCGCGGATCAACGCTTCGGCCGCGGCGGCGGTGGCCTGCGGCGGCTCGAGCACGACGCCGGGCTCCAGGTCCTCGAACATGAGCTCGACGGTCTCGGCCGCGTCGGGCTTGTTGGTGCCGATGACGCCCGACGGGCCGCGCTTGATCCACCCGGCGGTGTAGAGCCCGCGGAGGGGCTGCCGCGTGGCCGGATCGAGCACACGGCCCTTGGCGTTCAGGATCACCCCGCCCTTTTCGTCGAAGGGCACGCCGGGCACGGGCACGCCGCGATAGCCAACCGAGCGGAACACGAGCCCGACGGGAATTTCCTCCACGCGGCCGGTCGCGCGCGCCTGCAGGGCGCCGGTGGACGAGGCCTGGAGCTCGTTCTTCACCAGGCGCATCGCGGCCACGTGGCCGGCGCCGTCGTCGATCAGCGCCTGCGGCGACACGAGGAAGCGCAGGAAGAGCTGGCGCGATTTCCCGGAGGGCTGCCGCCGCGCGTATTCCTGGAGGATCTCGACCTTCCTCAGCGTGGCTCGGTCCTGACTGCGCTCGACTTCGGCGCGGCTCAGCGGATCGAGCTCGACTTCCTCCGGGATCGCGATCGCGTCGGCGTCGGCCAGCTCGCCCAGCTCCTTGACCTCGGGATTGGTGAACGCCGCCTGCGCCGGCCCGCGGCGCCCGAGCAGGTACACCACCTTCACGCGGCTCTTGCGCAGCGCCTCCAGCGCGTAGTCGGCGATGTCGGTGGTCGCCAGCTCTTCCGGCGTCCGGCACAGGATGCGCACGACGTCGACCGCGACGTTGCCGACGCCGACGACCGCCACGCGCTCCGGCGAGAGATCGAACGAGCAGTCCCGGTAGTCCGGATGACCGTTGTACCAGGCCACGAACTCGGTGGCCGGATGGCTCCCGCTCAGGTCCTCGCCCGGAATCCCCATCCGGCGGTCGGTCTGCGCGCCGGTGCAGAACACGATCTGGTGGTAGTGCGCCTGGAGGTCAGCGACCGTCACGTCCTTGCCGATCTCGACGCCGCCGAAGAACCGGAAGCGGGGGCTGGCGGCGATCTTGTCGAACGCGTTGGTGACGAACTTGATCTTCTGGTGATCGGGCGCCACGCCGAGGCGCACCAGGCCGTAGGGCGTCGGGAGCCGATCGAACAGGTCCACCTCGACGACCACCTTCGGGTTCTTCAAGAGTGGATCGGCTGTGTAGTACCCGGTGGGGCCGGCGCCGATGATCGCGACGCGGAGCGGCTGCGCTGCGGTTCCCGGTGCGGTCGTCAATGGCGGTCTCTCCCTTCGCCCGCGAGGTCGATGCGATTGGCCGTCCGAGCGAGCAGCGCGCGGGCGCACGCGTGGGGCGTCAGCTCGCGACGGGTCACCCGATCCAGCAGCGTCGCGCCTTCGGTGCCCGTCGCGTCGAAGGGCTCGAGGACGGTCTCGGCCACCAGGTCCTGTACGATCTTCAGCACGCGCGCCGTGACGATTCGCCGGCGACGCCGCTCGAGCTCGCCGCTGGTCTTGAGGAACGCCATGTGGCCGTCGAGCGCGTCGGCGATCGCCTCGATCCCTTCGTCGCGCGCCGCCGACGCCGCCAGGACCGGGGGTACCCACGCCGCTTCCGGCGTCGGCAGCAGCGTGAGCATCGCGCGCAGCTCGGCCACCGTCCGGTCGGCGCCCTCGCGATCGGCTTTGTTGACCACGTGCACGTCGGCGATTTCCAGCACGCCGGCCTTGAGCGCCTGGACGTCGTCGCCCAGCCCCGGCACGGAGACGACCAGCACCGTGTGGGCCAGACGCATGACGTCGACCTCGTCTTGCCCGACACCGACGGTCTCGACGAGGACGAGATTCCGCCCGGCCGCGTCCATGAGGTCGACGGCGTCGGCCGCCGCGCGAGACAGGCCGCCCAGGGCGCCGCGCGTCGCCATCGAACGGATGAAGACGCCGGGATCGAGGGCGAGGTCGTTCATGCGGATGCGATCGCCGAGGATGGCGCCGCCCGAGAACGGCGACGACGGGTCGACGGCGACGATGCCGACGGTACGCCCGCGAGCCCGCGCCACCAGCGCCAGCGCGCGAGCCAGCGTGCTCTTGCCGCTACCGGGAGCGCCGGTGAGGCCGACGACCTGGGCCCGCCCGGTGTTCGGAAACATGCGGGCGGAGAGCGCCTCCGCCCGAGGCCCGCCGGACTCCACCCAGGTGAGACCGCGCCCGAGGGCGCGGATCGACCCTTCCGAGATCTGCGTCGCGAGCGTCTTGACGTCCGGGATCACCACGTCGGCCATGGTCTGTCGCCATATTACGCGACCGCCGCGGGTTCAGCCCGTATCCGAGCGCCGGCCGGAGGCGCGTCGACGCAACATCGAGGAGCGCCCCGGCTTCGCCGGCCCTTCGCGGCCCCAACAACTAAACGGCCGCCCCGCGGGCGCCGCGGGTTGACTGCGGCAGGTCCAGGTGAAGCTCGCGACAACGCTTGCGGAGCGTGTTGCGATTGAGCCCGAGCAGCCGAGCCGCGCGGAGCTGGTTACCCCCGGTCAGCGACAGGACGTGCCCGAGTAGCGGGCGCTCGAGCAGCTCGAGCGCGTCACGATAGAGCCGCCCGGGCTTTGCCGTCGAGAGTCGGTCGACGAGTTGCGGCACGGTCTCGGCCAACGCTCGCGCCACGCCGCGCAGCTCCGCCGTGCCATCGCCCCGCCCGTCCACATCATCGGCCATCGCATCCCTCTTTTCATTAGCCGCGCCTCGGCCGGCGGGGCCCCAGCCCCGCGACGGCCTGCGGCGCGCACCTCATGGATCGCTCGTGGATCAGAAAAAGGAGTAATAGAGCGCCAGAGTCAGCGTGTCCTGGGTCTTCCCGGTCGGCACGTTCCCGGGCGCGCGGTTGGCGAAAACCTTGTTGTCCGCGGAGTCGTGGCGGTACTCGAGCCGGCTGACCAGGCCTTTCCAGATCTTGTACTGAAGCGTCGCGGTGACCTCGTACAGCTCCACCCGGGAACCCGCCCCCACCGCGAGCGTGCGGATGCCGTCGGAGTCCTGGAAGTATTCGAGCCGGATCGCGGTGCGCAGCTGCTCCGTCCAGTCGTACGCGACGTAGCCCGCCCAGCCCCACCACGACGCGTTGTTGTTCTGGCGCGTTCTGGACGCGGCCAGCGAGGCCTCGTCCTCTTCCCATCCGTAGTCGACGTTGGCGCCGAGCGTGAGGTTCTTGATGCCCGTGTAGTTGCCGACGGAGCTGAGCACCGTGCGCGGGTTGCTGTTCTGGCCGGTCTGCTCCGGTCCGTTGATCCAACTGAGGGACAGCGCGAGATCCTTGACCGCCGACACGCCGACCTGTCCCATGACGGACATCCGGCTGTTGTTGTCTCTCGCGACGTCCCAGCCAACCACCGGGCCTGCCGTGAGCGAGAGCCATGGGAAGGGCGAGTAGGAGAGGAGCGCGCCCACATGGGTGAACGGGATGGAGAATCCGAACATAAACGACCGCGAGAAGTTCAGGTTGTTCGGTGACTCGATGGTCTCGTACCCGAGCAGTGTGACGAACTTCCCGGCCTTGATCGTCAGACCCTCACCGATCGGGATCTGGTACGAGCCGTACGCCTCCTCCAAGTCGAAGTTCGCCGTGTTCCGGAACGGGTACGCGTCGCTGTCACCCCGGAAGATGCCGAGGGCGTGGACCTTCTGCGAGTCGTTCGTGGTGCCGGGAATGCCCGCCGTGAGCACCAAGCCGTACCCGAACGGATAGCGCTCGGACGGATCCTTCTTGATGCTGAACTCCGCCATGTTGAAGGTCCACCGGTCCTCGTTGTCGAACACCCGCAGCTCGTTGTTGATGTGGTCCTGCCCCGCCCGACCCATGTTCCACACCCAGCTGCTCTCGACGTACGCGAAGAGGGTGTGCTCCTCCCACAGCGTCTTGGGCTTCTCCTCTTTCTTCTCCTCCGGCTTCGCCTCGCCGGGCTTGGTCTCGGGCGGGGCCTGGGCGATCGGGACCGGCGCCAGCGGATTCTGGAAGAGGCTCTGCGCGTATGCGGGCGCGCTGAACGCCACGCCGACGATCACCGCTATGAACGTCACTCCGAGCCATCGCGTCATCCGATCCTCCTCGCGGTTAGACTGCGTTGTCTCCGCGCTCGCCGGTTCTGATACGAAGCGCCTCCTCGAGCGGCGCGACGAACACCTTCCCGTCCCCGATGCTGCCCGTCTTGGCCGCCGCGGTGATCAGCGCGACGACCTTGTCGGCCATCGCGTCGGCGACGACGACTTCCACCTTCATCTTCGGCAGGAAGTCGACAGTATACTCGCCGCCGCGGTACATCTCCGTGTGGCCTTTCTGCCGGCCGAACCCCCGCACCTCGCTCACGGTCATGCCGATGATGCCGGCGCCGGTGAGCGCTTCCTTCACGTCGTCCAGCTTGAACGGCTTGATGATCGCCTCGATCTTCTTCATGCCTTACCCTCAGCGCGAGCGCTCGGCCGCCATCGACGACATCGAAGGCGGCCTCACGGCGGACGCGCCCATTGCGTGCACGAGCGTCGCCGGCCCATGCACCTCCGGGTAGCCATGCGCACCCATCTCGGGCACGTCGAGCCCCTCCAGCTCGACCTCAGGGCTGACGCGCATGCCGAAGATGACGTCGTAGAGCTTGAAGAAGATCCAAGACGCGCCGAAGATGAAGACGAAGTTGACGATCGGGCCGATGATCTGCGCCACGAGCTGGCTCGCATCTCCGTAGAGAAGACCCTTCACCGTGCTCGGCACGCCGTTGAACCCGTCGCCGTAGGTCCCGTCGGCGAAGATCCCGAGGCTCACCACGCCCCACGCGCCGCACGTCCCGTGAACCGAGATCGCGCCGACTGGATCGTCGACCTTCAGCGTCCGCTCGATGAAGAATACGGACCAGCAGACCAGCAATCCGGCCAGCGCGCCGATCACGAACGCCCAGAAGCTCGACACGAAGGCACAGGGCGCGGTGATCGCGACCAGGCCAGCGAGCATGCCGTTGATCATCATGCTCGGATCCGGCTTGCCGTACTTGCCCCACATGTAGAACATCGCGAAGATCGCGCCCGACGCCGACGCCAGCATGGTGTTGACCGCGATGACCGCGATGCGGAGGTCGCCGCCGGCGAGCGTGCTGCCCGGGTTGAAACCGAACCACCCGAAGGCCAGGATGAAGCAACCGAGCGCCGCCATCGGGAGGTTGTGGCCCGGGATCGGGTTCGGCGTACCGTCCTTGTTGAACTTGCCGATGCGCGGCCCGAGCATCATCGCCCCCGCCAGGGCGGTGACACCGCCGACCATGTGGACCACCGAGGAGCCGGCGAAGTCCACGTAGCCGTGACCGAGACCGAAGTTCTTGCCGAGCTGCGAGAGCCAGCCGCCGCCCCAGACCCAGTTGGCGAAGAGCGGATAGGTGATCATCGAGATGAAGAATCCGTAGATCACGAAGGACGAGAACTTCCACCGCTCGGCCATGGCGCCGGTCGGTATCGTGGCCGCCGTGTCCATGAAGACCATCTGAAACAGGAACAACCCGAACACGCCGACGTCATAGGTCGAGCCGGCGAGGAAAAAGCCCTTGGTGCCCCAGAGACCGAAGTCCTTGCCGAAGAGCGAGATCGCGAACTCACCGTCGAGCACTCCGGTGCCACCGAGCGTTGCGAGCGGGCTGGCCCCGCCCATCTGGAGCGCGAAGCCCATGATCCAGTACCCGGTCATGCCGATTGCGTAGACCATGAAGTTCATCATCATGGTGTGCGCGACATTCTTGGCGCGGGTGAAGCCCGTCTCGGCGAGCGCGAACCCAGCCTGCATGAACATGACGAGGAAGCCGGTGATCAGGGTCCACATGAGGTTTATGGAGACCCGGTTGTGGCCCGCGAAGTCGGCGACCTCAGCAAGCGTCGGCTTGCCGGCCTCCTTGGCCGTGACGTCGGCGATGCCGCCGGTGGTGGTGCCGCCCGGATCCGGCTTGGGTGGCGGCGCGGGCGCGGCGGCGGGCGCGGGCGTGGCCGGGGCGGCGGGCTTGTCCTGGGCGAACACCCAGCCACCGACCGCCAGCAGACAGGCGAGCACCAGGCCGAAAACGATTCTCCACGGCAGCGAGCGCGTACCCGATCCAGGGTCCTTCATGCACGTGTCCCCCTCGGCTGCCGCTTGCCGGCGTAGCCTGAAAAAGGAAAGGCGCCCGTATCCGGGCGCCATTACCCGCTGCGACCTCCTTGTCGCGCGGCATCCGGTGGCAGCAAGGGACGTGCCGTGGTCGGTGGTCAACGACATCACAAACTTAGGGGCGACCCCTACTGAGCCGGTGCCCGCTGGATAAGCATTCGGCGCTCTCTGCTCACCTACCGAGCAGCGCTTTCGATCCGTTGCCGGCGGGAGATGCCGGTGCTACGGTCCAACTC
>Ga0209058_1000171_pt1 | contig 50437 bp, 50 predicted proteins | sample GraSoiAngelo_147_FD_185904 | JGI IMG/M metagenome (GOLD analysis project Ga0209058, IMG submission 185904) | Grasslands soil microbial communities from the Angelo Coastal Reserve, California, USA - 14_1009_05_40cm (SPAdes) (version 2) | ecosystem: Environmental > Terrestrial > Soil > Grasslands ... | reverse complement strand
CCAAATGTCAGAGGCCAGCATGTCAATGTGAACACCCTTCTCCGCTGAAACCGGGACAAAATCATCCCCAAGCTCCTTCTTCACCGCGTCAAGGTACTGCTCGTTGACAAGGTCCACCTTGTTCAAGACAACCCTCGCCGGAACATACCTCCGGTTCCCGGCCAAAACATCAATCAGCTCATCGTCCGAAACATCTTCCCGGATGACAATCCCTCCGTTGGAGATCCCGTAGGCTTCCATAATCCCTTTGACGGTGTTCATGGATAACTTGGTCAGCTTGACGGTACTCGTCACGGATATTCCTCCTTTGTTCGACTTGGTCACGGTCACATCGGGAGGCTTCCGGTTAAGCCTGATCCCCATCTCAAACAACTCCTTCTCCAGCGTCCTCAGCTGGCCCGGCTGAAACACATCCAGAACAAGAAGGATCAAATCGGCGTTTAGAGCAACAGACAGAACACGTCGACCCCTACCCTTGCCGCTCGCCGCGCCGCTAATGATACCGGGAAGGTCGAGAATCTGAATGTCGGCCCCGTTAAGCCTCATTATTCCAGGGACAACGGTCAAGGTCGTGAATGCGTACGAAGCTACTTTGGACTTTGCGTTCGTCAGCCTGTTCAGAATCGTTGACTTGCCAACACTCGGCAGGCCTATCAGAACAACAGTCGCGTCTCCTCCCTTCCGAACCTCGAAGGAGGGCCCGCCACTCTTGCTGGACTGCTTCTCAACGTCCCCCCGGAGCTTAGCCAGCTTCGCCTTGAGGAGGCCAATGTGGTGCTCGGTGTGCTTGTTGCGCTGGGTCTTCTTCATCTCCTCCTCTATTTCCTTAATCTTCTCCGGGACGCCCATCACTCAGCCGACCTTATGCAGGCCAAGAGAGCCCGGACTTAGAGTCTTCGAAACGTACCCAAAGCCCAGTTCGCCTGGAATGAGAAGACTTGGATGGGCAGGCTGGTTTGTGGCCGTAGGGCCGAGAGTTTAGGCATCGCTCTTCCAAAAGGCCAGCGCGTCTTCAACTATTTTCACTTCTTCCTCTCCTAACCTCCAATCCAAGCCTCCTACCATCTCCTTAGCTTCTTTCTCGTTTCGTATTCCGACGATGGCGCCGGTAAGGGCCGGATGCATGAGTTCCCAGGCAATTACAAGGTCAACCAGTCGCTTCCCACGTTTCTCGGCAAGCGGTCGGAGCATTCTCTTGATCGCTAGTATCTTCTCATAGTTATCCGGTTGGCCATACCGGTGTCGTCTACGGAAATCTCCTGGGGCTAACTCGCCCAGGTTAAAACTGTCCGCAAGAAAACCTTCTGCTAGTGAACCCCAGCCAAGGATCCCGATATTGTTCGCTTGGCAGAATGGCATCATCTCCTCTTCTATTTTTCTCTCCAACGGGTTGTACTGTAACTGGTTGGAGGTTACGGGGAATATCCTGATCGCTCGCTGCAACAGGTCGACCGGATGGTTGGACAGCCCCCCATGTCTAACCTTCCCGTCTCGTATCAACTCCTGAATCACACTCCACGACTCTTCGATTGGCACCGAGGGGTCCGGGTCGTGGAACTGTAACAGATCAACATGGTCGGTTTGGAGCCTGCGGAGGCTTGCCTCGACTTCGCGCCTGACGGTCCCCGGCCGAAGGTCCTCAAGAGAACCCTCCTTGCCGTCCGGCAGTGTTCCACACTTGGTGAAGATGTATACGTCATCTCTACGCCCTTTGACAGCCTTGCCAACGATCTCTTCAGCGCGCCCCCATCCATAGAACGGGGCCGTGTCGATCCAGTTCACACCCTCGTCAATGGCAGCATTCACTGCGCGTATGGCCGATTGCTCATCTTGCCGTCCCCAGTACATGCCAGCTTGTTGTTGAACCGATAGGTGCGGTTCCGATCCCGACGCGTGAGATTTTCAGCCCGCTCTTTCCCAGCGTCACCCTATCAACTTTCTTCATTTGGGGACGCCGTGCTAGTGAAAGAGTGGATCAGTTATTCTTACTTTTCCATGTTGATCCGCAGAGCTTGCAGCTGTGGAAGTCATCAGTGGAGAAGCACTCGCCAATTTCGCCACAGATTGGACATCGGTGAATGGCCTCGCCACCGACAGCGCCTTCCATACGCCCCATGTAGCCGGCGTCCACAAGGGCCTTTTGGTCAAGAGTCAACATTTTCGGTTGCAATCCTCCGTGTGTTTCGCTACCTCACTTGGCTTCGGAGATTGTTGAGGAATGGGCTGTTCCTTTTGCGTTCTAGCTCAACAGAGCTGAGACCTATCGTGTTTGGATTCAGGCTGTTGGAGAGTCGTCGGAGCTTCATGGGTGGCGCATCGATCGGTTTCCCCTTTCTTGTCCTTGCAAAGCCAATCGCGTTCTGGATTGTTCTTGCGAGGCCATGCGGACTTCCGTTGCCTTTCGTGCATGTTGGACATGTTTCCAAATCCTTTTTCACCTGACTATGCTGCATCACGTCTATCGGATTATGTTTGACCCGTCTTACGCTGGCACTAATTTACCCACTCTGGAATGGTAGTTTCTAGCCGGCGCACGCTGGTGCAGCCCTTATACTTTGGAACGCCCGGGCATACAGTGGCGTAAGATGTTCGAGCTGTTCCTTCGAATTCAGCATAAGTGTCCCAATAATGATTTGAGCCGGAAGTTTCCCGGTGCTAGGATTTCTGTCTGGTGTAATAGTGGGGCTGACATTCTCGAAATTGAGGCTGACGGGCTTGAATCGTTTGAGGGCTTACAAAGGGAACTTGCTGGACAGTGCAGTCGTCTCGAGGGCCGGGTAAGGGGCCGGATCATATCGAAGACATATTGCCAGGACAGGTTCCAGCTTGTAGCCCGGACGTGCATGTGCACTCGTGGTGAGGAGACCACCAGTACCGGCCCGATCATCGAGCGGTACAATTTCATGGAGGTCCCGCCTACCCTTTTGATGGGTGGCTGGGAACACTATAGGCTTGTCGGGTTTGATGATGCAGACATGAAGGGCCTGCTCAGAGATTTAGACAAGATCGGGCCGACTGAGGTGTTGCATAAGAAATCGTTGCATGAGGGAGTTACTGATGACACGTTTCTCTTGTCCCTCAGCAGCCTTTTTGGCCAGTTGACTGAGAAGCAGATGAAGTCGCTAGTGACGGCGGTCGAAAACGGGTACTATGAGGTTCCGAAGCGAGTGACTGCTGACGATTTGGCCAAGAGGGCTGGACAGCCTCGAAGCACTTTTGAAGAGCATATCAGAAAAGCGGAGAGTAAGGTTGTGCTGGCCATGGCCCCGTATATGATGATGTACGCGAGGGGCCCGGGTGTCCACTTTAACGCGGTGACCCGCGACGCACGTGCAACGGTGGGCGCTCGGCTGATGAAACAGATAGCGGTCCAAGTGTCAGGACAGCCAAAGGGTCTTGAGAGACGGGGCCGTATGACATACTAGAGGGCCGGACATTGTTGATTCTTAACTTTCGACTTGGCACAAGTTAATTCTGCTTTCCGGTGTAGGAATTGCTACCGGTGCTCGGACAAGACCGGAGCTGAGGGATCCTAGGCAGAGGCGGTCTGGCCGATGTCGCGAATTCTACTGAGGGGCTGATTCTCGGCGATTCTTGTGTTCTCAGCCTGGACTCGTGAGAACCTTGGTGTCCTAACGCGGAGTTCCTGGCCTATACTCCGAAGAAGGGGGTTTGAACGCCGAACAAGGCCGAGGCTGTGGCAAGAACAGCAATGTACGCGGCTAGAAGTCCAAGGGTTATGACCAGGTTGCGCTTCCAACGATCTGACCACGCGATCCCGAAAGGAATCCCCACCGTGAAGCCGATTACGTGCGCGATATACGCGACGTTGGGGTCGTAGTTGCCCCCTATGAGCCCTGGATTGGTCACGATGATCGCGTTGTAGATGAAGTAGATTATCGCCACGAGCCCTTGGGGGGCCATGAACAGCCAGGAGAACTTCAAAGGCCTCATCAACATCACGCACGCCGCGAGGGTGAATATCGCAGCAGATGCGCCCAGCATTCCCTCGTTCGGGGGAAAGAATGCCATGCTCAACAGAAACGCTGTGAAGCCTCCGATGAAGAAGACCATCAAGTAATACTTCCGCCCGACCATCTTCTCGAGAGTGTTGCCGAAGACGAAGAGGAAGAGCATGTTCCCGAATACGTGAAGAGGGCTTGCGTGGACAAACAGTGCCGTGACAAGTGTCCACACGCGTCCGGCGAGAAGGTTATCTTGGCTAAACACCAAATTATCAGCCACCCACTGCTGGTCCGGGGTGGACAAGGCCCAAAAAGTGGCTCCGATGCAGGCGAGTATCAGAAGATAGTTCGACCTCAACCTGGACCCTTGTCCCACAGCATCCTACCGAGATATTTCAGAGGTTCCTTACTCTTCTCCATGCAATGGTGTTGCGGAAAGCCCTCAGGCCCTAGCTGATTAGCGCAAAACCCTTTTACACATCACTTGCCGCCGGACGCTAACAGTCTCCACGATTGTCCTCCCGCGCTTTCGAGAGCTATCTAGCGTTGACCAAGCCCAAGATAGTCTTCTTGCTCGACCTCACAGCTGTTACGGCCTTTCTCGTATCCAAGCCGGTGATTGACCCGGTTCGAATAATCGCGGTGCTTGTTGCGGGGACATTGGCGTCTGGTGGAGCAGGGGCCTTGAACAATTATGTGGACCGGAATCTGGACAGGGAGATGCGTCGAACAAGCCAGCGCCCCATACCGAAAGGAACGATAACTCCTGCAAGGGCATTGGTCTTTGGACTAGCGCTGGTCGCGGGTGCTCTCGCGATCTCTACCGTCTTCCTCCCACTGCTTGCCAGCCTGTTCATATTTCTGGGAGCCGCCATCTATGTTCTATTCTACACGAAATACCTCAAACCCCGTACAACCCTGAACATAGTCCTAGGAGGGTCAGCGGGAAGCTGCGCACCGTTGGCGGGTTGGGCTGCGGCTACGGGGAGCCTTAGCATCCCGACGCCTTGGCTCATGGCCCTCCTCGTGTTCGTCTGGACCCCCAGCCACTTCTGGAGTCTCGCTCTACGAGCTTCAAACGATTACAGTCATGCCGGGATTCCAATGCTCCCAGTCGTTGTGGGCGAGAAAAAAGCAGCGCAGTACATTGCATTGAACACTTTCCTGCTCGTCCCAGTGTCGTTGCTCTTCGTCTTCCTCGGCGAGTTCAGCCTTCTCTACCTGGTGGTCGCAGGGATACTCGGTGTAGCGATGATTCTTGTCGACGTGAAGCTTGCTCTGAACCCGACGAAGGCTCAGGCGTGGACCGCTTTCAAAATATCAAGTCCATACCTTGCCATAGTCTTTGTCGCCATGGTGCTGGACGCTAGACTTCTGTTACACTAGGCCCGGGTCCTAGTTATCTTCAACAGGTTCTGGAGAAAGATCCGACCATCGGGGTGCAAGTCGTTCGCGCGCTCCGGGTGGAACTGGACTCCGTAGATCGGCTTAGTCTCATGACGTATCGCCTCGACAGTCGTTGTCGTGGATTCCGCCAGCCTTTGAAACCCTAGCGGGACCTTGTTGAGAACCTGCCGGTGCGACTCGGCCACGGTAATTTTCGGCGGCAATCCGTCAAACAAGGGGTGACGATGCACTACACTCACCTGGTCGAACCGTTGAATCATCTGTCCCAGGTCAGAAAGCCCAGAGCCGAACGCTGTGCCGATCAACTGATGTCCGAAGCATATGCCGAGAATTGGGACGGGCGCTTTCTTGACAAAGTCAGCCTCCTGCTGGAACTCCTCCCGGGTGCCAGAACGGGTCAGGAGTGCTGACGACCCTGTGAGAATGACTAGATCAGGAGACAGCTCTAGGACCTTCCTCTCAAACTCCGGCACTCCATGGTCGACAGTCTCCAGCGGCTGGCCTGTGCAACGTGTTAAGTTCTGGAGTGCTTGCAGGGTTTTCTCCCGTTCCCTGTAATTGTTGACCATTACAATCTTCACTGATCAATGTCACAGCGCTGCGAGAAGCTTGTCCACTTCTTCTTCCGTGTTGTAGTAGTGGGCGGACACCCGTATAGCTTTGACCCTGCTGGCTACTGTGATGTTGAGCGACTTTAGCTTGTTGAACGTGCCGGCCGGGTCCGGGTCTTCAAAAACGATTATCCCGCTTCGCCTATCTGAGTTGAGCGGTGTGAGAATGGTTCGCCCTTTCCTTTTCAATCCGTCGACGAGATGGTCGGTGACCTTGATCACGTGATGGTAACGGTCAGCTTGGTCATCCTTCAACGCCCATTCGAGAGCGGCCTTGGCGCCTACTACGCTGATGACTCCCCAGCTTCCACCCTCAAACCTTGTCGCGTCAGCCGCAGGCTCGGCCTCTTCAAGGTTGAAAGGTGTCCCGAACATGTCCTGATTGTGTGAGTGCCGGTTGACGACCGAGTCTTTGACTCCGTGCCAGCCGATGTAGTTCGGGTCTAAATCGCCCAGCTTGTCGCGGCGCGTGTAGAGATAGGCTGCCCCATGCGGTCCTTGAAGCCACTTGTACATACCACATGCGAGAGCGTCAACGCCGTCTTGTTGAACGTTTACTGGATAGACGCCAAGTGCGTGAAAACAGTCGCCTATGACGAAAGCGTTGTGCTCGTGGGCAATTCTGGCGATGTCGCGAATTTTCTCCCTGCTTCCGTTGGTCCAGGAGGCGTAGTCGACGGAGACGAGGGTTGTGTCATCGTCGATGTTTTTTTCCCATTCCTCGAGCGGGATAATGCCGTTATCGTTTCGGTGAAGCAGCCGGACCTCGTCAGCGCGTCCGCGTTTTTGCTGGAGGTGCCAGATGTAGATGTTGGTTGGAAAGTTGAGGTCGCTGATGACGATGTTGCCCTTGGGCTTGTACCTTATGCTGCTTGCGAGAGCTGTGAGCCCGGTCGAAACGTTTGGAACACATGCAATCTCACCCAGTGAGGCCCCAGTCATTTTTCCGAAGAGCCGACGGCTCTCGACGATGATCGGGAGCCATTCTTCCCAGTTCTCGCCGTAGTCGCGCCATTCCATTATGAACTGGTTGATAGCGTTGAGAACAGGAATAGGTGGTGGTCCAGTGCCTGCGTTGTCAAAGTAGGCGCGCCGGCTGGTGACTGGTATTTGTTTTCGTGCGAGTTCTATGTTCAACAGGCTCTGACTTCCGGAAGATTTTGATAGGGTTCTTGGGACTGGGTCGAGTATAAAGGCGACGCGGGTTCAGGGGGTGTGAAAAGCCTCTATTCTGCCATGAACGCAGTTCTTGCACCAGAACTGGCCACGTTCGATGCTAAACTGGGAGTAGGAGTCGGTGACGACTTGGCCGCAGCGTGCACAGCGGACTACCTGGACTCGGCGCATCCTATGGCTGGGCTTGTCGAGCTTGTGCTGTTGAACTTCCGGGTCACCTATGTCCAGGACCATGTTGCATGACTCGCAAAAATAGATGACGTGAAGTACACCCTTGTCCCGTTGCTCTAGCCAGTCGCCTGTTGCCAGGTTCGAGTCCCTGTCACAACCGGGCATCTGGGCCAGTTGTTATCCTTGCTTCATCGTTCTAGCTTGGAGGGAGTCCGACTCTTTCACGTTCAAAAATGGAGTTTGGAAACCTGTCCACCCTCCATGCGTGGTCTACACGAATGGAAATGACGATTTCTAGCATTTCTTGCGCGGCCCCTGTTCCTGTTTCTGCTAGTTTCATGGGTTGGCGGGCTGGAAAGGTTGAAATATCGCTTATCCGATATCGTATAACCGATATTTGATGATGGACCAAGAGTCGAGACACATTAGACGGATTATCGCCTTCGGACTCGCAGCTATAGTAGCAGTGATAGCACTCCTCGGTGCTCTAGCACTTGTCATAGGAATCTCACGACCAACCGGGGTAGGATACTATCCGTTCTTTCCATTCTTTGGTTTCGGCTGGATTGGAGCACTCTTCGCCTTTTTCTTCGTCTTCTGGATTGGAAGATGGATTTTCTGGGGATGGGGATGGGGAGGGCACTACCCGCGAAGATACTGGAGATACCGAGATGAATCATACTACATAATTAGGGAACGATACGCGAGCGGCGAAATCACCAAGGACCAGTACGACCAGATGATGCGCGACCTTCAGCAACACGCCTAAAAACACCCAGCAGAATTTTTTTCAGCAGATACCGAAACACGGCCGCGAAAAATCCGCGGCGGCCTAACCTAGTTTTCGGCATATCGGTTGCCAAAGCCTGACTCAGGCCTTTAGGTTGAACTTGCCTGTTCCAGCACGTGAAGCTCTCCGAGCGGAAGGAGGGCACACGATACGCGGTTTCACCGGTCTTGAACGGCCATCACAGTTTCCAGGTGAAAGCTTTCTCCGGGTTGAATTCTGCGAGTGCATCGGTGACCCAGCCGTATTTTTTCCTCTGAGTTTCCCCGACTCTCTTGGCGGTCTGGCCTTCCATGTCGAGAAAATCAACCGTTCCCTCTAGGATGGCTTGACGTTTGTACCCGTCGGCCATCATTACGGCTATCGCAGGGTTTTTCTTTAGATTCCTGTATCTAGCCGTTGCAACATCTACCCCTAGATAGAGCCTTTCGTCAACGGCCACGAGGTCTGTGGGCGATAGGTGCGGCTTCCCGCTAGGCTTTGCCGTTGCGGCCAGCGTTAGAGCCCGACTGTTTGCCAGGTCGAGCACATCCTGAACCGTCAAGGGATTCTTTCCGTACACCTTCTTGGAATGGGAGCTGGCCTTCGCTAGAGACGTTTCTAGGACAGTCTGTAAGATAGACAAGTCTTCATGGGGAAGACCTACCCTTGCAATTAAGTTGTACGTCAAATCTGCTCGGCCGTCTTACTCGAAGTACTACGTTTGAAGGCGTGTCTTCAGTCGAGAACGATTCGCTCCTCGGCTTCAAGACTTTTCTACCACAAGGCAAGCCTGAGAGGGCGGAGTTGGCTGAAACGTCTCAGACTCAAGTTCCACGCACGACCATTTCTCCGACAGAAGTTGTGAGAAAATACAGGATTATTGCTGTTGTCGGCGCGTCCAAGAATCCGGAGAAGGAGGCATACTCAGTTCCAAAATACATGCAGGAGCATGGTTACAAGATTATCCCAGTTAATCCGACCGCAGACCAGATCCTCGGCGAGAAGGCTTATCGAAGCCTAGAAGAGCTACCCTCGGAACTAGCAAAACAGATCGAGCTGGTGAATGTTTTCCGGCCAAGCGAGGAACTCCCACAGGTGGCTCAACAAGTAATTGAGATGCGGAAAAAATACGGACGGCCCTTCGCGTTCTGGGCCCAACTTGGACTCGAGAACGACGAGGCCAAGCGGGCTCTGGCCAAGAACGGGATTCCGTATGTGATGGATGCCTGCTTCAGGGTTGTCCACCGATCCCTGCGATAGCCAAGAGGGTCACCGGGTCCGTCAATGACGGTTAGCGAGCTACTTCCCGATAAACTACGGCTGGAATGCCCGCCCGGCTCGGTGGGCTGTGAGACAAGCGAAGAACTCGGGCCAATAGAAGGCATCATCGGCCAGGACCGCGCTCTGAGAGCGCTGAAGTTCGCCGTCGAGATGAAGGGGAAGGGCTTCAACGTTTACGCTGCAGGGATCCCAAGCACCGGAAAGAGACCGGCCACAAGGGATTATTTGCGGGGAATCGCGAAGACAAAACCTACTCCGCCAGACTGGGTCTACGTGAACAATTTCGAGAACTCCTATGAGCCCAAAGCCCTCCAACTTCCTCCCGGCACAGCGAAAAGCTTCCAAAAAGACCTGAAGAATTTCGTAGACCAGGCCAAACGCGCAGTTCCCGCAGCCCTTCAGAGCGAGGAATTCGTCTCACGCACGAACACCATAACGAAGAAGTCAGTGGAGGAGAGAAACAGGATTCTCAACGAGCTCAGCGAAGAAGCGCGACGCCACAATTACGCGGTTCGAATGACGCAGCTCGGCATCACAATTGTTCCTATGCAGGCGGGAAAGCCGCTCAGCCAGGAGGAGTTCGACGCGCTACCGGCCCGAGTGAAGAAGAAGTTTGACGAGAGCCGGGAAACGGTGAGAAACGCTCTCGACAAGGCCGGAAAGCAGGTCAACGAGCTCGAAGCGAAGACTTTGGATGAGCTGCGAAAGCTTAGAGACGACTCTGTTCACTACGCGATAGGCGGGCTCATCAGCAAACTAGTCTCCAACTACGAGAACCTCCCGGAGATAACTCAATACTTCGAGGAGCTTAGAGACGACATCTTAGAGAACGCGGACCTGTTCGCTCAGCCTGAAAAACCCCCGTCCCCACCTTCATCAGACGATTCTGAGGATCCGACACCAAACCTCGGTGAGAAGGCTCTGCCTAACCTGTCTTTCCGGAGATACCAGGCCAACGTAATCGTGGACAATTCAGGCCTGAAAGGAGCACCGGTCATCATCGAAGACAACCCGACTGTTACGAATCTTCTCGGCCGGATCGAGAACGAGGCACGGTTCGGTGCTCTAACAACGGATTTCACTCTCATCAGGGGAGGGTCGGTTCACAAGGCGAACGGCGGCTATCTAATCATCGGGGTCGACGAGCTTCTGAAAAACCAGTTCTCCTACGACGGGTTAAAGAGGGCATTACAGAGCGGAAACATAGCGATTGAGGAGACGGGCCAGAGGCTGGGGGTCGCCAGCACCAAGAGCCTTACGCCACAGCCGATTCCCCTAAGCGTGAAAGTTGTCATCGCCGGGGACCATCAGAGCTACCAGGCGCTCTACACCCTCGACCCGGACTTCAGCCTCCTCTTCAAAGTCAAAGCCCACTTCGACGATTCCATCGATAGAAATGAGGATAGCATGAAGAACTACGGAAGGTTCGTACACACCCTCTGCGAACGGGAAAGCCTCAACCATCTAGAAGCGGCGGCAATTGCGAAAATTGTGGAACACGGGTCTAGGTTGGCGGAAGACCAAAGCAAGCTCTCAACGAAGTTTCCGGAAATCGCGGACCTGGTCCGAGAGGCCAGCTTGTACGCTTCGCAGGACAGGTCCAAGTACATCAAAGGCCCGCATGTCTTGAAGGCGCTCCAAGAGAAGGTCTACAGGTCCAACCTCATTGACCAGAAAGTGAAAGAGATGATACAGAGAGGCATCATTCTCATAGATACCGCGGGGTCGAAGGTCGGGCAGGTAAACGGTCTCTCTGTCATAGCGCTGGGCGACTTCGAGTTCGGCCAACCCTCCCGGATTACTGTCAGCCTTGGGCTGGGTAGAAAGGGAATCATCGACATCGAACGACAAGCCGGTATGGGAGGACAGACACATACGAAAGGGGTCCTCATAATCTCCGGCTATCTAGAGAATAAGTACGCGCATGACAAGCCGTTGAGCGTTTCATGCAGGCTGGTCTTTGAGCAGAGCTACGGAGGTGTTGACGGAGACAGTGCATCCAGCACAGAACTATACGCCATTCTCTCAGTACTATCCGAGCTACCGATCAAGCAAAACCTGGCCGTGACTGGCTCGGTGAACCAGAAGGGCGAGATTCAGGCAATTGGAGGGGTTAACGAGAAAATCGAGGGATTCTACGAGACATGCAAGGCCAAAGGGCTCAAAGGTGACGAGGGAGTCATGATTCCCAAGAGCAATGTCCAGCACCTAATGCTCAAAGAGGACGTGGTCGAGGCTGTGAAGCAGGGCAGATTCCACATCTACCCTGTGGGGACGGTGGATGAGGGCATCGAGATTCTCACCGGCGTAAAAGCCGGCGAGAGGAATAGTGATGGGACCTATGATGAGGGCACGGTCCATCACAGGGCGGACAAACGGCTGGCTCAAATGGCTGAAGAAATCGCCAAGTTTACCAGGCTGTAAAGGGAGACGGTTGCGAATTGACTAGCCGGTTGTAACTTTGGGCCAGTTCACAAAGTAACGACAGGGTTTCGACCGGTATCGAGCGTCCGACTTGGGCGATTCACGGCGATGAGCTCTGCGGCCATCAACCGAGAAGTCATCTTAACGGTCATGGGTTTCGGTGTGGCGATGATACTTTTCGGGGTTGTCTTGCTGGTGTCCTGGGGCCAAAACCCTTTCTACATAGTGGCCGGCTTCTTTCTTCTTGTCCTCGGGATGGCGGCGTTCGTCACACCGCTCTCGATTTTCAGCAGGTGGGACAGTTTCCCGGTTCCTAAGGTGAGATGCAGACACTGTGCAACTCTAAACTACGAGACTACTGCCCGATGCAGGAACTGTGGCGCAAACATGTTCGAGCGAGCGGCACCCTTGAGCTAGATCTACAAGGTAGGTGTTGTCCCGAAAATATTGCTGACTGCTACTGCAAGCACAGCGGCAGTTAACTATCGCGAGCAGAGGTCTAAGCTTGATCGTGAAGTAAGCAAAGGCTGTGGCGTAGGCTGAGTGAAGGCTTGTAAACGCGGCGAATTTGTCCGATTCCATTAACTGGGTGAACCAGCCTCCATACACTGAGAGCTGCTCGATCAGTTCAGGACCAAGTTCTGCGGGGTCCCCTGGTACTAGGGAGGCAGGGTTGGGAGGAGGAATAGGGTGAGAGCTGCGAAGGTGTGATCAGCATCGTGTTGACGACGACCGGTAGAGGGGATTGTTGGCAAGCCAGAAGGGGCTGAGGCTGCTAGGACTAGGGGGAAGTGGAGACCGTAGAAGACGAGAGCGATAATCGTGGCTGAAACTGATTGCAGGTGTGATTGGACCAGCAGGTCAGGTTGAAGCCGCACGGCTACTGTTATCCGGTATCATACCACCTTATTAAGAATAACCAAACGAGTGCGAAGCATGGAAAAACTTTCGCGGTCTCTACTGCTCCTTCTCATACTTTCAATGTTATTACCCGTGTCTAGTCTCGCTAGTCCAAACGTCTATGCTCCAGGCACTTTCAACTACTTTGCATATGGTCCAAACATGGAAGCTGGGCGCTTGCAACGCATAGTTAGCAGTCAAGCAGTGTTTCTCGATATTGTTCGCGTCAACAATTACAAGTTCGTGATTGACCATTCCAATTCCAATGGAACTGGCACTTCAGATGTTGTGAGTAGTACAGGCGATTACGTGCAGGGCGTTTTGTGGCAAATACCACTGTCGCAACAGACTGCTCTTGATATCGCTGAAGGTGTTCCAACCGCCTACCAGCGCAACGACAATTTCAAGGTCATCAGCATGACGACGGGCTTCACAACTGTGGCCAGCGTCTACACCGTAGTCAGTCCAGTCAGTCCAGCCCCGGCGCCAGACAGTTTTTTCATAACTTATGTTCGAGCTGGCATCGTACAGCACAGCGTCGGACTGCAATACCTCAACAAGATCAACGCGATTCTCACACCTGCGACAGCAACTCCCCCAGGCATCTGGGCAACCAACGTCGTGACAATACTGATGGAAAATGAGGGCCTTGAGGACGCCACCCTTTCTGGGACTTGTAGTTTCAACCCACCGCGTGGCGGGGATCACTTTCCCTTTCTTGACTTTACCGACATGATCACAACGGCCAGGTGTGCCAACTTTCTGACTACGGTCTCTGCAAGCAACGACCAAGAATTCGTCGACGCCCTCGCAACGACAGCCACCAACTATGTCTGGCTGACGCCAAACGATTGCAATAACATGCATGGCGTTTCGGGCAATCCGAGTCCCTGCACAAATCATTGTACGACGGTCCCCGCGAATGATACTTGTATAGCAGATGTTGATACATACATCGCCAACCTCGTACAAAAAATCCTCAGTAGCACGATGTTCACCACAGCTTATTCAGCGCTGTTCGTCCTGTTCGACGAAGGCGGCAACTTCTGCCCAACCTCTCCATCTGGGGCGGGTCCCCTTGGTGACTGCGTTCCCTTCATCGCCGCTGGTCCGGCCGTAAAGGCAGCCTACCAAACCACTTCAAACTTCAACCATTACGGCTATCTAGTGACACTAGAGCAGAACTTTCAAGCATCGTGTCTCGTGAAGCGAACGACTGCGGTGCAAACGTGTTCAGCGAGGTCTTCAAGACGCAGACCGGAAACTTCGACGCAAGCTGGTACATCAACAACTGTCCGACCACAAGTCCGAACGGCGCAGGCAGCACAGAGTCCATTTCGACCTCGGGCGTTCTATCAACAAATGAATACATTCCAGGCGGAGATAGCAACAGCTTCGGCTTTTGCTCTATTGAGAAGGGAGTGTTTCCCTTCGCACCCAACGGTGTTGGTAGCGCTCTCTCCCCAGCATCAGGCATTAGCCTCACTGGCACTCTAACAACAGCAACCCTGTCCCCGCCTCCGTCGCAATACCACCTGCGGAACTAGGCTCGGAAGTTCGAGGAATACTGTTAGGAAGAGAAAAACGATAGGTAAAAGAGATTTCAGTTTGGTCGAATAAAGCATTGTCAGTCTAGTTTCCCGTGGGAGCTATTAGGTCTTTCCAATAATTCTTGACAAATAACGTAGCATGGAACCGACTGTCGCACAGTCTCGACGCTTCTGCATAGGTAGCAGATGCCAACCTTTTGGAGACGGAGTGCAGTTTTTAGCGAACTTTGCCCTTCTTCGGGCCTTCTCTACCCGCCATTTTCTTCCGTTTCTTCTGCCAGTCTGGACGAGTCATCCATGATCTCTGTGAACATCTCCACAACGGTCCTACATAATACTAGGAGTCGCAACGAGAAGGCCGCCATGGGCAGCTCGGAAGGTTGCTCTACACAATCTGTTTATTGATGGTTTTCGTTTTTCAGTCCGTTCTTTGAGGTTAGCCCGATTGTTCCCCGTTTGTAGCGTTCGACCAGTTCGAGAAGGCTTGGCGGGCTGACCAGGCCATCGGGGCAACAGTGGTCTGACGCATTAAAGCTAGGACTGGAACCAGTCACAAGAAAATCCGGTGGCTTGACTTGAGCATGCATTTCAAGGCTCAGCACTTCCACTCTTCCGCCTTGGTAGAGCCCCGAATTTCTCCCTGTAGAACATCGTAAGCCAGTGGTCCATCTCTGTCGTCAACGACCATTATGATGTCACCGTAGCCTAGAAATGCATCTAGGATGTTTACCCCGTTTCTGAACAGCAGTTCGGTAATGTAGGATGCTATACCAGGGGTCATCTCGGCGCGAGGTGACAGGTTGAGTGTCAGCTTGGCCACGTTCGCCAGTGTCGCCGCCCCCCTAAGATGTCCTAGTTTCCCCTCGATCAAAGCGTAATCGTCTCTTGGCAGAATGAGTTTGATCGAGTTCAAGAGGGGAAAGATATGGGGGAACTCTGACAGCTCGGCCGCGGCGTCTGACAGTTCTTTGACTATGGCTGAGAATTGGTTTCTGGACGCTTTCATCGTCACGTCTACTATTCCGCTTGAAAGGGAGATTCTGGCGTCCTTGAGAACCCTTGACGCGTCCGGTGTGTTGCTACTGGATAGGGTGTCGGAGAATCTCTTGATTGCTACGACAAGCGCGTTGATGCTTGCTTCTTTCCCGCTCAGTTGTTTGACTTGGGCTTGGATGAGCTCTGCGAGGGAGTGAAAGTTCACGACCCTCATCTTCAGGCATTGAAAGACGGGGTAGTTTCTGGTTAGAATTTCGCGGACCGCTTCAGGTACGCTGAGGCTGTTTCTAGGGGCTGTCAAGCCTTTGTGTCACCTATGTCCCCACGTAATGTAACGTGAATTCTGGAATAAAAGCCTTAAATGTAAGTAATAGACATTACTATCCTGCAATAAAATGCAAGAGAAAAAAACAACAATGCAAACCAATATGAGTTTCCCGACCTACGTCTTCGCGACCGTCAATCCGGGCCGCGCGACGAAAGTGGTTGAGGAGCTAAAGCGAAATAGCCAGATAGACCTCATCGCACCGGTCACAGGCAGATACGACCTAGTTCTACGCCTGAAACCAAACACACCACACAACGTATACCAGACAGTCAAAGAAATCCGCGAGATCAACGACATTCGCACCACCGATACTCACATCGGCTTCGACGGTATTCAGCCGACCCGAAAGCTCGAGAGCCAGATGGCCCTTGGGTTTTCCTTGCTAAATTGTGAGCACACCCCTAGCGAGAACGTCATTAAGCAGCTCAGCAACATCCCAGGCTTCATCGAAGCATCGACAGTACCAGGACAGTTCGACATCGTAGCACTCTGGCAAGCAAGAACCTCTGAAGACATAGTGAAGACTTCCGTTGAGAAAGTTACTAATCTCGAAGGCATCTTCAAGAGCGAGACACTTCTCGCCTATGCACCGTTCTTCAAAGCGTAATCATGCGAATATAGCTCCATCGACCTCCCCCCTTTTTGTGTCCGATAAGAGTTTGAAATTACTCGGATAGCGAACTCGAGTTGACTAATCAGTTGGACTCGAGGCAAACGCGGTCCCCCAAGGGCCTTTTCCAGCATACTTGGGGACCCCATAGGTAAGCTACTGCAATCAGTATCCTACGTATCCTTCTCCAAGTTTTCCAGAAATGATGCCGCGCTCCTTCTCACCACGTCGTGTTGTGATGAACTAGAGACATCAGAGATTTGCGTTCATGCACTCCACGTCATACCAAGCATTAGGTCACCCGTTATTGTCACGATCGGAGGCGACACCTGCATATGTTTATCACAGGAGCTCCCGTCCCGTATTCCTGTTAGAGTGTGATTTGAAACGTCGGAAATGCGCGTTCTAATTTTGAAGGAGGGCACTTCCCGGTCTAGGGGAAGAGACGCTCAGAGAAGTAACATCATGGCTGCGAAAGTCCTAGCGGAAACGGTCCGGTCGACTATCGGTCCCAAGGGCATGGACAAGATGCTAGTCGGGGGCATGGGCGATATTGTCATTACAAACGATGGTGCCACCATCATGAAGGAGATGGACGTTCAGAACCCAGCAGCTAAGATGCTTGTTGAGGTCGCCAAGACCCAGGACAGTGAAGTAGGGGACGGAACAACAACCGCAGTGGTCCTGGCTGGCGAGTTGCTAGCGGGAGCCGAAGCCCTGCTCGACAAGGACATCCATACCAACATCATCATCGACGGATACCGAGACGCGGCAGAGAAAGCCCAGGAAATTCTGGACAAGATAGCGGTGAACATCAAACCTGACGACCAAGCGCAACTAAGGCAGATCGCCTTAACCTCCCTTAGCACAAAGGGAATCTTTGGCTCGCAAACCCATTTCGCCGAACTGGCCGTTGATGCGGTGCGACAGGTTATGGAGAAGCGTGATGGCAAACTCACTGCTGACATCGACCTGGTCAAGGTGATGAAGAAGCACGGACGAAGCCTAGACGAGACCGAGCTCGTAAACGGCGTAGTCATAGACAAAGAAGTGGCTCATGCAGAGATGCCCAAGAAAGTAACGGGCGGGGGAATAGCCCTGTTGAACGCCAAGCTCGAAATAGAGAAGACAGAGACAGATGCAAAAATCAACATCGACAGGCCGGAGGACATGTACCTCTTCATCGAGGAGGAAGAGAAACTGCTCAGAAAAATGGCCGAGGACGTGGCCAAGACCGGCGCAAGGGTCCTGTTCACCGAAAAGGGAGTAGATGATCAGGTGCTGTCCCAGCTTGCGCAGAAAGGAATCCTGACGGTGAAGAATGTTAGCAGCGGAGACATGGAGAAGCTTGCGAAGGCAACCGGGGGCTCCGTGGTTGGCATCCTAAAGGACCTAACAAAGGAATCCCTAGGCCAAGCTAAGCTGGTCGAAGAGGTCAGGGTTGGAGATGACAAGCTGGTCTATGTTCGTGAGTGCAGGAACCCTAAGGCTGTGACAATCGTGATTCGTGGTGGGTCAGAACACGTAGTAGACGAGGCGGAGAGGTCGCTACACGACGCCATATGCGTGGTTAGAAACGCGGTTGAAGATGGGAAGATTCTCGCGGGTGGAGGCGCTCCCGAGGCGGAGCTGGCCAAACGATTGAGGGATTACGCCGTCAAGGTGGGAGGCAGAGAACAGCTTGCAGTGGCAGCGTTTGCTGAGGCCCTCGAAGCAATTCCCGTTGCCATAGCGCAGAACGCGGGCATAAACCCGATCGACATCATGGTTGAGCTCAAATCGAAACATAACAACGTCAGAAACCTTTGGTACGGCGTGAACGTACCAACAGGGAAAACAGCTGACATGTGGAAGATGAAAGTCGTCGAACCTCTCAGGGTGAAGAAGCAGGTCATCAAGTCAGCCGTTGAGGCGGTAACGATGCTGCTCAGAGTAGACGATGTAATCTCCTCGAAGGGAACTGGTGGAGGAATGGGCGCAGGTGGGCCTTCAGGAATGCCCCCGGGAATGCCGCCCGGTGGCATGGACGACGGAATGTAACAGGCTCGTTCTACTCTTTATGCTTCTTTGACTCGAACCGTCTCTCTCTGCGCTCGCGTCTGCTCTGGCTGTTGCGCGGCGGCTGTCTACGCTTACCTGTATCTTCTCTCACCACTCAGTTCACCAAGCAACCATTAGCGACTACTGCGAAGGATACCAGTGGGAGTAAGGGACATAGGTTTCACGGTCAACCATCTTCAGTTGACTTCCTCACAGAGATTGTTGATGCGGAAAGGGTCATACAGGTGACCTTACAGTCGGCTGCAGAGATAGAATGACCGGTCACCATGCCGTGGGACACGGAAAGTCTTCGCCCGCCACAGATCGAGGCTGGATCAACTAGTGGACCGACTACTACAACATAAGTAGCGAGCTGAAAAAGGCCAGCCGTGAAAGCTGGAACGCCTCTAGAGAGGTATGGAAGCGAAAGCTCGTCCAAGCCAAGAGAATACGCTGTCGGAAGTGCATCCAGACTGTCAAGCTATGGCTCACAACTCACGGCTACGGACCTAGAAAATACGTTTTGAGGAGAACATGTCTCAATATGGCAGGACGAGAAGAACAACAGCCTAGTACCAGGACGGTTACCTGCGAGTCATTATTTCCGGCCTTCCAGGCTTCGAAGGGAAGCTCCGAACGCCTTTTACCGGTGGCTACGATGAGTGTTCCAGAGCATCATTGACGGCGAGTACAGGCGGACAAACAAAGAGGGTTGAGGATGCATTTGCCGAGTTCAACGAGTCATGGATGGTTTACTGGGAGGCGTATGTGGAGTTACAGAATCAGCTTTACGAAAGCGTCAAAGCCGCACGGGAAGTCTCCTGGCTCGCAGCCACGGACACTGCAAAAGTGGCTGAGATCAACCAGGCCCAACGCCAGCTCTTCGCCTCGATACCTCGGCGCGTAGATTACGCGCCGCTTGGACAGGTTACACAGAACTTGGACAATGCTCTTCGAAGGCTCAACGAGCTCCAGGCAGCCCTAACGGCCGAGAAAGCCAGTTGCAAGAGAATTGAGGCAGCTATAGACCTCCTCCTTGACAAGGCAAGCAGGACTAAACAAGAGCTTCAAGCAGTCTCCTAGAGAACTGGAGGCAGGGTCTTGGACCCGAAGCATAAGTGGAAGGAAGTCTCCGGGTCCTTTTTTCGACTGTATCATCGGAGCTTATGATCGTTGGTCTGCTTGCCTTGTTTACGAATCATTCATGAAGGTCCCGATCCCGCGTGGCTCGCGCAGCAGAGCAGAATGCATTAGAAAGTGCCCAACGCCATGAGGTTGCTCTATATAAGCGACCAGTTTGGGGAAACGTGGCGGGCGAGAAGACTTCCCAGTTCAAAATGGAGCTTTGATCTATCTTGTCTGACAAGGGTAGAGCCTTCATCAATATCGAGAATGTTGTCGCCTCGGCGACGCTAAAGCAAGGGATAGACCTCAACGCGATCGTTCGGGTCTTCCCTGGAGTCGAGTACCGCCCGGAGCAGTTCCCAGGCTTGGTCTACAGACTGAAGAAGCCTAAGACGGCGACCCTGATCTTCAGCTCCGGAAAGATGGTTTGCACCGGTTCAAAATCTGAACGCCAGGCCCGGAAGGCCGTGCTGAAAGTTGTCGATGAATTGAAGAGGGATGGGATTGTGATCATTGGCCGGCCGGAAATTGTGATTCAGAACATCGTCGCGTCCTGCGGCTTAGGAGGCCGCATTGACTTGGAGAAGGCGGTGTTTGGTTTGACAAAGACAATGTACGAGCCCGAGCAGTTTCCAGGACTAATCTACCGCATGGATGATCCGAAAGTTGTCATCCTAGTGTTCGCGAGCGGTAAGCTAGTGTGTACAGGTGCTAAGAAGGAGATTCAGGTGTACATCGCGGTGAAGAAGCTGCAGGAGACTCTTGAGGCGAAGAACTTGATTTTCTACGAAGGCCCTGAGAAACCTCGCCTGCCACCGCCTCCAACAAAGGAAAGAGACTAGGTCAGCAAGCCATAACGAACAACAATATCGGTCCCGTACTTCTTCGCACCTATGTAACGGAGTCTTACGGCATCTCTGATTCGAGCGACTCCCTCTCCATCAGCTAGTGTTTTGGCACGTGCTCCTCCAAGAATTTTCGGGCTAATCGCGACAGTGACCTCGTCAACATAGCCTCGACTGACCATGCTCCAGTTTAGGGTCCCACCTCCTTCCAGGAGAATTTTCTTGATTCCCATTCTTTGAAGCCGTCCCAACAAGATGGGGAGGGAAACCTTCGAGCCATTTCCGCAAACTAGGACGTTTGCGCCAGCCCGTTCTAATGCGCTGACTCTTTTCAAAGGAGCTCTTGAGGTGACGGCTATTATGGTGGGAACCTGCCTAGCCGAGATGACTACGTTGGCCGTCGGAGGTGTTCGGGCCCTGCTGTCGACGATGACTCTCGTGGGATTGGGACCACGAACGAACTTCACGGTCAGCTTCGGATCGTCTACGAGTACTGTTCCTATTCCAACCATTATGCCGTCCACCGAGGCTCGGATGGCGTGGACCCGCTTCAGGTCCGCTGGCGAGGAGAGTCTGGATTCTCCTCCGACGGTGGCGATTTTTCCGTCGACGCTCATAGCCGAGTTCAGCAAGACATAGGGGCGCTTGTCGTGCTTCCTTGGATTAGACCGCAACGTCTCCCAGACCATGCGCTCCTTACTTAGGTAAGTAAAGCTGGCCAGAGGCAGGAATTCTTACGAGGTATCCGATGGTTTCTCGAATGGTGAACTGCTCTGTTCTTGGGGGAGCGTTGTGTTCGGGTGTCCGCAGTTGGGGCAGAACAGCATTGTTGGGTTTGTTTGGCCTCCGCACGTAATACAGAATTGCGGAAGGAGGACCCCCGACTGGGGTCTGGGCCTAGTTTCCTCCCTGACCACCATGACAACTGCAAGTGTTACCAGCACGATGAAGCCGAGTGCCACCGGTATCAATACTCCCCGCAGTCTTGTTACCAAGCCGCTCGTCGTATTCTGCGATTTTGGTTGTCCTGTAGATGGTGGCGTCGTGGGCCCTGTTGGCGGTGGATTAGACCCTGGGGGTGGCGGAGCTGTGGACCCATTAACCTGTAGGGTCGCACCCGTGGTCAGGTCAGCTAGGGTAACCGAGCGATCTATACGTGTGTCAAGGAACTGCCACGAGACTCGGATTGTGACCGTGAGATTTCCCCTGTAAAGGCTTGCCGGAAGGATGATTGCAACCGTGAAGTTTGCGCTTTGGGTGTTGATAGTGAAGGGGAGGGTGGCCGATGTGTTGAAGTTGCCGAGAGAGGTTGACGCTTTCAGCCCGGTGATCTTGGCGTTGAGCAAACTTGGATTCTTAATCCTCAATGTGAATGGTGCTCGTTCGCCAGCATTGGCAGCTGGCAGGTTCGTTGACTCGATCGATAGGGGCTGTATTGGTGAGAGACCGGTCACTAGCTCCTTCGGGCTGGACACCTCGGCTGTTCCGTTGGTGGAGAAATATTGGAACAAGGTTGGGTTGTCGAAGAGAACGGGGGACGTTGTTCCGTCTTGGAAGACGGTTTGACCGGTGGCCGTGTTGAACTCGTCCATCCACATCCAGGCAGAGGACATGTTGATATCGCTACTCGCGTAGGTGACGGGCTGGCCGGTTCCATAATACGGCTGGGAGTGATACTGTTCGGTCATTAGTCCTGTGAAGAAGCCGTTCTGGGAGTTGCTGCTGCTTAGACCGATGAAGTACGAAGCGTAAGAAGCGCTGTACATTTGAGACGCTGAGGAACCAGTGTTAAAGTCGTGTGCCTGCATTAGCACGTTGCCCGTTGAGAAGTTCAAGCTGAGAAGCACCGTATCTCCAGCGTTGACGCTAATGGCTTGTATTCCGCCTCCACCAGCGAGCGGGAATACAGACGTGCCGTATGGATTGAAAACTTCGTAGTTCATGCTGAACCCCGCGTTGTAGCCCCCTGTTGAATGAGGCCAATTCCAGGAGATTCCTATCTGGTACCAGTAGCCCGCGTTGGTGAGCCCGTTGAGAAGGTAGGCGGGGCCGACCCCATCTGATCCGGTCTGGGCCACAGCTGTTACGTTGAAAGATAGGCTAGTAAAGTCTTGGGTGAATGTTTCTCCGACCTGTTCATCGTAGGGATAGACTTGGTATCCACGCGCCAGCGGGGACGGTTGGGAGCCAAAGCCCAGGGGATTATGAGCTTGAGCTAGGCTGAAAGGCATTGAATGCGAGTACATCTGAAAAGCGGCTAGGGAACATGACCCAAAGACGAGCAGGATGATGACGAAGACTCTCGAATAATTCAAAGAAGAGGCGCTTCCCGTTTGCGTGCTCCGGTCTCATGGCTAGGTTCTAGAGACCTTCCCGCGAAGTAACATGAGACCAAGGAGAGAGCGGCTCCGCCGGGTAGGTCAACAAGGTAGTGTTGTCCCAAATATATTGCTGACACCGCTACCGCAAGCACCAGCGGCACGGCAACAATCGCAAGCAGAGGTCTAAGCTTGATAACGAAGTAGGCGAAAGTTGTAGCATAGGCTGAGTGAAGGCTTGGAAACGCGGCGAACTTGTCCGATTCCATCAACTGGGTGACCCACCCTCCATACGCAGAGAGACCGCCCGACCCGTTCAGAACCAAGTTCCGGGCAGTCCCCTGATACCATGGAGGCATGGTCGGAAGCAGGAGGAACATGGTGAGAGCTGCGAATGATGTGATCAGCATCGCGCTGACGTACGACCGATAGACGGGCTTGTTGGCCAGCCAGAAGAGGACTGAGGCAGCTAAGACTAGGGGGAAGTGCAGGCCGTAGAAGACGAGGGCTAGCGTTGTGGCTGAGACTGATTGAAGGTGTGATTGGACCCAGCCGGTCAGGTTGAACCCCCAGAGAGCTCCGTCGACAGAATAGATGGAGAAGATGTTATGTGAAGATGTGATCGAGCCGACAAGGCCTTTGAAGCGCTTCATAGGACAAGAGGAGAGTGATGAATGCGAACGACTCTTTGAAGAATCCTTTCCAACGCTCGAACAGGACGAAGACCGGAGCCGCCAGTAGGTAGAGGACCCCGAGTGAGAGCTGGAACAATTCTCCGTAGATGAAGTAGAATGTTGCCAGCGCTGTCAGATAGATGGAGAAAAGGATGTAGCTCAGATTCTCTCTGTTGAAACTATGAGTTTCAGGCAGGCTCTTGCGGAGAATCTCATGGCGTTTGTTTCCTGCCTTCAATTGGGTCCTTCTTGTCGAGGGTCGCGCTGGCGGTCCTATTCTGCAACAGCAGAAACTATCTGCGTTCTCCTAGGAATTTCTTTAAGAACGCAACGACCAGTCCACCCCCGCGTTTTTTGAAGGGTTTGAAAAAGGAGGGAGTTTGCAGAATAGTCTCCGTACTTTGCTAGGCTGTGTATGGCAGTACTATGACGGCGACGTGTCTCATTGTGATGAGGGAGCCTGAGCCTGTCAGGTTGAGTGTTACTGTTGTCGAGGAGCTCCATCCGGTCGCGAGCGTCATGCTACCAGCTAGGCCTGGAGCAACGGCGCCTATTGTTACTGCTGGAGCGCTTCCTGCTCCCGTGTATGATAGGTTGACGGTGACCTGGTTGGCGCTTGCAATATTGAACCCTGTCACTGTTACATTGGCGACTCTGCTGGAGGCGGTGAAGCTAGTTCCTGAGCCGTATCTTGTGCAATTGCCGTTTCCCGGATGTCCTCCCCAGGGCCTGGGCCCGTAGCCCGAGTAGCCGTACGAGGGGTCCGTTGTCGACTGAGACGTTGTTTGAGCGTTGGCTGCGAGGGCGAGGCCGAGTTCGTAGGCGACAGCGCTGGCGGCGAGCCCGATGATAAGCAGTATTAGTAGTGTCGATTTGGTTGCGAGGTGTCGTTTCGAAGTTGGCTGTTCGATTTCTTGCTGGGACATTGTTGTTTCCAGCCGATAGGACGAGGGGGGAGTTCCTATCATCATTCTCCTAGGAATTTCCTTAAAAGGCGTCAAACCTCGTTCTCCATAACGGGAAAGATTTTTCCTGGTGACCTTGACAGGTGACATCCAATGAGGGCCTCGACGACCCACTTCTGAAGGAACTGCTTACCGCATTCAGGGAAGACTCACAACACCTCGCGATGGACATTCTCAGTGGACTCTGGCTGCAGTTCGCGGTTTCCGTGGTTGCTCTGATTCTAGCGGTGTCTGAAACGGTGAGGCTCTTCGTCTTCTATGTTTTCCCCTTTCAGGGGGACAGATTTGGCCCTCTACGCCAGTTTGGGGTTTCACCGGGAGCGTTTACTTTGACTTCAGAGATTATCATGACAGTGGTGCTATTCTTGCTCTCGACTCTTTCCCTGCGCTACTCTTTAGTGTTAAGGAGAAGGTATACGCGACTAGCAGCATTGGCAGAGAAACTCGGCCGATAGAGCTTGCCGCTCTCCCCAGAGTCCAAACGAGAGGCAGAGAAGAGACTAACAGTTCTGAAAATGATTGAACTATACGCGGACAGGTGCGCTAAGAGCACTCTCCTGAACGGACCGTTTGGGGGAGACGACAAAGCCTTCGAGAGACTACTAGGGCCCAGCGGAATATTGACGAGAACTAAGCTGATTACCGCTTCCCAGGAAGAGCGTGCTACGTTCTATTCGAGAACGGAGGCCGGAAAGGTGTACCAGAGAGTCTTGGACATGCAACTGAACTTCCTCGACCCTTACACGGGAGGAGAAGTCTGGGGCAAGTAACCGAGGCTCGGTTTTCTCGAAATGGAAATTGGCCCATTTAATAGAATTCCTAGGAGAATGGAATAGTTCTCCTCCTGAATCCTCTGCAGATGGGAAAAGAGTGGAGGTGAAGAAACAGTATGGGGACAAGAAGATGTCTCGTGTGCGGTTCCGGCGAGGTTTCACTGTAGCTCCGAGGTTCAATTGGAGCGATCTACCACTGCCCTGAATGCCAGTACACGGGTCCAGTAGTCATCGAGAGCGATGAGCCATGCTTACAGCCTAAAAGGGGGCGGATTGGGGTTTCCGCCCCCGTACCAATGAGGAAATTTGCATCCGGGCTTTCCAGTCCGATTTCTCTTTCTCAGCAGATGCTTGTAGCAGCGGCAGTCCCAGTCAGAGCATAGGATGATGATAGGCTTAGCTTTGCGTATCTGAGTCCGGTGCGTTCGTTCTGAAAGCGAACTTGGCTACTGTTGACCTACGCGCGACTTTGTCGCGGGCTGGAATAACGTGGGTGCTGGATTCTGCGCGGGACCGGTTCCTGTCCAGCACACCCGTTTGTTCTGGTCATACCACGCGTTGACATATTCTCCTGTGCTGATCCGGTTGCAGACGAAGTGGTGGTCGCAAAAGTCGCAGAGTTCTTCATTGCCGATGACCCAGCCTGTTCCGGGGTCCATGTCAGTCTTTAGCTCCACCATCTCCTCTGACAGGCCCTGTGTCAACGTGTCAAACGGGTCACCGGTGCATTGGTTGCATCCTTTGCTGCAAGGGTAGGGCTCAACCGTGTAGAACGGTCCGTTGGACCCGTTTACTGCGTTGTGGTAGTCGCAGAAGACAGCGCATGAGGACTCCGAGGGGGCGAGGGTGATCGTGACCCCGGGTGGGAGAAATATGTTGTAGGCACCCTGGGTCTCGAGTTTCTGCACTGCACCTGAGGCGATCCAGCTTGTTAGGGCCTGTCTGAGCTGGCTGTCTGACAGTCTTGTGGGAGGAGCTGTCTTGATAATCGCAGGTTGGGCGAACCTTCCGATTCCTACGTTGTACTGTGCTAATCCTACTGAGTAGGTGGAATCGGCTTCAATGTCTGCGGTGGCCTTCTCTACACTTCTGACCCATGCTGTTGCGGTTGTGAAATAGGTTCCCCAGTAGACATTCTGCCAAGAATAACCATTCTGCCAGAGCGGCCCACCATTATACTTGACATTGCGAGCAGCGGCTTGGACATGAGCCCGATGGCCGCAAGGCCTGGCGTAGTGCCAGATTCCCGACACGTTTAGACCAGGTCCCGCCTGGCTAGTCGTTGCTCTCACTCCAAGGTGGTCAAAGCGAGTTACGCCTCGGCCACACTCGGTGCACCGGCTAATTCCCTTGCAAGATTCGCACCTATCCAAATCTGCTCGCTTGCTCCATTGGAAGCTCCCCCTTTATGAAACAAGTCGAACCCTCGGGTCGAGTATGTCGGGAACAGGAAGCGTGAACGAGCAACCCTTCCCAACCCTCTAATGTTACAGCAGGTTTTCGGTCATCGCACGCTCTACCTGGGACCTCTTCGGAGGTAGGACAGTGGGCTCCAGGCTACTTCTGGCCGGAAACATGCTCGCGCTTCTAGCTACCATAGCCGCCTTTCTTCAGCAGCTATCCTGGCCCAACGCTGGTTTACTGATCATTACAATTCTGACTGCCACGATTCTTCTTCACACTAATTCCAAGAAAGTCGAAGCCAGAATTCCCCCAGCGTTGAGGGCGATGACGCCTCCCATGCTGAGGTCACGGGAGAGACAAGTCTCCACGGCCCAGACTCAAGCTCCGCATCTAGCGCCGTTGTCCACGCCTTCGGTCCCGCGAGCCGCAGCCCTTAGCCAATCCGCACCTGCACCTGTAACACCAAAGCCCGCAACCCCTCCAGTTCAGGTCGAGCCTAGGGAGAACCTTGGAGAACTCCCGACGCTAATCGAGAAAGGAGACTATCTGAGCATAGATGTGGGTCTTGACGCTGGAAAGGAGCTGGTGGGAGAGGTTTCCGCAGACGGGCTTGTGAACGTGTATGTCCTGACGGAGGAGAACTTGACGAGTATCGATGCCGGGGAGGAGTTCTGGAGCGAGACCTGTGAGGAGGGTGTTGAGGAATCGACTGTTCACTTTACCGCCCCAGGGAGCGGAACTTGGTTCTTGGTTGTTGAAAACGCGGACGTGAAGGACGTCTCAGCCTCGGTCAAGGTTCGCGTGAACCGCGTGGCCAAGAACGCCGAGTCGGATAGCTTAGTCTCATCCTTTGAGAGTTTGAAGATAGACTCGCCGAGATAATAGCGCGAGGGAAGAGTCTATTCGAGAAGGAAGCTTAGATTATGATGCACTCTTGGATAGCTAGACTAAATCCAGACCTACGTTTCAGTTCCACGTGGGACTCCAACGGAGCTCGACACTGAGCTCAAGCGCTCATGGTTTACACCACGCCGGTCCCTAAACGCTGCCATGCCCGGGCCGTTGTGGACTAATGCGAGGTTAGGTGTCGAAGACCGCCTTGTCCGAGTTACCAGCGCAGAGGGGACCGTTGAGTTCCGGGCGACGCGGCTGGCATGGAAAAGACCTGACTCTTTTTCCCTCTCGGGGCTGAACGAAAGGAGCCACCTGACAAGGGTTATTCTTCGATTCAAGAGCGAAGACGCTGCGAAAGTCGCCGCTGGAATTTTGAGTTCGCAGATTGAGGAAAGGCAGAGTCTTGAGGCTAAGTGGGGAGAGTTGCCTGTTGAACTGCTAGCGATGGTTCAAGTCGGACCTCTATTTCTTGTCTTGTTAGTTTGGCCCATCGCGCTATTCTTAGCGCTTGTTTTGAGGGCTCCGTCTGACTTCAGGTCGGCGCTTTCCTATGGAGGATTAGTCGCATTCGTTTTGGCTATGATCCGCTTGATGGACGCGGAGCTGAAGGCCGGGCCTGCTCGGGCTTGGTTCAGACCAAGGCGAGTGAAAGCCTGGATAAGCGTCGATGCTGACTATTTCACAGTAGGAACCTTAGGCAATGTGGAAGGCTTTGTTCCTTCAAGAATTGAGTGGAACGGAACGGACTCGTTTGCTGTCGTTTCAGGAAGGACACGTTTTCGGATCCTGTTTGGAAAGTCTGATGAAGCTACTGAATTGCTTAGCAAGATCCGGGCGAGTTTTCCGAATGTTGAAGTCGCAACCGTGTGAACCAAGCAGCCTAGGTGAAGGTTCGGCCCGCTGAGTCGCCAAATGTTGCCCTGCGTTTGAGGCCCGTCTACAGAGCAAAAGCGGAGCAAGCTAGATTAACAGGGTGTCCAAACCCTTTCTCTGAAGGAATTGGCGGGGATCGCGCTTGTTTCCGTGTACGACAAGAGTGGGCTCAGCATTCTATCTAGCGCGTTTGCAAAGCATGAGGTCTCGATCATTGGGTCCGGAGGCACGGCTGAAGCAATCAGAAAGCTAGGTCACCAGGTCACAGACGTTTCCGACTATACCGGGTACTCTGAGATGCCGGGAGGGCTCGTGAAGACCCTCCATCCTAAGATTCATGCGGGAATCCTCGGAGACTGGAACGATCCCTCGCAGAGAAAATACCTAGAAACGAACAGTATTCGCCCCTTCGATTTCGTCGTCGTCAACCTCTACCCATTCCAAGAAGTTGTCAAACAAGACCCGGAAAACCATCAGAAAGCTGTGGACAATATCGACATAGGAGGAGTAGCCTTGATACGCGCAGCAGCGAAAGGAGCCCTTCTCAACCAGCGAGTAGTCCCAGTCACCAACCCCTTCCAGTACGACGGTTTGATCCGGGAACTGGACCGGTACGGAAAGATAGGGCCGGAGATGCGACTCAGCCTCGCCAAGGAAGCCTTCGGCATCACCGCACGCTACGACCTCGCCATCAGCGAATACTTTTCGAGGAACACGAAGTGAGCAGACAGGAGATCCGGAAGATCTACCGGACAGCTCGCGAAGAGGAATTCCCCCCACAGCTGACAATTACACTCGGCGGCCACTTGTACGATTACTCAAAGGCCCAGTGGATGGTCGGCGATAAAGCACGCGGGCTACGTTATGGGACAAATCCCCACCAGAAAGCGGCCCTCTACAAACCCAAAGTGTCCCCGTCCGGAATTGGCAATGTTGAATGGATAAAGTGGGGCAAAGAAGGTCCCTCCGCGACAAATATCGAAGATGGAAGCCACGGGCTGCGAATCGTAGACCATTTCACAGAGCCGGCCGTCACGGTGATGAAACATCTCAACCCTTCAGGAGTTGCGTTGGCAAAACCAGGCGAGGCATTAAGCAATGTCTACATTCGAGCGCTAGGCGCAGACACACGCGCCGCATTCGGTGGCGTCGTCGTATTCAACACCACAGTCGACAAGCCAACAGCAGAAGAGATAGTCAAGACGTTCGTCGAAGTCGTCTACGCGCCCAGTTACCATCCGCAAGCTCTGCCGGTTTTCGAGACAAAGAAGGATATCCGAATCGGGAAAGTTACAAGGTCTCTTCAGGAAGCATTGCCCCCTGACATTGTCGTCTTGAATGACGGCTCGATTATCCTCGAAGACGCCTATACGACAAAGATAACCTCCCTAACTGAACTAAAACAACTTTCAGTCCCGACCAAACGCCGCCCTACCGAGAGCGAATATGGTGACATGCTTCATGCTTGGCTCGTCGCGTGCGAGGTCCGGTCAAACGCGGTCGTATTCTGGAAGGACGGAACCTCACTGGGAATCGGGACAGGCCAACAGGACCGGATTGGCGCCATCGAGAACTGCATCGAAAAGGCTCACAAGTTCGGGCATAGTCTCAAAGGAAGCACAATGGCCTCCGACGGCTTCCTCCCGAAGATGGACAACATCGAAGCCATCGCGAAGGAAGCTGTCTCAGCTATCATACAGCCCGGCGGGTCCATTGAAGACCAGGAGCTGGTCAAAGGCTGCGACGCGCACCAAATAACGATGGTGCTGACCGGGGAACGATCCTTCCGCCACTTCTAAGCAGAACAGCTCATCATCTCCCCTTGGCTCAGACCGGAATCAAGGTCTTCTTAATAGAACGCCGCGCGTCGTTAATCAAAGACATTGTACGAAGAGGATGAGGAAGAGAAGAGATTACGTCGAGCCCGGAAGCGGAAGAACAGACAGCTGTCTGCGGTAATCGTATTATTCCTTGTTCTCTTCCTGGTATGGTTCGTCTTCGTCCGCCGAATGCCCCCGCTTATTGTTACACCCCACATGGGTGGGTGATCTACACTCTCTTGTTTGACCGTTCAGACTAGGTCAAGAAAACCCGGTGAAAAGGTAACGTTCCCTGAAAGCGGACTAGGATTTCTCTCAGTGAGTCTTTTTGCGTCTTCGGGTTGAAAGTTTTCCAATCCCGCCAATTAGGCTCTTGACGGGCGTCAGAACGACTAGACCCACTAATGGGTAGGAGTAGGGCGCCGTTCCGCTGACGAGTTTTCCAAGGTAGAGTTCCAGGTTGAAAGTTGAGACGAGCATCGTCTGACTGCTCTCTCTGCTAATCGTCTTATTCTGGTCCACATAGCTAACTTCTGCAGAGGGCATTGTGTAGACTCCGTTTGAACCAACCCTGAACTGCACCGTCGCTTCGCGTGAAGCCTGAGGATCAATGTCTCCCAGTGTCGAGTTGTATGAGGGCGAGAGTAGTTCGAGTGTTGGGTAGGTTTGAAACAGCTTCTTCTCGCTTACCACGACTCCATGAATAGTCTCGTTCCCGAGATTCCTGACACTGACCTTCTCCGTCACGGTCGCTCCAGCGGAGACAGTCGATGAAGGGTCAGTTCGACGGTCGATCTGGATACGTTGCGGAAAGCTGGCGTCAAAGGTGACAAACGCGTTTGGAGTAGGTGAGCTAGTCGTGTTCAATAAGAGCTGGTAAAGCCCCTGCGTCGAGTTTACGGTTGCCGTTGAAGGCCCCCAAGCCACTACTGTGGAGTTGGTCGGAAACTCGAGTCTAATCTGCGTGGTCTTAGCCGTTGCTGACGGGGCAATTGTTCCTTGGGCCCCGAAGGTTTCCCGAAGACCCAACGTGAAGGTTCCTCTCCCATAGAAATTGCTGAATCCTGTCAGATCAGCCACAACGGACACGGATGGTGAAGGTGTTGCAGAAGCGTTCTCGAAACCGAGAAACCCGGCCATTATTGCGTATGAACCGGCGAAAACCTTCCGTGGTGTCAATATCGTCCCCACTCCATCACTCTGAACGAGGCCAAGCATTCTCAGAGTAGTATTCTGTTGTCCACCTTCGTAGATTCCCAGGTAGATGCTTCCGCTCGAGCCTTGCTGACCCCCGAATGATGGCAGAACCAGACTGACGGCTGGTTGCAGGCTTACAGCGAAGCCCTGCGCAAACTCGGACGCGAGAACGTCAGCCCTCCCCTTGCCCACCTGGGGATCTGATACTTGGTAGATTGCAAGGAACCCATGACGGGGCAGGAGTGACAAAAGGAACGAGGGCGGACCGCCAGCTCCCACTTGCACAGACCCATTGAATGAGAATATGGAACCAGCAACGAGGTTCTGGAACTCAGCACGTGAATAGTCAGCCGAGACCCCGGGCAAGGATGAGACGTTTGTAGAGTAAACCATGTGCAGACTACCATCTTTCTGAACACCCAGTTCCATCTGTTCGCCCGTCAGGACACCGGAGGAGCTTGAGCTCTGAGCCAGTCCGGCCGGAACAACCGTGCCGAGGATGAGGAGAGCTATGACGAGCAAGGAGAGAACTGTCGCAGTTGGAGCAGGGGCCGGGGCGGGGGGAGTTGCAACTGGAGGAATTGAACCTGGAGGGGTCGGCGGCTTGGGCATGCTGTCCTCAACGGGTCGAGGCTTAACCGGCTTGGCACGACGATGGAAGATTTTCCTGAACATCACCCCGGAGCCGATGAAGGAGCCTGCGAAGAGAGCGATGTTCAAACCGAAATTTACAGCCAGAACACTGGCGATGCCGAGGAGACTGGGCCCGCCAGGTGACGTTGCTTGTTGAACTATCTGTCCAACCATTGGAACACTCAGAATGTCGGCGAGACTCGTTCCGGGAGGAGGAGGCGGCAGGTTGAACCCGCCAGAACCACTCACCAGGTTTCGGATTCCTGAGATTAGCAGGAAGCCGTTTGCCACCGCTAGCAGGATCAATGTGATTGTTGACAGTGTTCCGGCGATCATTGAACGCAGAACCCCTCTCGCGAAGAAACCGCCCACGACTCCCGCCGAGACCCAGACGGTCAAGAGGGGTGTGTAAGAGAGGGAAGGTCCCACAAAGAGAAAGACCAAAGTCAGCAGGGGCTTGAAACTGGGACCTAGCAATGGGCCGATCCAGTTGGCGACCTCAACAAACCCTTTCGGCAGAACAGTCCAGCCGAGCGCAAGCGCGACTGTGGTAGACGAGAGCCACGCGAGGTACTTGCCAAGGATCAAAGTTGCGCAGAGTTCATCAAAGCCTTGACACTGAATAATTGTTTCGAACTGTGGAGTTCAGGGGAGAGTTACCGCTTCTGAGCAGAGTTTCTTCTCTCTGCAAACGCTGATGAGTTGGAACAGTCGAAGGTGGGCTTTACTGCCTCCGAGCTGCCCCTCTCGTCGGGCCAATAAACCATATGACTGTGACAAGCTGTCCACTGTCAGAACTTGGGGGTCAAAGCAGTCCTCTTCGATTTCGGAGGGACACTGATGGAATACCGCCGAGAAGAGGTCATGCGAGCCCTCCTCAAAGAACAAGGAATCGAGTCTACAAGCTCGGAAGTGTTAGGTGCATACGAGACTGTAGAACCTGCATGGAACAGGCTCTTCTCCGAACTGACAGATAGCAAACGGTTCACGGATGCTTTGCTCCGAAACTTGGACCGAATGATAATCAAACATCTCGGGGTGGAAGGCGACCTCGACCAACTAGCCGGTTACGTTCAGGAGAACTGGGACAGAATGGACCGGCAGCTTCCCAAGACTCTAGTAAGAAAACCATACCAAGACGCCGCGCCCTGCCTTGAAGCCCTCGCTGGCATGGGACTGCAGATGGGTATAGTATCAAATATCCAGTCTGAGGAACGACTCCGCCAAGAACTGCAGAACATCGACCTTCTGCACTTCTTTCCAGTGCTTGTGGCATCTGGCTCAGTCGGAATCGACAAACCGTCTAGAGGCATCTTCGAACTTGCTGCGAACCAAGTTGGAGTTGAACCCGGCCGAACCATGTTCGTAGGAGACGACTTGGAGCGAGACTACTACGGCTCTAGAGCAGCAGGGATGAATCCGGTCTTGATAGACCGAAGCCGAAAGTACAAGTTGCACTCGTCCCTGAACTGGGTCTCCTCGCTAGAAGAGCTGTCTAGACGAATTGCATAGACTCATCCCGGCCACTCGGACTTGAGTCCCGGAAAGTTCCACAAACACGTGAAGTGTTTTGGGTTCTTACTTGGGAGTAGGGTTACGCATGACAGGAATCATCTTGCCCGATGGGCTCCAGCTCTGTGGACGAACTGGTCGTAGATTGCAAGCTTCTCCAAGCCTACTTCAATGCCCTTTACCAGCTCAGGAGGCCGACTCTCAGCAAAGAACTTCTCCACTTCCGTTCTCCTGCCGACTCCTACGTAGGGTATGATGCTCTGCATCAACCTCGACACGTTGCCCGAGCCTTCGAAGAGCTTGTTCAACCAGTCTAGGTTAGTCTTGACCCATGGCCAAACCGCCGTCCTCCCATCAGGATTATTTGTGCTGGCAGAGACTATGCTTGGTACATCCTGCTTCTTGACCTCTCCACCGGTCGCAAGTCCGAGCGCGCGCTGCACCAATGCAGGTTCTCGGAAGCTGGTCAAAGCCACTAGGAATCTGACCTTCTCCTCGTCCCCTTTGCTCTGCTTGTACTTCTGAACCAGCCCGTCAAAGTCCGAGGAAGACCTTGCATAAGCCACAGCAACCGCCTGCCGCTGGTCGGGTTCCACCTTGGAATACTCGGAGAATCGACGGGCGAGATCGTTCGCATAGTCTTGGTCGACCATTGCGAGCCTAGACATGAAGACTCCTCGGAGAAGGGTGCTGTTCTCGTCAGTCTTGTTCTTCAGAATCTCGAGCTGAGAACGGTGGAATCTACTGGATACCTCTGCGATGCTGGGCACGAGCGAGTTGAAGATCGATAGCTGGTCTGAGGCCTCGTAGGCGGGAAGATTTTCCCGTTCCTTGTCGTACTTGGCCAGGAGGGCGATGTAGTCTTGGAACGGTAGCCTGCCGGCAATCGTGAAGGCGAACGCGTCCGAGATTAGGCCCCACCTGTCGACTGGTGTGAGCTGGCTGTTCCAGACAAGGTCCATCACGCCGTCATAGTCTACTCTGTAGAACCCGGTTTGGTCCACGTTCAGCTTCAATGATTTCAATGAGTGCGGAGTGTCAACTTGCTGCTCTTCCTTGTCGAGCAGCAGTCGTTGAGTTTTCCCGTTGATTTTCATCGTGACCGGGACAGGCCAGACTCCTTTCTCGCGTGCTCCCGAGAGCAGAAATCGTTCCTGGCTGAGTGTGACTTTGCCCGCTTTGAGGCTAACACTGATGACTGGAAAGCCCGGCTTTCTTATCCACTCGCTCATGATCCGTCTAACATCCGAGCCTGACGCTTTCTCCAGCTGGCTCCAGAGCTCGTTTCCGGTCGCGTTGGAGAAGATGTTCTTTTTCAGATAGCTCTGGATTCCTCGCCTGAAACCTTCCACGCCCGTGAAGGCTTCTATCATCCGGATGATATTGGCGCCCTTGCTGTAGCTAATCTGGTCGAAGTACTGGTCGATCTCTTTCGGGTCGTTGATCTTGACCTCTATAGGGTGTGTGCTCTGCAAGGAGTCTCGGGCCATGCCGATGGAAGTGTCTGTCCGGAGAAAGTCGTCCCAGACATGCCACTGGGGAAACATTGACTCGACAAGCTTGTAGCTCATGAAGGTGGCGAAGCTCTCGTTTAGCCATAGGTCGTCCCACCATTTCATCGTGACAAGGTTTCCGAACCATTGATGAGCAACCTCGTGCGCGACGACTTCCGCAACCACTTTCTTGTAGCGGACGCTTGTGTTCTCGTCAACTAGAATGTACGCTTCTCGAAATGTTATTGCTCCCCAGTTCTCCATTGCTCCCTCGGCAAACTCTGGAACGCCTATCAGGTGGAGCTTGGGGAGTTGGTAGGGTGAGCCGAAGTAGGACTTGTAAAAACGCAAGGATTCTTTTGCAACGTCGAGGGCAAACTTGGCCTTCGGAGTATTGCCAGGGGTTGTTGCGATGATGATTTTGGAGGGCTTGTCCTCCACCTCGTCGAACCTGCCGACGCCCAAGTAGAGGAGGTAGGTGGACATTCGAGGAGTCTTCTGGAACGTGACAATCTTCTTGGCGCCCTCTGCCTTGACAAACTCTTCGGGCATGTTACTGATGACCTTCAGGTCACTGTCAGTCTTCACGGTGAGCGCGAACTCCGCTTTGCACTCAGGACGGTCGAAGCAAGGCAACAGTTTCCTAGCACTCGCCGCTTCGAACTGTGTACTGAAAACGTATCCACCAGGGTAAGGCGCCTTGTAGAGTCCGGTTAGTTTTTCTGAGACAGCTCCACGGTATTGAATTTCCAGATTCCTGGAGAATGGTCCCGTCTGGACGCGGAGCTCTTCCCCGACCAGCTTATGCGCCAATGGCTTTCCGTTTGATGATACTTTGAGGATTTCCAATCCCGTAGAATCTAGTGTGACGTCTCCTTCTGACTCTAGAAGGATTGCTAGGCTGCCGTCGAATTTGAGTTTCTTGAAATCTAGGTCGAGGAAAAGATTGTAGGATTTTACTTCCAAAACTCCCACTCAGTCGTTTGGCGAAAGACGAAGAGCTGCCTAAATGAAGTTAGCTTTCGAGTACGGCTGCGGTTGGTCGTGCTAATCGCATGGCTCGCAAGGTCGAGGGGTGAGCGGGAGAACTAGTAGCATGTTCATAACCGGGCGTAAGCGAGGCGACTCAGATAAGAAGCTCTCCGGATACCGCTGTCCTCGACGTTGAGAATCGTTTATCCCTCTTATATCAAAGGCTATGGAGTATCGATATCAAGACGAAATGACATGACAACGCAGCCGGAGCTCGGTATCAAACGCGAGCTGAACCTCGACGAGGTTATCCTGAAGACCTTCGAGTTGTACCGAAGGGATTTCACGAAGTATTTCGTTCTCTTCGCAGTGGTGGGGGTAATCATCGGGGTTGTCACGACGCTGGCAAGGCAGGCCTTAGTCCTCCCGACTCTGCCTCCCAACTCAACGCCTCAGCAGGTCTTCGACTGGTTCCCTAGATTCTTTGGTGTCCTGGTCCCGCTCGTCGCCTCGATCTTTGTCGTGACAGTCGTGTTCTCCCCCATTGCTCAGGGTAGCGCAATTAGGCTGGCCTCTGAGCAGATTGAGAAGGGACAGGCTGACATCGGGACGTCAGTTAGATTCGTTGTCTCAAGACTGCTTTCGATTTGGGCGTTGAGTATCGTGGTCGGCTTCATCGTTTTTCTGGGGCTCATCGCTCTAATCATCCCAGGGATAATACTGGCGATAATGTTCTCTCTCGCGTTACCCGTCCTCCTAATCGAGAAAAAAGGTGTCTTCGACAGCATGGGAAGGAGCCGTGAGCTCGTCGGCCATAGGTGGGCCAAGACGTTCGCGACGTTCCTTGTCCTGGCAATAATCTTCATAATAGCTTCGACTATCGTGGGTGCGATAAGCCGGCCCTTGGGCGTCGCAGGCCCGGTGGTCAACGGTCTCCTTTCGGCATTCTACCAACCTTTGTTCCCGATACTAGTGGCCGTCTACTACTACTCCAACCTCGCCAGAATCGCTCCGGTTCCCGCGGCCCAGATGCCGACCGCGACGAGCACAGCGACCCAGGTTGGAATGAAGTTCTGCCCTAGCTGCGGCACACAGCAGGCCTCCTCAGCCACCTTCTGCTACAAATGCGGGGCCAAGCTCAATTGACGACAGCGACGCGTAACGAGGCGCCGTGGGAATCTCGACAGAATCGGCATTGACTGGTGCTACTCGCAACCCCTGGGATCTCGAGACCGTTGCTGGTGATTCTAGCGGTGGGTCTGCGGCAAGTGTCGCAGCGAGTATTGAACCGATTTCGTGGTCTTGACCAGGAGCGCGACTCCCTTCTGAGGAATGGAGGTTCGTATTGAAACCCGGCGAGATACGCTGTGCGGATTGCAACTGCGCACCCCCAGAGTGTCAGCTTTCGAAAACACCGCGAGAATGTCCAGAGTGCACTCTTGAAGAGTGCTGTTGCTGGTCCGCGATCCATCAGTCCTGAAGTCGGCCAAGCTCCGCTGAGCCTTGCTCACGCGGCAAACCCCTATGATTCGATGACCGCCTTCACCTTAGCAAGGAGTTTAGAGATTTACTCAAGTAATTGGTCTCCTCCGACAGGACGGTTCTAAGACGAGGATGGCGGCACTGAGAACGAAGGGTCTTCGCTCGGTGAACTCTGACCTCTGGCGCGAGTGACTTTCGCCGCTAAGACCAGCGAGGTGATCATGAAGAGTGCGGAGAGCAGGAATGGTGCGCCCGGAAGATTGACTGGCGCTTGGCCGCTAATGAAGTACGCGAACATAAGAGTGAAGACCGTAGGTCCGATAAAGCCGGTGAGGCCCATGAGGCTGCCGTTGATGCCTTGAAGCTGTCCCTGTTCGGATGGGCCGACTCGCCGAGTCATTAGACCTTGCAGCGCAGGTTGGACGAATCCGATTGGGGCGTAGAAGATTATTGCAATCATGAATACGAGGCTGTCGGGTGCTAGGCCCCAGATCACGAACCCAGTTGTGCCAGAGACAATTCCAATGAGTAGGGCGATGCGTTCGCCGAACCGGGCGACGACTCGTCGGACGAGAAGTCCCTGAACAATAATGTTGCATGCGCCGACTAGAGCGAGTGCTGCTCCGACTGTTGCGTATCCCCAGCCGTATCTGTAGCCAGCGTAGAGTACGTAGACGCTGGGTAGGACTTGGAAGGCGAGGAAGTTGAGGAAGTTGACTGCCACGTAGCCGGCGAGCCCTTTTCCTCGGATCATCAATAGGGAGCCGATAGGGTTGCCTCTTCGAAGCGAGACTGGGCGTCTATGCTCGACAGGTAGAGACTCGGGCAGCACTACGAGTCCGTAGGCGGCGCTTGCGAGTGAGAGTGCTGCTGCGCCCCAGAAGGGGAATCGGGGACCAATTCCCGCTAATAGTCCGCCGACGAGGGGTCCGATGATGAATCCCACGCCAAAGATGGAGCCTATCATTCCGTATGCACCGGCCCGTCGTTCGCCTGGGACAGTGTCTGCTACGTAGGCGAAGCTTACGGTGAAGCTTGCGCTTGTGATGCCGCTGACCACTCGTCCAATGAATAGCCAGGTTAAGTTAGGCGCGAGAGCCATTATGATATAGTCGATCCCTAGGCCGAATGCTGAGAGGATGAGTACTGGTCGTCGACCGTAGCGGTCTGATAGTGCGCCTAGTAGTGGGGCGAATAGGAATTGCATCAGCGCCCAGGTTGTGCCAAACAGGCCGAAGACTGCGGCTCCCCTAGCCGTGTCTCCTCCGACGAAGCCGACTACTAGACCGGGGAGTACGGGAATTATGATGCCGAATCCAAGGGTATCAAAGAGGACCGTGGCGAATATGAATGCTAGGGCGGCTCTGCTGGCTTGAGGTCTGGTTGCTGTTAGTACTGATGGAGGCTCTTGAGTCAGCTCAGACAAGTCGTGGACACTATTTTGGGTCTTTAGATGATCGAAGGGATTCGAGTTACTATTAGCTGTGGGGCACGAGAGACCACTACTTCAAGTCAGTGAGGTCCTGGAAAGTGACGTCATGACCCGCCTATCGCAGTGAGACTGCCTGGTGTTCTGTTGAAAGAGGGGAGGGTCTCGATTCGCGCGAAGTGACGTAATAGCGACAAATAGGCACGCAGAGACAGTACCTGAGCGAGATGTTGGGCACAGTCATCAGGAACTACGACTCTAAGGATTCCAAAGAGGTCCTGGTTCTCGCGGAGAAGTACGCTTCTTGGGATACGACACCGACAGAGGCGGATCTTGGAGGGTTCTGGTCCTCGGACCCGGAGCTGTTTCTCGTGGCGGAGGTGGATGGCAAGGCGGTGGGGTTTCTGGTGGGTCGCGAGTCTAGAGATATGTCTGACGAGGTTCTGAGAAGAAGAGGAGCGACAAAGGCCGGGTCCATCGAGACACTAGCAGTGGACGCGCAGTATCGAAGAAGAGGAATCGCAACAGACCTCCTCAACAAAGTCTTCGACCTCTTCAGACAAAGAGGAGTGGACTACGTTAGCCTAGCCGTTCCGGCAGAAGAAGAGGGAGCGAGAAGACTGTACGAGAAACTCGGATTCCGCGAAAGGGCCTACTTTCTCTCGAGGAAACTGTAGTCCATCTCTTGCCCCTACAAGTAGTGGATAATCCGCTCATACCCGTCCAATATGCTCCACCGATTCTCGAAGCGTTCTTGGACCGGCTTGCTTAGCCTAGCAGCTTTCATGGTCGGATGATTATCACAGAAGTTTCCGACCTCGGAACCTTTGAGCACCCAGTATCTCGGAAGGTTCTTCTTTCCAACCGCAACAAACACATAGAAGACTTCGGAGGCAATCTTGGTCTTTCCCAGAAGCTACCCTTGACTTGGATTTCTTGCGGTCTTGACTTGGATGGCAATGGTCTTATCGTTTCGAGTAGCCAAGAGGTCAATGCGGGGAGCACTGCCATGAGTTGGTGCAACCAACCCATTCTACTAAGCTCGAAGGCTACAGCAAAGGTTCCCACCATTCCACGAATCATCTTTTTTGACAATCACTATCATGGGCATGCACTGGGGACCGCATAGCGACTCCCCCGTATAGGTCATCTGAGATAATTGTCGAGTTCAACCTAGCCGTGGGAAGCCGGTGACAGTCCACCCGCGGCTCACTAAGCAGAGCCTTGTCCCATAGTTTTCAAGACTTTCAAAACCAAGCTTCCCAACATCCTCGCCTCTTTCTCATCCACGTCCCGACCCCCCGAAGCCTCGCCCAAACGCTCCAGGACCATATCCGTGAAACGTTGAACACGCGCCAAGAACTCGGCGCGCGAATCAACCCCTGCATTTTCCATGATTCGTGTTTCCTCTTCCGTGACCCCCGCGTCACGTCCCGTGGACCCTCACACACTACACCAGAAACCGATGGTCTTGGGCGGAGGTCCCCGAGACTACATGGTATATCCCTGTCTATCTACGAGCGATCTATTTTAGGATAGGGGTCCAAGCGAGAGTCAGCAAGGGTTTACTTTCAGTTCATATTCAGTTGTGTCTTCGAAGCACAGTTCAGACCCAGTGAATTACTTTCATGCGCCTGTAAAAGGCGCGAGGATTCCCACCGCTCGCAACAAACCGCGTCTAGTAAGACAAATCCTCGTCGATTAGACAGCTACTAACTCTGGAATGATCTCTCCGCTTTTCTAGTTGACCCATACGACAATGAATGCCCATGCAATGCCTATGACATCTAGAATCAATGCCTCATATTCGAGGGGAGTACCCAAGTAATCGTAGTTCTGATCGGCGAACAGTTCGGTGGGCCTCGACCCAGACCGGTATCAGCGATTGAGAACCGGTGCCGGGAAACAGGCTTTGAAATCAGCAACTTGAAACGGCAATCGGAAAACAGCATTCTGAAATCACCATTCTGAAACAGCTACCAGAAACCGGTACCACTGAATTTTTCCAACCCCCTAGGGCCTGCTCAAGTCTCGCGCGCTCAGAGCACGCTATTCCCTGCGCATGAGTAAAAGATGAATAAGGCTCACCGGAAGCCCATCCCAGCACGCTGGTATACCGGGATGGAAGTCATGATCGTTGTCGAGGCAAAGGTTCCACACGCTAGAATCAAGGAGTTCCAGGCTGGTTACGCGTCGATGCGAGGCAAGCCTCGGCCGCTCGGCTGGAGACAGTCCCTCCTCCTACAGGACACGGAGGACCCTGAACTTCACCGTCTCTCAACAACTTGGGAGAGCCAGGACGCTCTCGACAAATACCGACGCAGCACAAACGTGCCAGTGGTCATCGCGCTGTTCAGAAGCGTCGGCGTCGAGCCAAAAATCCACGTCTTCCAGATCCAAGAACGATTGGCACTAGCAGACTGACTATCCAGATTCCTGAAACCTAACCAATCTTGGCTCCCTTCTCAGGGTCGCCCGCTCCATCAAACACGTCTATCCCAAGATAGTCAAGTATGTTCGCGTGTTCACCAAGGTGTACAATGCTTATTCGAGACACGCGCGATTCTAGAATAACCTGTAAACCGATTGAGCAGAACCCACGGACGACGCGCCTCCAGCCTTTTCCAAACAACCACGATTCCTATCTTACGGGATGGTTCTTGCTCTGTTTGAGCTTCCGGAGGTAGCTTGGGGTCGGATGATGTGCGTGGCCCACGGCCGTGAATGCTACCGACGGGTTACGCCGCTTGGCGAGAGCTACTGGATATGTCCAGACGAGCGTCATCCCGAGCCGATACGCCGTATCGCACTCGACTGTTAGAAACTATTCGGTTTTCGCCGGCCAGCCTGTCGGCTTTGACAGTTCCTTCGCGACGTCCTTCGAGGTTCTGTCAACAGCACCGTTAAACGCCGTCGTAATCGACTCCAGCTCCCTCTTCTTACGGGCCAAAGATAGCTGAACAGGCCTCGCACCAGTGTAGTAGAGAACGCCGGACAGTCCCAGGCAGAGGACGCCTGGCAGGATAAGAGGAGTGCCGGTCACTCCAAGCAGGACGACAAAGAGACCGATGAGGCCTGGGATGAGAACAAGCCGCTGTGATTCTCGACACGTCCGGGCAAGCTTGTTCACCTCCACACCGGTCTGGTCAAGGAAACCACGCATCGTCTGCAGCTCGCCAATCCGTTTCAGAAGGTTCGGGGAAACCTTGGTCTCATCCACCGTAAATCCGACCTTGCTGGAAAGAGCCAGCAGCACAGTCTGGAGCGACATCACTAAGAATGTCCGCACGGTGACCATGACCACGAACATAGCGTTTCCAGAGATAGCCAGGGCCGGGAACAGCTGGTCGGTTGCGAAGTATCAGCTTCTATCTACAGATAGCCGCCGGTCATGCCACTCTTAACAATGCGAGCAGAGAAACGCCGGAGCGGAAACGAAACTACACAAGGAAAGAGCTGGCTCCGGAAAACTAGGAAGAAACGTCTAGGTTAGCGTAGTCGCGGCGACTTCTGTCTCTTCTGCTCTCGCCGCGCGCTGTCCCTGGCTGAACTGTGCCATGGCCTGCTCCTGCTTCTCTTTCATCTCCTTCGGGCTCATCTTCACCCTCTGCGAGACCGACCAGAGATGTCCGAACGGGTCCTCAAGCTGGCCATACCGCTCGCCCCAGAACTGATTTTCCAAGGGCATCCTCACCTTTGCCCCCGCACCGGTCGCCTGCTCCCAGAGCTTATCCACATTCTTCGAGTAAACATGAAGGATCACAGTGCTCAGCCCAGCAGACATTGGATCTTTCAAGTTGGAACCGGGGAAGACATCGGACATCATCACAATCGAGTCGCCAATCTTGATCCTCCCATGCATCAGCTTACCATCCGGCATTGCTTGGCGTTCCCGCTCAAACTCCTTCGCCCCGAAGGCCTTCTTGTAGAACTCGATCGCCTGTGCAGCACCCTTAATCGCCAAGTACGGCGTCACGGTGCTAAAGCCTGGCGGAATCGGCTCCATCTTCGCAACCTTACTCTTCTTCTTGACACTTTTACCCCGTTTTGATTTTGCAGGCAAAAACTTACACTCGCCAGAAGGGCCGAAACAAAGCCTTGCTTAAAAGAAATTCGGTAGTTCAATCACTCCCAGAAGGCAACGCAACCTACCCTGTGGCATCTCCACTGCGAGTGGAGGAAAGAAACTCGTTCGGATATGTGGAGGGCTACCTCTTAGGGCGAGACTTTGCCAGAGACGAGTTCTTGGAAGTAAGGGTCGGACCCTTGGTCTCGTTACCCGACACGGTCTCTTTTCTCTTGGAACCGTGGCGCTTCGACGGCTTTGGGGTCATGTCCGTTCCCGTTATCGAGTCGGAGGTGTCTTCAGTCTCATTCTTGAATTCGTCCTCACTCTTGTGCTTAGTTTTCTCCCTAGCTGGGAATCCTTCTAGGCGCGGATTCGTCTCGTGCTTCTTCGGATGCTCGGTAAAGACGTGGGGCCTGTTGGTCTCGCTCGATTCAGTTCGAATGTCCTGTTGCAGCAAATCCCACTCATGCCTGACCTGCGAGGAGCATTCGTCGGCCAGTTTGATGAACTGCCGCGCAACTGCAATGTTCCTCTCGAGTTCCTTGAGTCGAGACTCTACTTGGTCAGCGAGTGTCGTATTCGCGATGTCGGAGAAAGCGCTCGTTTCTCTCGCTTGTAATTTCGACATTTCAATATCAAACGACCGTTCCCCAAAGCACACCATCTAACTCTAATGTTCCTTAGGCTGACTCTCCTCGGTACCGCTTATTACCGTTGGAGAAAACTGCGAGGTATCAATTCCGTCTCAGCTTTGAACTGTGATCCTCTCAAAAAAGGGTCCATGCTAAACGCAAGTGAAGTCGTCGTGAATCTCGAAAGCCCTGTATGATCGCCGGCGGAGGCTTCGCTTGTTTTGTCGAAATAAACGGAGGAAGTTCGTTACGGAGCTTACGAGTGTTTATGCGTGGATGAAGAGTGAGGAGGCGAGAAGAGTCTCGCTTCTGCTGATCCCGTGAAGGGTCTGCAGCTTCTCAACGGCTGTCTTGACGATCTCGTCGGTTGTCTTTGCTTGCCATAGTGCTAGAATGTCGCTTTGGCCTGGGGTTGTCCATGCCTCGACGAGGCCTGGGAAGTTCTTGAGCTGGCTGATGACGCTGTCGAAAGTCGAGCTGGTGTTGAAGAGGCTGATGCCGAGTGGTAATTGGTTCTGGAGTTTGCCGTTTGTGAAGCCGTTAAAGCCCATGGTTGTAATGGTGGACTGTACGCCCTGGATTTGGCGAATGTTCTGGACCCACTTGTAGACTTGGTCTTGTGGTGCTTGCTTGAGTCGTAGGACGAGGTCGTAGCGGCCGGTGACTGGTGCGACGAGTTCGATGTTGCTGTTCTGCTTTAGCTCCGCGATTACTTTGTTCGCTTGAGCCGGGTTAACCGTGGCGAACACGTAGGTCGGGAAGTTTGTTTCTTGCATTTTTATTCACTTATTGCAATCAAGTAACATCTGTGACATTCTATATAAACCTTTTATTCACGAACCCCAATCTATTACAACGTGGCGATTTCCGCTGGGAGTTCACGCGCAGAACACGACCACCGTGCCTGATGCAGTACGCAAGATTCTCACCCAGAACTATCCCATCTACCAATGCCTCAAAATGAAACTGACAAACTTCCACTCAATCGCAGAACACATCCAATCAGAAGTGGTAGCGCTAACGGGCCGGAAGCCCAGCATCAACACCCTCGTCGTTGCAATAAAGCGATTCTCAGACGGACTCGAAGAGATCAAGACCCCCGAAGCAGTCAGAATACTTGAAGATTCCAGAATTTCTCTCTCAAGCGGAATAACAGATGTCACTATCAAAGCGCGACGCCCCGAGTTTCCAAGACTCATCAAGGACCTCACAGAGGCTGCGGGAGAGCTGTCAGAGTTTCCGAACATTCTGCCCCTCGCCTCATCGATTAAGGTCCTATTACCCTCTGAAGAGTTTGCAATAATCAAACCGAAGCTCGGTCATTTGGGCCGGGTCTCCTCCCAGCCAGGAATGGCTCGTCTCTCACTATTTCTTTCCCCGAAAGCCGAGAAGGTTCCTGGAATAGCATCGTTCGTGACAGAGCTTCTCTATAGGAACGGCATCAACATTGTAGACGCGTTCCTCGGTGATGGCGACGTAATCGTGGTTCTCGAGGAACGGGATGGACACCGCGCCTACGAAGTCCTGCAACGAGAAATACACCAGTCGCGCTAGTCTGCACTCGCTTCGAGGCGCATCTCGAGAAACTAATCCATCGAAAGCAGTCTGCGGAGAGCTCTTTCCACTTTGCACTTATTCGTCAATTTGTGCGAGGCGCGAGACTGCTATTCCGTGCCATGCGAGACTAGTGTCTAGTAAGAGTGCCGGCGGCGGGTAGTTACGGGACGCGTATAGTAGCCCGAGGACTAGGCAGTACCTCAAGGGCTGTTGGGGGAATGGTCAGTTGGGTCTCTCGAAGAAGCTTCTTCCTCTCCGGACGATGGTAGTCATCCTTACGGCTGCCATCGGAACCGTAACCGTGAGTGCATCCGTTCTACCGTTCCTAACAGGGGCTTTAGGGCAGAAGCCAACAGGCAACTTTCTACTTACGGTCAACCCGTCCTCACTGACCATCATGCAAGGCGGGTCAGCCCTGTCAACCATCACCGTCGTTAGTGTTGGAGGGTTCAAAGGCACAGTGGCGCTTTACACCGACTCAGTCGGAGGTTCCTTCCGGGCGCTCTTTGCAAATCGCACCCTGACGCTAAAAGTCAACGGGAACTCAACGACAACATTGACCTTGACAGCGCCAATCAACGTCACGGGCGACTACAGGATTATAGTGACAGGGACCGCGAGCGTTCAGAAGAAGACAATTTCCAGCTCAGCCTTAATGTCGATAATGGTTTCCTCGAACTCTGACTTTGCCTTGTGGGCCAGCCCGTCGAGAGTCACACAAAACGCTGGGTCATCCGCCACCGTTGTGATAGATGTCGATAGTCTGAACGGGTTCAGCGGGAATGTCAGTCTTGCAGCCATGACACCTTTTGGCTTTATCGCCATCATGGGAGGCCAGAACCCGATCACGTTGGCAGCTGGAGGAACAGTCTCGACAACCCTTCAGATCTCAACCATGACAAATACTACACTTGGGACCTACAACATCACTGTTATCGGAACAGGCAAGCAGCGTGTCCACACCATCGCTATCCCGACTACTGTGACAGACCCGATTGTAGAATCACTAGTCCTAACAGGACTTTCCCTAAGCACGCCGACCAACTTGGTCCTGCTCCTTCAGAACACTGGAGTCGGGCAGGTCACACTGCAGACGTACAGTGTAACCGATAAGTTCGGTGACATCTGGTCTCTTCACAGCTGGGCCGGACCCTCCATTGCGCCTAACACCGTCGCCGTTGCTGACATTCTGATTGGCAGCAGTTGTAGCGCATGCACGTACACAGGAATCCTCTTTGGCTTCCAGCAGTTCTCACTAGGACAAACATACTCCGTCACGGTGACAACCGCTGCAGGCAATCGGTTCGACTTCACAGTGACCCCGTGAGAAAGTCTAACCGCTCACGACCTTGAAACCGGGAATCATGGAATGCTTGACTAGCGAGCGGTGAAACGTTTCATTTGCCGTTTCACAATTATTAGGCCGGCGGGAAGACGACCTCTGCCCAAAACGCCAGCTAGGAGTCCTCTATAGTCAGTTGGCTTGCTAGGGAGCCGCTCGATGATCTGTCTCAAATCCCTGAAGAGAGCCGCGTAATATTGTTGTTTGGCAGGCTTCTCATCTAGAAGTTGCCAGTACAACCTTGTACAAATTGTCTCCATTCCAGTTCCAGCTCCATTGTCGACGACTGCTTGCGCTTCAAATCCAAAGTCTAGGTTTGCACGGTGTAGCGAGTCGTAGAGGGTGAAGGCGACTTTGGACGGTGGGGAGAATGCGAGGTAGCCGCTCTCGTGACGGTCGAACCGCCGACGTAAGTTCGCGCTGTGCCCTCCACTGCACGAGGAGAAGGTTGTGTAGCCCTTCGCGTTGAGGAGAGAGACAACCTCCCGAATCGCAGGGTCTACCCGTGCAAGGTTGCGCTTTGACTCGAGTTTCTTCCAGTTGGAAACATCAAGCTCGCCAAGCTTCCGAGAGTGGGCGCGAGGTAGAAACTCACTCGTCAATGTGTTCGAACAAAATCCTCTTCGCTCTATCTATGTTCGCGGTTCAAGAAGCTATCACGCATACATGATCATGAAAGGTGCGAGCGCAGTGGAAGATCCTGCTCTCTGCTTTGCGGACACGAGTCATGTAGACAAGGGAAGGGAAGTATAGCGATGGCTTATTAGACGCACTTTTTTTGGACCTAGGCGTGTTTGGAAATGCCTGGTAAAGTGGTGCATTTCGAGATACCGGCCGACAACGTGGAACGCGCCAAGACCTTCTACAAGAAAGCGTTCGGATGGCAAATCGAGAAGTATCCTGGAATGGAATATCACGGGGGTAGGAACCACCCCCGTAGACCAGAAAACCCGGATGCCCACAGAACCAGGAGCTATCAACGGCGGAATGACCAAACGGCAAGACCCAGTCAAGAACACAGTCATCACCATTGACGTATCAGACATTGACTCGTCATTGAAGAGCATCGAAAAGCTCGGTGGCAAAGTGGTCCAGAAGAAACAGCCCGTGGCGGACATGGGCTTCACAGCTTACTTCAAAGACACCGAAGGCAATGTCGTCGGACTCTGGCAAAACGCCCAGAGCCAACGTTAGACATACACGTTCCTACTTGTCGGCATCCCCTCTTTTTCAAGAGATAACTTATCCGGCGGGTCAGTGGGAACTCCAGGTGCCATGGTAAAGCGAGAAAGTCCACCTAGACGAACGGTCCCAAAGGCCAGCCGGCCCTACATGCCGGGATACGAGATGATGTTTGGAAAGGGCTTGCTGCCTTGGAGCTGGGCTGTAAAACAATTGTCGAGATCGCACAATTACTGGATTGCTACCGTCAGATCTGATGGACGTCCACACTTGGCGGGTGTCTGGGGTGTCTGGCTGGAGAACATGTTCTACTTTACTAGCGGTGAAGGGTCGAGAAAGGCAAGGAACATTCATGCTAACCCGAACGTTGTGCTGTGTCCCGACCGGGCGGACCGGGCCGTGATTGTGGAAGGCGTTGCGGAGAAGGTTGCCTGGTCTTCTGTTCCACCCCGATTTCGCCCAGCTTACAAGAAGAAGTACGATTGGGACATTGATTCATCCATGGGTCCTGCGTACGTTGTCCGACCCCGTGTAGTGTTTGGTATTATCGAGAACGCTGGCAGTTCACCAGGAGCAAGCCGGTGGCGGTTTAGGTAACCTTTGCTGACGACGAGCAGTGTGGACGCGTGTCTACCAAATCCGTTTTCCGGAGAAGGTGTGAGGAACAGGCTCAGCAGACCCGGTCAGAACTGAGGCTGAAGCTCTACCTAGCTTCTACAATTTGCTGAGCTGTCTAGTGTCGTTGGGTCAGTATCTTCCAGAACTCTGTCTCTGACAGAGCGCCAGCGCGCTTTCTGGCTTTGGGAGCGTCCACCATTGACGGGTCGAGAGTTGGTTGAATACCGTTCTCGACCAGGAACTTGTAGACTGCGTGGCGGACGACATCAGCTCGGCCCCTGTAGCCCTTCTTGGAAAAGGTCTGGGACGGTCCCAGGGCTTGGTCGATTAGGCTGACGTATTCTGCAGGGAGGTGAACGGTCACAGGGTAGCGTAAGTTGGAGAGGCTCAAACTCTGCCTATTTGGGCCCAGGCCTATGAGGCATTAAAGGCCTGCGGGCGGAGAGCCTGGACCGCTGGGAAGGAGAGGGCGCGCGAGGCTTCCTGAAACTACCGCAGGATGGCTGGCGTTCTCAAAAGGTAGCCTCGGGATTATCCGAAGTGCAGTCAACTGAGACGCGGCAGGTTCCGCGGAAAGAGTGAAAGACGGCTCGCCAGTTTGTAGGTGTTAATTCGGCGACAGGACCCGGAAACCTTGGTTTACCAATTTTGGCTGATGAATGTCCTCCCTAGATCAAAGCATCCGGATCTGCGTAACACTTTTCTTCCAAGAGTCGACGCAAGCTAGCATGGCCTGCCTGATCGCACAATGAAAATTGGTGTTCTTTCAGACACGCACACTGATTCTCTGGAACGGTTACCGAAGAAGCTCGTTGATGACCTGTCGGGGATGGATTTGGTCGTGCACGCGGGAGATTTTACTGGAAAGAGCTTGGTCGACGGGCTTCGACAGCTTGGACTTTTCAGAGGCGTCTACGGGAACATTGATGGACCGGATGTTAGACGAGAGCTTCCTGATGTCGAAACGATCGAAGCGGGCGGGGTCAAAATTGGCGTCAACCATCCCTCCGAGGGCGGAGCACCGAGCACTTTGGAGGCTCGAATAGGAGCGAAGTTCACTGGGGTCCAGGTTATCATTCACGGGCATAGCCATCAGACGAAGAACATTGTCAAGAACGGAATCCTCTGGTTCAATCCGGGGAGTGCAACTGGGACTTTTCCGGCCAGAGAAATGACCTATGGTGTGTTGCACATCGGGAAGGAGGTTCGAGGAGAAATAATCAAGCTCTGACGCTTTCGGTCGACTCATTGAATGAGCTCCCTTCCGAGGCCTATTGCGTAACTATGTCTAATATCGCGGGTCCGGTAAAGTCACGGTTCGGAGCTTGGCATGTTACAGTAAAGCTCACGGAAGACCCGGGTTGAATTCTAACAGGTGGATTAGGGCTAGCGGACAGCAGAGTGAAGCCAGGTGAGGACCTGAACGTTATCGAATCGACATTGTGAGCCACCGCATTCACCGCCAATGTCAGCGTGAAGTTGACCAGGAAGTGCTCGCTATGTTGAAAATACATGAAGGAAGGAGTCTTTAGAATCCGCATTGCAGGTCCGAAATAGCCGTTTGACGCTGAACTGGGGTATAAGATGTGGAGGATAAGACCGGTGACGACTATAGGTGCGGGCCGGGTAGTTACTCGGTTTATGAAGTTGAAGGGGGAGAAGAAGATGAAGGTGAAGGCGGCAGCCCCAACGACCAGTATTGCCACTAAAACGACTGCTATGATGATCGCTTTCTCCTCGCTTCTCATTCCTCTCGCAGGAGGAAGAGTGTAGTATGGGGCGGGCGCCGGGGCGGACGGTTGACTGAAAAGGCGGGCGAGAAGCGCCGTGCCGCAGGACTGGCAGAACTCGGCAGCCTGTAAGTTTTGATAACCGCATTTGGGACAGGTTGACGTACTAGACAGTCCCGATTAGCTAGGACCGTCCACTCTCTATTTAAGATAGGGTGCCAAACTTAGATCCGAATACTCAATCCATTAAGTAATCGACGGTCTTAGGAATGATACACGGCGACGAACTTCGGGCGAAGAAGAACCTCGCGGTTCTGTGCGATTTCGACGGCACGATTACGCTCAACGACACGTTTGAGCACGTCCTGAGAAAGTATGCTCAAGGAGACTGGAAAATATTCGACCAGCAGTATGAGAGGGGACATATCACGTTAGCTGAGTGCTTGAGAAGGCAGGGCCTGCTTGTCAAGACGCCGGAGATGGTGCTTGTCGCGGAGTTGGAAAGGATCACAGGGTTCCGTCCAAATTTCGACAGGCTAATCGCGTATTCCCGAGAGAACAAGGCTCCGCTCGCGGTGACAAGTGTGGGGCTGGATTTCGCGATCAGACATTTGCTGAGAATGAAGGGCTGGGACCGCCTGGTAAAGTTGTACGCCCCCAAAGCTGTGAG